>OGYW01003426.1_pt1 | contig 10555 bp, 10 predicted proteins | sample 1576621 | NCBI WGS metagenome assembly OGYW01 (sample SAMEA3541528, study PRJEB24748) | human gut metagenome | biome: human gut; feature: human-associated habitat; material: faeces | place: China | collected 2012 | reverse complement strand
TGGATCTGTTCCCAGACTCTCTTCTGTGCTCCGGTCAGTTCATATGGCAGATTTGCAAGAAAGCGGTCGATTTCCGACCGCCTTTTTATCACAAATCCATTTTCGGCACGCTCATTTCGCTCCCTCGTCCTGCGAAGAGCAAGCACGAAAACTAAAAATTCTTCAAATACAAGTCTCTCTCTTGCATGGTAGAATTCTGCCTTATCCAGTGGAAAATGTATCCCGCGGATCGCATAGTTATACTCAGCCAGATGATATCGAAGGCGCAGATCTTTCGGTAGATCATCAGAGACGAGATCCAGATATTCCATCGCACCTTTAACCGCTTTTGCTACCGCATTGTTCGTCATACCGGCAGTTAACGGATAAATTGGCTGAAGAGTTCCACACTTTTTATCGTAACTATCCGGTGGTGAAAATAACTCTGGATGCTCCATAATCAGCTGATCCTTTTTTGAAACTACCCGTCCTCTTATGATAACCGGCATTCCCTGCTTCAATGTATTACGCAGAAACGGCATACGAAACCAGATCACCTTCAAAGTACCAGTCAGATCTTTTACGTATGCTGTCGTAATCTGCATACGCTTTCCTCCTCCAACCTGTACTCTTCCGTATATCACGCCTTTTACCGTGCTGATCTTTCCTTCTTCCAGCTCTCCTACGCTTACCGGCTCTTCATATACATCATATCCTCTGGGATAATAACGGAGCAGATCGCCGATGGTAAAAATTCCCATCTTGTGAAACAGTTCCTCGGTTTTTGCCCCGATTCCTTTCAGGTTACGGATTTCTGACTGCTCATTCATAAGCCTATTCTACCGCCAACACATAGTAATAAATCGGCTGTCCGCCCATGTGTGCATCTACGTCCATATCCGGATATAATTCTTCAATCTCTGCTGTCAGCTTTTCTGCTTCTTCTTCGGAAACTTCTTCTCCATAATAGAGACTGATCAGTTCAGAATCATCATTTACCAGCTGTGCCAGCATGTCCTTTGTAGTACCATCGACAGACTTGCCAACTGCAAGGATACCTGCATCACCAATTCCCATGATATCACCTTCATGGATTTCTTTATCATCGATGTGGGTATCACGGACAGCATAAGTCACCTGACCTGTCTTTACACATTTGATTGCTTCCAGCATCGTCTCTTCATTTGTATCCACATCTTCTTCTGCATTGTAATTCAGAACTGCTGTGATTCCCTGCGGAACGGTCTTTGTCGGAATTACGATAATATCCTTGTCTTCTGTCAGATCACGCGCCTGATTTGCAGCCATTACGATATTCTTATTATTCGGAAGAATGTAAATATAGTCTGCATTTACATGATCGATCGCTGTCAGCATATCCTCCGTACTCGGGTTCATGGTCTGACCACCTTCGATAATGTAGTCCACGCCAAGTTCTTTGAAGATTTCATTTAATCCTTCTCCGATCGAAACAGCAATAAATCCGACCTTTTTACGTGGCTCTTTGGCTTTTTCTTTCTCTTTCTGGGCTGCTGCAAGCTTTTCTGCATCTTTGATCAGCTTTTCCTGATGCTCTTCACGCATATTATCAATCTTCATACGGGATAACTGTCCATAAGTAAGTGCTTTCTGGATTGCAAGTCCCGGATCGTTCGTATGAACATGTATCTTAACAACGTCTTCATCTGCTACACATACGATAGAATCACCAATCGATTCCAGATAAGCCTTAAATTCTATTTCATCCTTTTCTGTAAATTCTTTATCCAGAAGAATAATAAATTCGGTACAGTATCCAAATTTGATATCCACTGTACCCTCAGTTTCAACCTTTGTTGCATTAACAGCCTGAGGAGTTGGTGCAAGTGCGCTGTAGTCAATCTCTTTACCAAGGAATGCATCATATGCCCCGCGCAGTACTTCCAGAAGTCCCTGTCCGCCGGAATCTACAACACCTGCCTCCTTTAATACAGGAAGCATATCCGGAGTCTTTGCCAGAACAGTCTCTGCCTCTTCAATCAGCTTCGGGAGAAATTCTTCCAGATCATCTGTCTCCTCTGCAAGTGTCTGAGCCTTTTCAGCCACCCCTTTTGCAACGGTAAGAATCGTACCTTCTTTCGGCTTCATAACAGCCTTATATGCTGTCTCTTTTGCACGTACAGCTGCTCTTGCAAGTGCAGGTACATCAATTTCGCTTTCCGTCTTAATGGATTTTGTGAATCCGCGGAGCAGCTGGGATAGAATAACACCGGAGTTACCTCTTGCACCACGGAGAGAACCGGATGAAATTGCCTTCGCAAGAGAAGCCATATCCATGCCTTCCAGTGCAGTTACTTCTTTCGCTGCCGCCATAATTGTCATAGACATATTGGTTCCTGTATCACCATCCGGTACAGGGAACACGTTCAGTTCATTGATATATTCCTTTTTTGCTTCTATATTCTGTGCGCCTGCAAGAAACATCTTCGCAAGCAGTTCTACATCGATACTCTTTGTTGCCACAACAAGTTCCTCCTTAATTAATCGATCACGCGGACGCCTTCGATATAGATGTTGATCTTATCGACGCTCATACCTGTAAATTCTTCAACTTTATACTTCACGTTGCTGATCAGATTGTCTGTTACTGCTGAAATACTTACTCCGTAAGCTACGACCACATGAAAATTAAGTGTAATCTTATTCTCATCAGAGATTCCGACCTGGATTCCCTTTGTAAGGCTTTCTTTTTTCAAAAGTTTTACCAGACCATCTTTCATGCTGACAGCTGCCATACCGACAATTCCAAAACATTCAACTGCTACAGATCCTGCATATTTTGCGATCACTTCCGGATCGATCGTGATGATTCCTAAATCAGTACTCATACTTCCCTTCATATGCCATCCTCCAATTCTCAAAATTCATATCAATAAATCTATTTTTAAACGTTGAAAATATTATACTCTATTTCCAATGCTTTTACAACCAATGCAGCCCGATAATCAGGCATGCTGACACCTTCCTGATTATACGGCAGCTCACTTAACAGTTCACTGTCATACATTCGCCAAGTACAGATCCAATCAGATTTTTGTGTGAGCACAAATCTGGACAGTTCCGTATTTGGCTCATCGTATACGCAAAAAACCGAAGCTTAAAAGCTTCGGTTCTCATCATTCCGCTCAGATTAAGCTCTTTCAACGCGTCCGGATTTCAGGCAGCTTGTACATACGTACATTTTCTGTGTTCCGCCGTTTTCCGTTTTAACTCTAACGGATTTTACGTTAGATTTCCACATCTTAGATGATCTTCTATGAGAGTGACTTACGTTATTTCCGAAATGAGCACCCTTTTCACAAATAGCACATTTAGCCATGATTGCACCTCCTAACGATCTGAAATGTCTGCTTACAAATCTTGCAGACTCACAACAATAGTTATTTTAACAGAAACTTTTAACAATTGCAAGTGTTATTTTCACTTTTATGCATTTTTTGTTTCTTCATTGTGTCCATAATAGCCCTCATACTTCTGTGAGCCATAATATTTGTTATAATATCCCTTCTGGTTCTTACGCTCTACCTTGTTAAGGACAACACCAAGAACGGACACTCCCGAATTTTCCAGCTGGTCTTTTACATTCTGCACCAGACGGTATTTGGTCTTACCTGCTTCGACAACAATGATCGCGCCATCACTCTGATGTCCGATAATTGCCGCATCAATAACAAGACCAAGCGGCGGACAATCAATGATAATATAATCATAGACATTCTTCATGGACTCCAGCATACCGGTAAAACGTTTGGATTCCAGAAGCTCTGTTGGATTCGGAGCCTCCGGTCCGGAAAGAAGAATATGAAATTTCGGAATATTTGTCGCCATAATCACATCTGCAAGCACACACTGTCCGGAGAGGAAGTGTGACAGCCCTTTATCTGCACCGGTAATCTGAAGTTTCGATGCCATAACAGAATTCCTGATATCCGCATCAACAAGAATAACAGATTTTCCCATGTCTGCAATTGATTCTGCCAGCGCAACAGAAACAGAGCTTTTCCCCTCTCTCGGCACACAGCTTGTTACAAGAATGACTCTTTTATCATCTCCGCAAAACTGCAGATTGGTACGCAATGTCCGGATTGATTCACGCACCCCGTAGCTTTTCTTTTCAATCGATAAATTAACCTTTTTCAACAAAACACCTGCTTTCTTCCCCCACGCGGGGCTATCTGAATCTCTTTATCTGCTCTTCCATATCCGTCTTGGATTATCTACAAAAATCTCTTCCGCATAATCCTGTCCCATCTTTTTTCTGACGTAAGTGGCACACTTCCCGAGGTTCATCTTCCGCCCCTCCAGATTGTGTGCATCTGATCCTATAAAATCCACAAGATCATCTTTCATCAGGCCGGCACAGAACTTTTTAATCGTATGTCCTTCATATCCCAATACGGAATCTGCATTTATCTGGATCTGTGCTCCAAGTTTTTTCAGTTCCTGGATTCTCTCCGGTTCCTGACAGCAAAAATACCTTTCAACATGTGCAACGATCGGTCGATATCCTTTGGTGAGCAGCTCATAAATGTAATTACGGACCGTGACAAAACTGTCATTGGTTGAAAACTCTGTCAAAACATATCTGCTTCCAAGCATCGTCGGCCGAAGCTTCTTATCAAGATGCCGGATCATCTGCTCATTCCGGTAATACTCACAGCCAAGCCTCAGTCCAATTCCAACTTCTTCAGCATAATCGCGAAGTTCATGGTATACCCGGATCACCTTTTTCATGGAAGGCTCAAATATCTCCGGTCTGTAATGCGGAGTCGCAATGATATAACGTACTCCCTGCTCATAGGCATCCCGTATCATTGCTCTGGAAGTCTCCATATCCGGTGCTCCATCATCCACTCCCGGAAGAATATGACAATGAATATCTACCAACATCAAAACGTATCTCTCCTGTCAAAAAGAAAACGCCCCTCACGGTGACTACCGCCACAAAGAAGCGCTTTCAACATATGTTTGTAAATTATCTAACAGCTTTCTTTTTAAGACCGAATGCTGCTGCTACTGCTGCCAGTCCAAGTACTGCAACTGCTGATACAGCTGTTGCGCTTGTAGCCGGTGAAGTAGCTGTTCCTGTAGCGGATGTAAGAGTTGTCTTGTCAACAACAAATGCAACCGGTGACAGTGAACTAAATGTACCTGTTACTGTTCCATCTGCAACAGTTGTATCAATCTTCTCCCAAGCTGATGCTGATCTATTGTAATGCAGGATCTGAACTTTAGAAGAAGCTGTTACGCCTTTCATTGCGAATGTGATCTTAAGTGGGAATTTAGCTCCTTCCGACGCTGTAACTTCCTTAACATCAGCAACTGTCATATTCGTATTAAAATCGCTTCCAATTACTTCTTTCAATTTTGCTTCAGTCTTAATGTCTGCAACTGCCTGTGTGTATTCTGCCGGGATCTCAGATGTGATAGAAACATTCACAGCATTACCATCCGTATCTGTTGCGCTGCTTACAGCTGTAACAACTGTAGAAGCTGCCGGGCTTGGTGCTGCAAATGCCATCATTCCAATGCAGGATACCATAGCTGCAATAAGACCAACTGTCTTTAAGATTCTTGACTTCATTTTCTTTGACCTCCTCACATAGTTTATTTAATATTCACCATATCAAGCTATACTATACTACAATTACATTATTTTGTAAAACATTTTTAATATTATTTTTTTTAATTCTTTATTGTCTACTAGATACTGCGCATGTCCATCTTTCTCAATAATCTCACCCGGAACTTTCACGGTGTCCTCTGCAATCTTATAATCTGTCAGCTCTTCCATCTCATCCGCAGTCATGTTTGTTGTCATGTAATCCTCCAATTTCTGGTACAGAGAAAGATACTCTGTTTTGCTTTGAATACTCTGCATCTTCTCGATCAGAGCATCCATAAACTGTGATTGACGTTCCATGCGCTGATTGTTACTGTCAAGGACTTCAATATCTCTTTTACGGACATATTTTTCAGCAAGTTCCCCATTAAGAGTAACTTCTGCACCTTTTTCAAATGCAGGATCAACAGCTGTATAATCTTCTGGCACGGTAAGAGTAATTCCTCCAACCGCATCGGTTGCTGCAACCAGCCCCTCCAGCGTCAGTGAAAAATAAGAATCCACATTCACGCCATACATAAGTTCTGATACCTTCTCAGATGTCAGACGGCAACTCTCTTCTGCCCCGTCCCCATATGCGTACTGAAGTGCGATCTGCCCATTTTCCGTCATCAGCCTGTTACCTGTCACATCATAAATATCGATTCCCACCATAGAATCTCTGGAAATCTGAATGATCTGTGCCGTCTTCTCTTCTTTATTAAGGATCAGAAGATTCAGGCTGTCGCTCTGTCCGTTTTCTCCCGGGTTATTACCAAGATCTGCTTTTTCTTCCTTGTCAACACCCATGAACAGAACGGTCTTGATATCCGGGTTGAGTTTGTATTTCTTTCCGTCTTCTTCGATGATTCCGGACTGTGATTCCGTTTCGTCTGCACCCGCTTCTGCCGATGCCTCCTGTTTTTTCTGCGTACCGCTTTTCCCTTTTGTAACCGTATAAACGACACCTGCCAACAACCCTGCGCAGATAACTGCAAGTATCACGATTACCAGATTTCTATTCTTCATTTGTCAGAACCGCCTCCACAAGAAGTCTATGGTTTGATTCTCCCGTCACACAGGTACTGAGCGACAGGATCCGGTCTTCTGTTCCTACGCTTTCGATGTCACTGTAACGGCTTCTCAGGTCTCTGGAATCCTGAAGTGAATCCAGGAAAGCCTGTCTCTGGTCATCCATTACATAATTGAAAGAGTTGATCAGATGACGGTCATCATAAATAACTGCCGCAAAAATCCGGTAAGTCAGAACATGATCTGGTGTATAAATGATCACATTTGGATATTTTTCAATATATCCTTCTTCCAGATAACGATCCAGTGTATGAAACATGGTATCTACACCCTCACCCATCTGATGTCCGTAAATAACCGTATTGAAATCTGTAAAATTCTTACTGTTGCATGCCTGTGTAAAAATAGCACCATCCGCCGCTTCTACCCGTTCCCAGGTATGAGATAGATAATAATTATCATCCTCATTATTCTGGCAAACCGGATAATCAACGGTTGTTCCATCAATCTTAATCCATGCGTAAATGTCCGGATTTTTTTCCTGAAGAGCAGTAAAATCAACCGGTATCTCCGGCTTTGTCTGCCCTCCGTCATCACTATCTGTTTTTGACGGTTTCACATTTTCCGTTGCCAGCTTTTTTGCATCATCATACGACTGCTTCGTCTTTGCCGCCGTGGCGTAATACCAAATCAGATAACCTGCACAGCAGACTGCTATCACAAGCAACACCGCAACAATAATCTTTCTTGTCCTGTCTTTCAAATCGATTCTCTCTTTTCTGTCGGAATCGCTGCAAGCATATGAAGTCCAAGATATTTTTTAATATCTTCTTCTGTCTGAATTGTATCATTCATGAGATAACGAAGTACAATAACAGTAGCTGCCACAAACGCAAATGCAAGTCCACCCATTGCAGTATTCTTCTTAGTATTCGGTGAAGAAGGATATTTTGGCACAACAGCTTCTTCAACAACCTTCGGCTTGTCACTGGACATTACATATGCCACTCTCTCAGCTGTCACATCCGCAAGTTCATTTGCAATTTTCTTTGCTTCTTTAGCGTTTGCATCCGAAACAGTAAATCTCAAAATACGGGTATCTGTCTGATTATCTGTCTGAATCATACTTTTTAACTCTTCATATGTATAATCCAGATTTAATTTTTCAATTACTTCTTCGAGAACAGGACGGCTCGTTGCCAAAATCTCAAAGTCTGCTGTAAGCTGCGTACCCATCTGAATATCTGCAAGGGATGTCACACTTGTTGTTTTTGTTAAGATATAAATCATTGAGGAAGCGGAATATTTCGGTGTGATCAGCAGTTTCGTACCACCAAACGCAAGTGTCGCTCCTATGATAAAACACAAAACAATTATCCACAATTTATTCATCAGCAAATGAAAAAGCTCTCCGAGATCGATCTCCATCTCATCATCTTTTTGCATTTCTAACTGTTTCAACTCACTCATAGTTTTTTTCCTCTTCTGTTCTTTAATTCCACAATTTTTCCGGATAAACGCCATCCTCTGTCATCTTCTTGAATCCGGCCTGTGCAAGTTCTGTATCTTCTTTATAAGTAATACCGATCCATTTATCGTGTGTTTCCAGAACCTTTACATCCACATTTTCTTCTTTTAAAAGATCTCCTACAATATTTGGAAGAAGATATTCTTTTTTCAAAGGATCTCCTGCTTCATCTTTTAAAAATTCTGCGAATCTCTCATCCAGAACCTGAATGAAATCCGGATAACCAGCCCACATATTCATGGATACATTAGAATCTGGTGTGATCCATTTCTGAACCGCTTCGCTGTCGCAGTGTACCCCGTCAGCCTGGATACTGATTCCAGTCGTCTCATGGATCTGTTCAAGCATTCCATTTTCATCTACCACACATACGCCACGGGTAACTGTTCCATTTTCACTAACCGTATTCTTCAGAATACCAGCTGGAATATCTGCAAGATCCTGATATACATATTCCACTTCGATCTGATCTCCGATACGATTCCCGATTACAGAACGGAATTCTTCTTCAATATCTTTTCTGATAATAAATACAACCTTGTCAAAACCAGCTTCTTTTGCATCATAAATAGAGTAATCCATAATGATCTCCCCATTCGGAGACATCTTGGCGAGCTGCTTGATTCCTGTTCCAAATCTTGAACCGATTCCTGCTGCCATAATAATCAGAGTAGTCTTCATAATAAATTCTCCCTCACTAAAAAACTGTCAATCTACATCATATACACTGTTTTTTTCTGTCAAAACATTACATTTTAAACGCTTTATTCAAAAATCTTACATAAAAACAGCTATTCATAATTATACTTCAATTTTTTCACACTGTCTACCACCTATTACGAAATTAAGGAACTCCCCTCTTCCTATCCATAACATTTTGATATGAATATAATTCATTATTGCTATTTTACGTTATCTTTTACTCATGATATGATGAACCCAGTTAAAAAAATAACAAAAATGAACTAGAGAAAGAGAGAGGTACTAAAATGGAAGACAATAAATTATGTCTTGAAAAGCAGCCATTATCTGATGAACTGCTCAACAAAATGAATGCCTACTGGCGTGCTGCCAACTACCTGTCAGCCGGTCAGTTATACCTTCTTGATAATCCGCTTCTGAAAAAGCCATTGACCATGGATCAGATCAAGAAAAAAATCGTCGGACACTGGGGAACCGTACCTGGACAAAACTTCATCTATGTACACTGCAACCGTGTCATCAAACGTTATGATCTGGATATGATTCTTCTTTCCGGTCCGGGACATGGCGGAAACTTCCTGATCGCCAACACTTATCTGGAAGGTTCTTATAGTGAAGTTTATCCGAACATCAGCCAGGATGAGGAAGGCATGAAGAAAATGTTCAAGCAGTTCTCATTCCCATGCGGAGTTCCGAGTCACTGTGCTCCAGAAACACCAGGTTCTATCAATGAGGGTGGAGAACTTGGATATTCAATTGCTCACGGCTTTGGTGCTGTTCTGGACAACCCAGATCTTATCGCTACAGTTGTTGTCGGTGACGGTGAAGCTGAAACAGGGCCGCTTGCTACTTCATGGCAGTCCAACAAATTCCTGAACCCGATCACAGACGGTGCTGTTCTTCCAATCCTTCATCTGAACGGATACAAGATCAGTAACCCGACCATTTTCTCACGTATTTCTCATGAGGAAGTGGAAAACTTCTTCAAGGGCTGCGGATGGAAACCTTACTTCGTAGAAGGTGACGATCCGATGACTATGCACAGAAAAATGGCTGAAACTATGGATGCCTGCATCGAAGAAATCAAAGCAATCCAGAAAAATGCCCGTGAAAACAATGATCCTACCCGTCCGTTCTGGCCAATGATCGTTCTTCGTACTCCAAAGGGATGGACAGGACCAAAGGTTGTTGACGGACTTCAGATTGAAGGATCTTTCCGTGCACATCAGGTACCGCTTTCTATGGAATCACCAGAACATCTTGACCTTCTGAAAGAATGGTTGGAAAGCTACCATGCAGAAGAACTCTTCGATGAAAAAGGACATCTGATTCCGGAACTTGCAGAACTTGCTCCAAAGGGAGATGCCCGTCTTGGTGCAAACCCGCATGCAAATGGCGGACTTCTTCTGAAAGACCTTCGTCTTCCGGATTTCCGCTCATACGGAATCAAAGTAGAACCTGGCAAGACAAAAGCGCAGGATATGATCGAACTTGGCGGATACATCCGCGACATCTTCAAATTAAATGAAGACAGTAAGAACTTCCGTATCTTCGGACCAGATGAAAGTATGTCCAACCGTCTGTACAAAGTATTTGAAGAACAGAAACGTGACTGGCAGGCAGACTTGCTTGACACTGATGACTGCCTTGCAAGAGACGGACGTATCATGGAC
>OGYW01003424.1_pt1 | contig 10557 bp, 9 predicted proteins | sample 1576621 | NCBI WGS metagenome assembly OGYW01 (sample SAMEA3541528, study PRJEB24748) | human gut metagenome | biome: human gut; feature: human-associated habitat; material: faeces | place: China | collected 2012 | reverse complement strand
GGGGCCGTGAAAAAGCCCCCATCCGTTTTTTGCGGCGGCGTGTACGCCGCAAAAAACACTCTGCGCGAGCCTCGGCCCAAAGGAACTGGCCTCGGCAGACCCGACGGTTGATGTCGGGCCAGCGTGTGTCGCAGGCTGACATAGCCAGCCGAGGCGCAGAGCGGAGCAAACTCTCGATGAAAAAGGACAACGTCCTTTTTCATCGAAGTTTATTTGAGGTCCGGCATCATCGCCTTCACGCACTTGATGAACCGGTCGAGCGCGGGGGAAAGACCCTCGCCCGCGCGCAGCGCCATACCAAGGTCGCGGTAGAGCGGTGGGTCGATGGGGCGCGTCTCCACATGACACGTCCCCGTGAGCTGCGACGTGAGCAGCAGCTCCGGCAGAATCGCCACGCCCAGCCCGGCCTCCACCATCCGCGCGATGGTAAAGTCCTGATTTGAGTTGAAGCGGCTGCGGATCGTGACGCCGTGCTGCTGGAAAAAGCGGGTGATGTCGAGGTCCGGCCCCTCCATCGAGCAGCACATCAGAAACGGCTGGTTCTCAAAGTCCGCCGCGGTGAGCCGGTCATAGGACGTCAGCTCATGCTCGAGCGGCAGAATACCGTAATATGGATCCATCTTCAGCGGAATCCAATCGAAGGTGTGGTACGGCTGGCGGGCAAAGAACGCGACGTCGATGCGCCCGCCGGTGAGCCACTCCTCAATCTTGTGGATGCTGTTCTCCTCGAGAACGTCGATCTGGATCTGCGGGTATTTCTTCTCAAACTGCGCGATGATGCGCGGCAGCCACGCGCCGCCGACCGTCGGGAACGTACCGACGCGGACACTGCCCGTCTCAACGCCGCGGAGCATGTCATAGTACTTGTTGAGGCGGTCGTTCGCCGCGACGAGCTCACGGATCAGCGGCAGCACCTCGCGGCCCTCACTCGTGAGCTGGATGCCCTTGTTGCTGCGCTTGAGCAGCGGAAAGCCAATCTCGCGCTCCATGCTCTTCATCATGTGGGTGATGGCGGGCTGTGTATAGCCCAGATCCTCGCAGGCCTTGGCAAAGCATCCCTTATCAAGTGTACTGAGCAGGACTTCATACTTCTTGATATCCAAAGATATCCCTTCCTTTCTGCGCGCAGTGATACCTTCACCGCCGCGACATGCGATGAATGTTTAAACCATCATAACATATTGCGATGGATTTCACCACAAACAAGTGCGCCCAAAAACTGTGCAAAATGCTGTTATGCAGTGAATATGCAGGCCGGAATTCGTCACCGGCAAGTACATATAGCCCCGCCAGAGCGTAAGAACACCGCGCCCCCAAAACCGCAGAAGGACCCCGTCTGGGCGGCCGGGATCCTTCTGCAAGAGTTATAAGGAGTATGCTGTAAATTGATTAGCCCTCGTGGCCCATGACGGTCACATGTAGGCCCGCGTCGCTGAGAATCCCGCGAGCGGTCTCGAGCGTCTCGTCGGAGGGCGTTTCAAACTCCTCCTGCTCGATACCGGCCTCTCTCGCCTTGCCGATGCCCATGTTGTGGTACGGCAGCAGATTGACCGTGTCGAGTCCAAGACGCAGCATGTAGTCGCGCAGGGCGGTAATATTGTCCTCGCCGTCGTTGACGCCGTGGATCATCGGTACGCGGATGATGATCTTGCGGCGCAGCGTCTCGTCGGCGCAGAGGCTCTCGAGGTTGCGGCGAATGACGTCTGGCAGGACGCCGACATAGTATTTATGCTTCTCCGGATCCATGACCTTCGTGTCATAGAGCACGTAGTCGCACAGCTCCGCCAGCGTGCGCAGCCCCTCCTGCGGGCCGAAGCCGCTCGTCTCGATGGCGAGCGAGAAGCCGCGTCTGCGGATCTCGCGGGCCAACTCGATGGCGTAGTCCACATGCGCGAGCACCTCGCCGCCGCTGAGCGTAATGCCGCCGCCGGAGGACTCATAGAAGCCGCGGTCCTTCTCGAGGATCTTCATCAGGCCCTCGGTCGTATACTCAATCGACTTCGTATAAATCGCCTCGGTGCAGCAGGCGTCGACGCAGGCGCCGCAGCCGGTACATCGCGCGCGGTCGATCTCAATGCGGCCCTCGTGAGGGCGGATCGCCCCCACAGAGCAGCTTTTGATGCATCGGCCACAGTGGATACAGTTTTTCTCGCGGTAGAGAACCACATAGCTGCCGTCGAGCAGCTCGGGGTTATGGCACCAGCGGCACGCGAGCGGGCAGCCCTTGAGGAACACGGTTGTACGGATGCCGGGGCCGTCCTCGGTGGAGAAGCGCTGGATACCGCCAATGTAATTCATTGTCTGTCCTCCTGTGGCCGCGGCTTAGTCGGGATGGTGGGACGTACGGGCGATTAGGGCTTCCTGCACATCGGAATCCAGCTCGACGAAGTAGGCGAGGTAGCCGGCCACGCGGACGAGGAGGTTGCGGTAGTTCTCGGGGTTCTTCTGAGCGGCACGCAGCGTGGCGTCGTCGACGACGTTGATCTGGATGTGCTCACCCATGTTGGCGAAGTAGGTTTTCACGATGCTGCCGAGCACCTGCAGGCCCTTCTCACCCTGGATGCTGCGCGGGTCGAAGCGGATGTTGTAGAGGCAGCCGTCCTTGGCGTTCTTCTGGTCGAGGTGCGCCACGGAGTTGATGCAGGCGGTGGGACCGCTGACGTCACGGCCCATCACGGGCGAGCAGTTATCGTTGACGGGATCATAGGCGAAGCGGCCATCGGGAGAGGCGAGGACGCACTTGCCCTGGGACACGTTCATGGACTGGGACTCGACAACCTCGACGAAGTGGCCGCCGCGGGAGTCGCGATACTGCTCGAGGTTCTTGGCATAGTGGCGGATGATGTCGGCCGCGATGGCGTCGACATACTCGTTGTCGTTGCCGTACTTGGGAGCCTTCTTCAGCAGCATCTGACGGATGTCCTCGCTGCCCTCGAAGTTCTTGGCCAGCACGTCGAGCAGCTCCTTGGCGGTGAGCTTCTGCTCGCGGTTGACGATCGTGTCGATGGCGGCCACGGCGTCAGCGGTGTTGCCGATGCTGACGGCGAAGGCGCCGGACTCACTGTAGCGGGCGCCGCCGCACTGCAGGGCCTTGCCCTTCTCCACGCAGTCGTTGACGAGCATGGACGTGAACACCACGGGCTGACGCACGGCGTGCAGGGAGCCGACGATGTTGAAGCCGCGAATCATCAGATCCATGAAGTAGTCGATCTGGGTGTAGAGCGCCTTCTGCAGCTTCTCGAGGGTGTTCAGCTCGGAGAGCTCGCCGGTCTTGGGGCCGAGCTGCTCGCCGTTGACGGGGTTGACGCCGTTATGCATCATCAGCTCAACGCACTTGAGCATGTTGACGTAGCCGACAGTGGGACGGCCGTCGGAGCAGCCGGCGACGCCGGGCTGGACGCAGCCGTGGATACCCCAGTTGCGGGCCTCCTCGATGGAGCAGCCGGTCTTCTCCATGACCATGGGAACGACGAGCTCATCGTTGAAGAACGCGGGGGTGGCCATACCGGCCTGGATCATCTTCAGTCCCTCCTGAATCAGATCCTCGTTCAGACCCTTGAAGTAGCGCACGGACATGGTGGGCTGGGAGGTCTGGACACCGGCGTTCGCCTTCAGGCACAGGAAGGACGTCTCGTTCGTGGCATCCTTGCCGTCTGGGGTCTGGCCACCGATGATGATGTTCTGCCACAGGGGATAGCCCGCGAAGGACTGGCTGTAGAACTTGTCGCGCAGCTTCATGACATCGGTCATCTTGATGAAGAAGCACTGGATGAGCTCGATGGCCTCGTCCTCGGTGATGCGGCCGGCGGCCTTGTCGGCGACATAGTAGGGGTTCATGTACTGGTCAAAGCGGTGCAGGGACTCGCCGTGGCCGTTGTTCTCGATGTTCATGATGACGTGCATGAACCAGACGAACTGGATGGCCTCATGGAAGGTGCGGGCGGGCTCCAGAGGAACGTGCGCGCAGACCTCGGCGATCTCAAGCAGCTCAGCCTTGCGCTTCTCGTCCTTCTCGGTCTTGGAGAGCTCCAGAGCCAGATCGCTGTAGCGCTTGGCAAAAGCGCCGGCGGCGTCGATGCTGATGATGACGGCGTTCCAGAAGTCGATCTGATTCTGCTTCTCCTGGCTGTCGATGACGGTCTCGTCAATCTTCTTCTGGCACTGGGCCTTGTAGTAGTTCAGGCCGCGGGGCAGGAGGTTAAAGTAGTCGGGCAGGACATGGCCGGTGGAGCAGTCGCGGTTGCCGACGGTCATAACGCCGCTCTCCTCCGCGTGCTTGACATCCTCGGGCAGCTCGCGCTCGACGATCTTGTCAAAGCTCTTGCCCTTCCAGCGGGGCAGCACCTCGAGCAGGGTCGCGCGGTCCTCGGCGGTCAGGGTCAGGGGATCGCTCTTACGGGTGGCGAAGTCGTCGATCTCGTCGACGATCCACTCGGAGGTGAACTCGGGGAACACGGGGGCGCTGCGGGGCTTATCGGCCTGGTTGCCGACGACCAGCTCGCCGTCCTGAATGAACACGGTCATGTTGCGCAGGATGTGGGAGAGCATATAGGCCTTCTGCAGGACCGGCGGCTCAAACGCGTAGGCCTCGATGGCCTCGGTGGCGAGCTTGGCGCGCTCAGCACTCAGGCTGGGCTTGACGTCGTTCTGCATCTGCTTGAGCTTGGCAACGCGGTCGCTCATATGAGTCTGCATCATGATAAATTACCTCTCTTTCAACTCTTTCGGTTTCAACAACTCTACTATAAACAGGGTCCGTCTATGCGGGTTCTTGCGGGGTTGGGGTTACGCCTCGGTGCTCGCGGCAGCGGCGGCCTTCTGGCCCTTCACGGGCTTCTTGCCGTCAACATACTTGATGCCGATGCCGGTGATGGCGCAGAGGATGGCAAACAGTGGGGTCAGCCATCCCATGAAGTAATAGGCGGTGTAGGTCGCGGTGGTGATGCCCAGCGTCGTGGCGCAGAACACGCCGTTCGAGCCCCAAGGAACCATCGGCGCGAAGCAAATGCCGCCGTCGGAGACGGTTCGGGACAGGACGCACACATCGAGACCCTGCTTCTCATACTCATGCTCGAACGCCTTCACGGGCACGAGGGCCGCGATGTAGGGGTCGGAGCAGACGAAGCTGGTGATGATGCCGGTGACCATCGTGGTGACAATCAGGCCGACGCGGGTGCGGGTCAGGCGCTGGAACTTGGCGACGATCGTCAGCAGCAGGTTCGTGCGGTCGAACAGACCCGCGAGGGACATGGACGTCAGGACGATTCCGATGATGTACATCATGTTCGTCATACCGCCGCGGTTGAGGATCTTGTCGATGCTCTCAAGACCGGTGGAGGCGGAGTAGCCGTTCCACATGAAGCCGAGGACCGCGGAGACGCCGTCACCCTGGAAGATCAGAGCCACAATCAGACCGGCGATGCAGCCGAACATCAGGGAAGCCAGCGCGGGAACCTTCAGCACGATGCTCACGACGAGCACGATGAACGGGATCCACAGCACGGGGCTGAAGTGATAGTTCGCGGCGAGACCGTTGCGGATCACATCGATACCCTCCTGATTCATGGCAATGCCGGAATAGCGGATGCCGAGGACGGTGAAGATGACCAGGGAGACAACCAGAGCGGGCACGGTCGTCCAGAGGACGTTCTTCGCGTGCTTGTAGACGTTCTGCTTGGTGATGCCGGAGTTGAACACGACGATATCGGACACGGGGGAGCACTTATCGCCGAAGTACGCGCCGCAGACGATCGCGCCCGCGGTCAGGGGCACCGGCAGGCCCATGCCCATCGAGATACCGATGAAGGCCACGCCGATCGTGCCGATCGTCGTCCAGGAGGAACCGGTGATGCTGGAGAGGACCGAGCACATGATGACGATGAAAGGCAGGTACCACGACGGGTTCAGAAGACCGAGGCCGAGGTAGATGATGTAGGGCACCGTGCCGCATGCCATCCACGAGGCGATCAGCATACCGATGACCAGCAGGATTAGGATACACTCGAGGGAATCGTTCAGGGAGCGAACCATCGCCTGCACCATATCTTGGAACTTGATGTGCAGGAAGCACACGCCGAAGACCATCATCACGATGATGGCGCCGACGAGAGCGGTCTGGGCGTCGAGGCCGAGGCCAACGATGCCGCCCATGATGACTGCCACGCACAGCAGGAAGGCGATCAGTGCACCCGCAAAGGTCGCCTTGCGCTCCGCGCGGACGGGCTTTTCAGCCTTGTTTCCGTTTTTGCTCATTCTATAACTCCTCCTTTTCGGAAAGCAGCATGCTGTACAATCCCGCCGTACTCATTTTGTGAGATCGTACAAACTGCACTGTTTCTGCTGCTTTCTTTGTCCTAATCTTACACATTTTGACGGTTTTTGTAAAATTCAGCTTTTTTATAGACGCGATAAAACTTTTCTTATAGCCATTTATATAGCGAAGCTTTTCCGTATATTGGGATAATCTTCCCATTGCCTTCCGGTTTCCATATATAAGGTATCTCTTCCCTGTCATATTCCACACGTCTCACAGAGTTCGCGCCGCCGCAGCGGCGCGAATAAATTGAAGTCCGTTTTTTGCGGCGGGCCAAGGCGCGAAGCGCAGCGAATCCTTCTCGCAGAAAATGGGCTGTGCCCATTTTCTACGAATGATATTTTTTGTTACCGCCTGTCATTGTATTGTGGTTGATTCCTGTCGAATTGGGTATAGAATAGCATAGAGAGTACATGCCGCCGCATGGCGGCTCGATTTTTAGGAGGTTTACGCATGAGTGGAAAACGCATGGAGCCGGCTGCCCCCGCGCTGCAAAAACATCATCACCGCCGCCGTCGGCATACGCGGATCTGGCCGCTGGCCGTGGGAGCGGCGGCACTGGCCGCGCTGGTTATCGGCGTATGGAGCCTGATCGCAGGCTATTTTATCCTCAACCCCCAGCCGGTGCTGACGCTCAACGGTGAAAAGCACGAGGAGATTTCCGCCTGTTCGGACTACACCGACCCCGGCGCACGCGCCCACCGCGGCCGCACCGACCTGAGCGGCAACGTGGAGGAGCAGAGTGACCTCGACACCCGCCGCCCCGGCGACTACACGATTACATACACCGTCACCTACCGCGGCCGCACTGCACACGCCACGCGCACCGTGACCGTCCGCGACACGACCGCCCCTGTCATCGAGCTGCGTGGCGACGCGCACAGCTTCGCCTATCTCGGTGCCGACTGGAAGGACAAGGGCGTGACCGCGACGGACGACGTCGACGGCGACGTCACCTCCTCCGTCACCGTGAGCGGTACCGTCGACACCTCGGCCGCGGGTGACTACACGATCACCTATACCGTGACCGACCAGACGGGCAACACCGCGACCGCCGAGCGCACCGTCACGGTCAAGAAGGCCGACAAGTCCAGCCGCATCTACCTGACGTTCGACGATGGCCCCAGCCAGCGCGTCACACCGCGCATTCTCGACACACTCAAGCAGTACGGCGCGAAAGCGACGTTCTTCATCCTCAACTATGCTGAGGAGGACAAGCCGCTCATCCAGCGCATGATCGACGAGGGACACACCGTCGCCATCCACGGCTATTCCCACGACTACGCGACGATCTACGCCTCGGATGACGCATTCATGGAGAACATCTACAAGCTGCGCGACCGTCTGCGCGCGGACTTCGGCTATGAGGCGACGTTCATCCGCTTCCCCGGCGGCGCGTCGAACACCATCAGCGCCAACCACTGCAAGGGCATCATGTCGCGTCTTGTCAAGCGCGTGGAGCAGGAGGGCTTCGCCTACTTCGACTGGAACGTCGACAGCGGTGACGCCGACGGCAACACCAAGCCGAAGGATTATATCCTGTCTCATGTGAAGTCCGGGCTCTGCCAGGGCCGCGGCAATGTCGTACTGATGCATGATGCGGGCATGAAAACCACCACCGCCGACGCTCTGCCGGAGATTCTGCAGTACGGTCTCGCGAACGGCTATACTTTCCTCCCCATCACGAAGGACACCGTCCCCGTCCACCACGCGACCTCGAACTGACGCCGCCGGGAGAATTCCGCTTGTTATTCCGGTGACATTCTGTTATAATACCCTTGATACGCAAGGGCCGGCACGGCCGCTTCCCTGCGCATCAAGGGTATTTTGCAATAGAAAGGATTCCGATTTATGCGCATTATTGATCTGGAGAACATCAACTATGCCATGCGCAACGAGACGCAATTCGTCCTGCACTGCGAGGAGGTCTTTCACGATAAGGTTTCTGCCGCGGCGGCCGCGATCCTGACCGGCGGACGCGACAAGCGCATTGTGGCGCTGACGGGCCCCTCCGGCTCCGGCAAGACCACCACCGCCATGCGCCTGCGGGACTATCTGGAAAACCTCGGCGTGAAGGTCTGTCTGCTGAGTATGGATAACTTTTTCCTGCCGCTCGAGCAGCGGCCGCCCGAGGCGACGGACTGGGAGTCGCCTTACTGCGTGAACGTTCCGCTGCTGATCTCCTGCATCAGCCAGCTGCTCGACGGGCGCGAGGTGGACATCCCGTGGTACGACTTCAAGAGCGGCATGACCGGCGGCTACCGCAAGATGCAGGGCTCGAACGACTGCGTCGTCATCGCCGAGGGCATCCACATGCTCAATCCGCTGATCTTCGACAAACTCCGCGGCGCGGCCAACGGCATCTACGTCGCCCCCCGCACGCGTATTCTGACCGACCACGACACCGTCGTCCGCCCGGCGCAGCTGCGCACCGTGCGCCGCATGATCCGCGACTATAACACCCGCGGCCACAGCCTGCGCCAGACGATCGAGCGCGCCGAGAGCGTCGACCGCGGCGAGGAGAACTACATCAAGCCCTATAAGAGCAACGCTGCCATCCATATCGACAGCTTCCACGACTACGAGCCGTGCATCCTCATGAAGTACATGGAGGAGATTCCCAGCTTCCGCACGGAGCTGAGCGATGAATTTCTTGCCGCGCACGGCCTGACGGAGATGATGGCCGTGGCGCAGAGCGTCCCACCGCTGCACACGCCCTATGTCCCCCGCAACTCCATCGTGCGCGAGTTCGTGGGCGGGAGCTGCTACGAATACTGATTCACGCACTGCAGCGCGCGAACTCGGTGAGACATTGAGACATGTATTTTTACCAGGAGGGTTTTGGATATGAAAATTATTACGATCAGCCGCGAATTCGGTAGCGGCGGCCGCGAGCTGGGCAAGCGTCTGGCCGACGAGCTGGGCATCCCCTGCTATGATCACCAGATCATCGAGATGATCGCCAAGGAGAACGGCTTTGATGAGCGCTATGTCGCTAACGTCGGTGAAAAGAGCATTGAGGCCGCTTACCCCATGACCATCGGCCACAGCTTCGCCATGCCGCCGATCCAGCTGATGGATCAGCCCATCCGCGTCGCCGCAGCCCAGCGCCAGATCATCGAGAACTTCGCCAAGCAGGGTGACTGCGTGATCGTGGGCCGCTGCGCCGACGTCATTCTGAAGGACTACCACCCCCTGAACCTCTTTGTCTACGCCGACAAGGAGGCGAAGATTGAGCGCTGCCTGCGCCGCGCTCCCGCGGGCGAGAAGCTCACCCGCGGCGATATTGAGCGCCGCATGCGCCAGATTGACCGCGGCCGCGCGCAGTACCGCGAGATGTACGCCGACAGCAAGTGGGGCGCGAAGGAGACGTATCACTTGTGCATCAGCACCACGGAGAAGTACATCAAGGAGATCATCCCCGGCCTTGCGGCGTATGTGCGCTGCTGGTTCAGCGAATAATGGGCGGCTATACGGCGGCGGTGCTCACCGTGAGCGACCGCTGCAGCGCCGGTACGGCGGTTGACACGAGCGGGCCGTGCGTGGCGGACATGCTCCGCGCGGCGGGCTATGACGTTGTCCATACAGCGATCGTTCCGGATGAGCAGGAGCGGATCCGCGCGGCGCTGCTGCACTGCTGCGACGCGCTCCATGCCGATCTCGTCGTGACAACGGGCGGCACGGGGCTCTCCCCGCGCGACGTGACGCCCGAGGCCACGCGCGCCGTGCTCGATCGGGAGATTCCCGCCATCCCGCAGGCGATGCTGGACTTGGATTGCGAGGGAAAGCTTGTGGTTTGTGTGGGCAATATTGCGCTAATCCAGCCGGGGGAGTATGTCCGCTTTTACGGCGGCTATACCACGCATAAGACTTACGGCGAACAGTTTAAAGTTGTGAGCATGGAATCCAAAATGCCGGAGAACGATGAGAGCATCGTGCTGTTTCTGGCGGGCGGGCTCATCAAGGGCGTGGGGGAAATCATTGCCCGGCGCATTGTGGAGCAGTTCCATGAGCAATCCTTTTCTGTGATCGAAAACAATCCAAGAAGACTGGCGCAGATCAAGGGAATCAGCCCTAAAATGGCGGATAAAATTCACGAGCAGTTTGTCGGCCTTCAGACCATCCGAGGTGTCATCATCTCCCTGCAGGGCATGGGCCTTTCCATCAAGGAGGCGATGGCGGCCTACGAGGTTCGCTAAAGAATCAACAGGCGAAACTGGAAATATCCAGGGTCCTACCTCTAC
>OGYW01003422.1_pt1 | contig 10557 bp, 10 predicted proteins | sample 1576621 | NCBI WGS metagenome assembly OGYW01 (sample SAMEA3541528, study PRJEB24748) | human gut metagenome | biome: human gut; feature: human-associated habitat; material: faeces | place: China | collected 2012 | reverse complement strand
ACAAGGCTTCTTTGGAACCACTCGCCTAGCGAGTGGTTTTCGCTATACAAAAAAACAGACGGACACGAATGTCCGTCTGTTTTGGGGTTTTGGCAGCTTACTGCTTGACCATGTCGAGCAGGTTGATGATGCCGCGCGGGCAGATATCGGCGCAGTGGCCGCAGCCGACGCACTTGTCATAGTCGATCTTGGACACGAAGTTCTCGATCTTGATGGCGTCCGCCGGGCACTCACGCTGGCACTTCATGCAGCCGATGCAGCCGACATCGCAGATCTTGCGCGTGACGGCGCCCTTGTCCTGATTGCGGCAGGCAACGAGCACGGCCTGCTTGTACGGCACACGCTCGATGATCTTCTTCGGGCAGGCATCGGCGCAGGCCATGCAGCCGACGCACTTGTCGCGGTCGACCTTGGCGACACCGTTGACGATGTGCATCGCGCCGAACTTACAGGCTCTGGCGCAGTTGCCGAGGCCGATGCAGGCGAAGCGGCACTCCTTGTTGCTCTTGCCGCCGAACAGCATGGCAGCCTGGCAATCCTGCGGGCCGGAGTAGTTGAAGCGCTTGACGGCAACGCCCTCCGCACCGGAGCACGGCACGAACGCGACCATCTTCTCCTCCGCACCGGCGGAGACACCCATGATCTCGGCGATCTGATCGGCAGCGGCCTGACCGCCGGCCACACAGCAGTTGACCGGAGCCTTGCCGGCCGCGACCGCGGCGGCATAGCCGTCACAGCCGGGGTAGCCGCAGCCGCCGCAGTTGGCGCCGGCGAGGCACGCACGGACGGCTTCCTGCTTGGGGTCGACCTCCACATAGAAGATCTTCGCGGCAAAGGCCAGCAGCGCGCCGAAGATGGCGCCCATGGCGCCGAGGACAGCGATGCCCTCGAGAATCAATTTAAAATCCATATTCATGCCCTCCTTAGCCGATCTTCATGCCGGAGAAGCCCATGAACGCCAGGGCGAGCAGGCCGGCAGAGACGAGGCAGATCGGGAAGCCCTCGAAGCACTCCGGATAGTCGGCAAACTCGAGCTTCTCACGCACGCTTGCAAACAGGCAGATGGCGAGCATGAAGCCGAGACCGCCGAACACACCGTAGACCACGCTCTGCACAAAGCCGAAGGTGTACTGCGTGTTGAGCAGCACGACGCCCAGCACGGCGCAGTTGGTGGTGATCAGGGGCAGGTAGATGCCGAGCGCGGAGTACAGCGACGGGATGGACTTTTTGAGGAACATCTCGATGAACTGCACGAGCGCGGCGATGACGAGGATGTAAGCGATCGTCTGCAGGAACTGGAGACCAAGCTGCACGAGCAGCAGGTTGACCAGCCAGCAGATGGCGGACGCGAGGCCCATGACGAACGTGACGGCGAGGCCCATGCCGGCGGCGGTGTCGATCTTGCTCGAGCAGCCGAGGAACGGGCAGCAGCCGAGGAACTGCGAGAAAATGAAGTTATTCGTCAGGACGGCGCTGAGGATGATGGCAAAAATACCGGTCGATGAACTCATGTTATGCCGCCTCCTTTTCCTGCGCAGCGAGCGCTTTTTCCTTGGCTTCCTTCTTCTCGGCGGACTTGCGCAGCGCATACTGCATGAGCGCGATCAGGCAGCCGAGCGTAATGAAGCCGCCGATCGGGAGCGTGAGCACGAGCGCGCCGTACTCGGCCGGGAAGATCTGAATGCCGTTGCCGGTGCCGATGACACCGTCGATGGTGTTGAAGATGCCGGTGCCGAACGAGCCCTTGCCGAGCAGCTCACGGATGACGCACATGGCGATGAGCACGAGCGTGTAGCCGAGACCCTGGAAGATGCCGTCGAAGAACGACGGGCCGACGGGGTTTTTCTGGCAGAACGCTTCGGCGCGGCCGATGATGATGCAGTTGACGACGATCAGCGGGATGAACACGCCCAGAGACGCGCTCAGCGCGGGGACGTAAGCCTGCAGCAGCAGGTCGACGATCGTGACGAAGCTCGCGATGACCAGCACGAAGATGGCCAGACGGATGTCATTCGGGATGACCTTACGGATGAGAGAAATAACCACATTGCAGCACGTCAGGATGACGAGCACGGACAGGCCCATGCCGATGCCGTTGAAGAGGCTGGTCGTGATGGCCATGGTCGCGCACATGCCGATGAGCTGCACGAGAACCGGGTTGTTGGTAATGAGGCCTTCCTTGAACTGTTGTTTGATATTCATGCTTCAGCCCTCCTTAACCCAGCGACTTGGCCGCGTTGATGACGGTCTGCACTTCGGTGACGACGGCGCGGGACGTGATCGTCGCGCCGGAGATGGCCTCGACCGTGCCCTTGTCCTTCGTCAGCGCAAGGCCGTCGCCCTGGCCGACGAGATTGTCGCGCCAGGCACCGTCGGTGGTGTCGGCCGCCTTGGCACCGAGGCCGGAGGTCTCGGAATGCTTGGTGATGTACACACCGGTGCAGTTATAGTCGCTGTCGAGACCGACGACCATGGTGATCATGCCCTGGGCGCCGGAGAACGTGGTCTCGGCGACGTAGCCGGTCTGCTCGCCGCCGGTGGTGGCGACGCTGAGCTTGGTGATGGTGCCGTCGTTCTCGAAACCGGCCTGCTCTGCGTAATCATCGGCCTGGAGAACGTTGGCGTATGCGTTTTTGGTCGTCTCGGCTGCGCGCATGGCGATGGTGTCCTTCGTCACCTCATAAACGAGGCCGAGGGCGAACGCCATGATCGCGGACACGGCAAAGAGCACGAGCGCGAGCTTGATGATCTGGCCGCCGCCGGATTTCTTTTCAGTCTTTTCAGCCATTTGCAGCAGCCTCCTTTGCTTCTTTCTTTGCAGCCTTTGCAGCGGCCTTCTTGGCCTTGACGTCCTCGCGGCTGACGCCGAACTGACGGCGCTGGGTGTGCTTATCGAACATCCACGCGCAGCAGTTCATGATGAGGATGGCAAAGGAAACGCCCTCCGGGAAGCCGCCGAACACGCGGATGAGCACGGTCAGCGCGCCGCAGCCGACGCCGTAGATGATGCGGCCGGGAGCGGTGACGGGGCTGGTGCTGTAGTCGGTCGCCATGAAGAACGCGCCGAGCAGCAGGCCGCCGGTCAGGAGGTTGTCGAGCATCCACTCGACGTGGGTGTAGCCGCCGCCGTTTTTGCTGCCGAAGATGAGCGTCAGCAGGGCAACAGAGCCGATGAACGACACGGGGATGTGCCAGGTGATGACCTTGCGCGCCAGCAGATACACGCCGCCGATGAGCAGCGCGAGCGCGCTGACCTCACCGAGGCAGCCGGGCATCGTGCCGAGGAACATGGACTTGAAGGTGAAGTACTGCGGCAGCGCCTCGCCGGCCTTCATATAGCTCAGCGGGGTGGCCATGGTCTCTGCGTCCACAACGCCGGCGAGACTGCTGGGAACGACCCACGCGGTCATGAACAGCGCGTAGGACGCGAGCAGGAACGCACGGCCGGCGAGCGCCGGGTTGAGGAAGTTCTTGCCGATGCCGCCGTAGAGCTGCTTGACGACCACGATGGCGAAAAACGCGCCGATGATCGGCAGCCACCACTTGCAGTTGGCGGGCAGGGTGAACGCGAGCAGGATGCCGGTGACCACGGCGGACAGATCGCCGATGGTGTCGGGCTTTTTCAGGAGCTTGCGGTAAGCCCACTCAAAAAACACGCACGACACGACCGACACGGCCAGCGGGATGAGCGCCTGAGCGCCGAACTGCCACACGCCGACGCACAGAGCCGGGAGCAGGGCGATGATCACATCGAGCATGATCTCGCGCGTGCCGCGCTTGGCGCGGACCTGAGGCTGATAGGCAGCGTCAAAGGTAAATTCTTTCGGTGTCATTTCGTTTCAGCCTCCTTTGCAGCGGCTTCCGCGCGGGCTTTTTCTTCCGCCGCGCGGGCGGCGAAGAGGAGCTTTGCGGTCTTGAAGGTGTGAGTCAGGGGCAGACGGCCCGGGCAGTTGTACGAGCAGCTGCCGCACTCGAAGCAGTCGAGGATGTGGTACTTCTGCATGTTCTCGAAGTCACGGTTCTGGAAGTACTTGTACATGTACAGCGGCTCGAGCTTCATCGGGCAGACCGTCAGGCACTTGCCGCAGTGGATGCACGTCGGGTTTTCGACCGAGCGGTCTTCCTTTTCGGTGAAGAACAGGATGCCCGCGGTGCCCTTGATGTTGGGCGCCTCGAGGTTCGTGGCGATCAGACCCATCATGGGGCCGCCGAGCACGATCTTCTTCGGCTCGACGACAAAGCCGCCGCACTGCTCGACGATGTAGCTGAACGGGGTGCCGAAGCGGCACTGCAGGTTGTAGGACTTATCGCCCATGGCGCTGCCGGCGACGGTGAGGACACGCTCGATGCTCGGCATGCCTTCGTAGCAGGCGCGGTAGATGGCGTAAGCCGTCTGGGTGCTGATGACGTTGCAGCCGACGCCGGACGGCAGGCCGCCGGGCTTGACCTCACGGTTCGTGATGGCCTTGATCTGCATCTTCTCGGCGCCCTGCGGGTACTTGACGTTCTCCGGCACGATCTCCACGCCGTACTGCGCGGGGTTTTTCGACAGGAGCAGGTCGATGGCGTCCTGCTTGTTCTTCTCGATGCCGTAGTACGCCTTATCGAGACCGGACGCAATGCGCGCCAGCTCGATGCCCTTGAGCAGTTCCTCAGGGTGGTTCTTCATGGTCAGGTGGTCGCCGTTGAGGTACGGCTCGCACTCTGCACCGTTGATGATGAGCGTATCGACCTTGCCAAGACCGCCGCGGATCTTAAACGCGGTCGGGAACATGGCGCCGCCGTGGCCGACGATACCGGCCTCGCGGATGCGCTCGAGAATGGCCTCAGGATCCTTCATCTGCTCGGGCGTCAGGGGCGCGAGATCCGTGCAGGGGGTGTCCTGGAAGTCGTTTTCGATCACGATCGCGGGGACCATGTCGCCCAGCGGATGGGGTCTCGGCTCGATGGCAATCACCTTGCCGGAGACAGTCGCATGGATGGGGGCGGAGACGGGTGCGGGATTGTCAGCGATCTTCTGACCCATCTTCACATAGTCGCCCACTTCGACCAGCGGCTTGCAGGGTGCGCCGATATGCTGCATCACCGGGAGCACGACCTGCGGCGGAGGCGCAATGACGGTCACCGGAACATCCGGCGCCTTCATGTAGTTGGGATGAACTCCGCCATGAAACTTAAAGGGCATTTGCATCACCTCTCTATTTTTTGACCCACATATCTTAGCACACCACCCCATTTTCGTCCACCAAAAACGGCGGAAAAACATCAAATTGTACTAATTTAAATATTAACGAACCTGAAAAAATGCTGACAAGACCGATCTTTGCGGAAAATTTGCAGCATTTTGTGCATTTTGGTCTCTTTTTCCCGTTTCATCCGGAATACAGGCATGCGCAGACGTGAAAAAAATCCGCGCGCGGGGGCTTAACAAGCGCGCAAAAATCCTGTAAAATAGACTGAACTGTTCTGCCGGCGCGCCGCCGGCGGGAAAAGGAGGCCACGTTATGCAGACACCCTGGGCGGACACGCTCGAGCGCGCGCAGCCCCTGCCGGAGTATCCCCGGCCGCAGATGGTGCGCGACAGCTACCTGAATCTCAACGGCCCGTGGAGCTACGCGATCACGACGAGCGCGCAAAAGCCCGCGCAGGCCGACGGCACGATCCTCGTGCCCTTCTCGCCCGAGAGCGAGCTGTCCGGCGTGGGACACATCCTGCAGCCGGAGGAATACCTGTGGTACATCCGCACGGTCACGCTGCCGGACGGGTTCAACATCGGCCGCGTGCTGCTGCACTTCGGCGCAGTCGATCAGACCGCGACCGTGTGGTGCAACGGTGTGGAGCTGGCCACGCACACGGGCGGCTACCTGCCGTTCACGGTGGACATCACCGAGGTGCTGGCCAAGGAAAACACGATCCTTGTGTGCGTGCGCGACGCGACCAACAAGTCCCAGCTCCCGCGCGGCAAGCAGACGCTGCACCCGCACGGCATCTGGTACACGCCGCAAAGCGGCATCTGGCAGACGGTCTGGCTTGAGAGCGTGCCGCAGAATTACATCCGCTCCCTGCGCGTGACGCCGCTGTTCGACGCGCATCAGGTGGAGATCACCGTTGAGGGCGAGGGCCAGTGCACGATCGATCTGGAGGGAAAGCGCTACACGTTCCCGGCGGGCGTTCCGGCGCACGTGCCGGTGCGCGCCTTCCGTCCATGGTCGCCGGAGCAGCCGACGCTCTACCCCTTCAGCGTGACGCTCGGCAGCGACACGGTCTACAGCTACTTTGCCATGCGCAAATGCAGCGTCGAGACGGACAAGGACGGCGTGCGCCGCCTGTTTCTCAACGGCAGGCCGTATTTTCACAACGGTCTGCTCGATCAGGGCTACTGGCCGGACGGGCTCTACACCGCGCCGAGCGACGACGCGCTCGCCTACGACATCCAGCTGGCCAAGGATATGGGCTTCAACATGCTGCGCAAGCACATCAAGGTCGAGTGCGACCGCTGGTATTACCACTGTGACCGGCTGGGCATGCTCGTCTGGCAGGATATGCCCTGCGGCGGCAAGCGCTACGACCCGCTCATCGTCTCGACCCCGCTCGTGACGGGCTGGCATCTCGACGACAGCCTGTATCCGCTCTTCGGCCGCACGAACGTGACGGCGCGCAAGGCGTTTCTGAACGAGCTGCGCGACATGGTCACCACGCTCTACAACCACCCGTGCATCACCGTGTGGGTGCCGTTCAACGAGGGCTGGGGCCAGTTTGACAGCCAGACGGCCGTGCAGGTCATCCGGTCCGTGGACAAGACCCGCACGATCGACCCCGCCAGCGGCTGGCACGATCAGGGCTTCGGCGATGTGCGCAGCCTGCACGTGTATTTTCACAAGTACAAATTCCAGCCCGACAAGCTCGGCCGCGCCACGCTGCTGTCGGAGTTCGGCGGCTATGTCCACCGTGTCGAGGGGCACTCCATGGGCGGCAGGACCGTCGGCTACAAGACGTGCGACGCGCCGCTCTCGCTCGAATATGCGCTGCAGGCGCTCTATGACGAGCAGATCCGCCCCGCCATCGCGCAGGGGCTCAGCGCCGCGGTGTACACGCAGCTGAGCGACGTGGAGCACGAGCTCAACGGTCTCGTGACCTATGACCGCAGCGTCGTCAAGCTCCCGGTGCAGACGCTGCGCAAGATCTTCTATATCGAAAACGAGTGAACAAAACCGCCCGCTGCGATCGCAGCGGGCGGGTTGCGTTTTGGGTTCGGGTGTGCTCAGTACGCCACGCCCCAGTAGATCATGCACTTGGCGGGCTTGCCGCACACGGGGCAGACATCGTCGATGTGCTCCTGCTCGAACGGGATGCAGCGGCTGGACATACCGGCCTTTTCCTTCATCTCGAGCTCGCAGGCAAGGTCGCCGCACCACATGGTCTTGATGAAGCCGCCGTTTTTCTCCTGCAGCTCCTTGGCCTCGGCCAGCGAGTGCGCGGCGTAGGTGTGCTCGTCGAGGTTGCGCTTGGCCTTGTCGAACAGGCCCTGCTGCACGTCCTCGAGCAGCGCGGGGATGCGCGCCTCGAGCTCATCGAGCGCGACGGTGATCTTCTCGCCGTTGTCGCGGCGGACGGCGACGCAGTGACCGGCCTCGATGTCCTTCGGGCCGATCTCGACGCGCAGCGGCACGCCCTTCATCTCCCAGTTGGCGAACTTCCAGCCGGGGCTGTTGTCGCTGAAGTCGCCCTGCGCGCGCAGGCCGGCGGCCTTCAGGCGCGCGACGAGCTCCTCGGCCTTCTCGGTCACGCCGGGCTTGTGCGCCGCGATGGGCAGCACGATGACCTGGATCGGCGCGATGTGCGGCGGCAGCACGAGACCGCTGTTGTCGCCGTGGGTCATGATCAGGCCGCCGATGACGCGCGTGGACATACCCCACGAGGTCTGGTGCGGATAGGCCTGCTGGTTGTTCTTGTCGGTATAGGTGATGTCGAACGCGCGGGCAAAGCCGTCGCCGAAGTAGTGGCTCGTGCCGGACTGCAGTGCCTTGCGGTCGTGCATCATGCACTCGATGGTGTAGGTGTTCACCGCACCGGCGAACTTCTCCTTATCGGTCTTGTTGCCGCGGATAACGGGCATGGCCAGCTCCTGCTCACAGGTGTCGGCATAGATCTCGAGCATCTGCAGCGTCTCCTTGCGCGCCTCTTCCTCAGAGGTGTGCAGGGTGTGCCCCTCCTGCCAGAGGAACTCGCGGCCGCGCAAAAACGGGCGGGTAGTCTTTTCCCAGCGCATGACGCTGCACCACTGGTTATACAGGCACGGCAGGTCGCGCCAGCTGTGCACGATGTGGCTCCAGTGCTGGCAGAAGAGCGTCTCGGACGTCGGGCGCACGCACAGGCGCTCCGGCAGCTCCTCGCTGCCGCCCATGGTGACCCACGCGCACTCGGGCGCGAAGCCCTCGACGTGGTCCTTCTCCTTCTGCAGCAGGCTCTCGGGGATCAGCATCGGCATGGACACGTTCTGGTGACCGGTCGCCTTGAACTTGCCGTCGAGCACCTTCTGGATGTTCTCCCAGATGGCGTAGCCATACGGGCGCAGGATGAACAGGCCCTTGACGTCGGAATAATCCACAAGCTCCGCCTTGGTGCACACGTCGGTGAACCACTGGGCGAAATCCACTTCCATATCGGTGATCTGCTCGACCTTTTTTTCTTTGGCCATAAGCGCAACTCTCCTCTGTATGCCGCGCGGGACACCCGCACAGCCGTAATTTATAATGTATTGGGCAACTTTTATATTTTATGCAATCGCCCGCCGTTTGTCAAGCACGCACAGCGCTCAAAGCAGCTGCTCGGCGACAAAAATGCCGATGAGCACGGCGATCACGCCGTAGAGCACAACACCGGCAGCGGAGTGCCGCTCCGGCCGGCGGTCGAACAGCTGTCTCACGCACAGCAGTGCAAGCAGCCCCGCACCGACCCAGTACGCCGGGTGGACGGCGATGGCCATGACCGCCGCCTCGACGATCATGAGCGCGAACACCGCGATCTGCCACGTGCGGATGCGCCGCGCGCGGCTGTTGCAGTAGATCTCACGCCAGATGTCGGCCAGCTCGCGGCGCTGGCGGCGGAAAAACGACTCGCGCGGCTTTTCCGGCGCGGTCCCGGGCGCTGCGGTCTCGGGCGTCTGCGCCGCCGTTTCGGGCTCCGTCTCGGTGTAGGGGCGCTTTGGTTCCATGCGTTCCACTCCTTTCCGGCTTTTCGGAAAACCGGCTCTTTTTTCACAGGATACCCCGCCGCAGACCGCCTGTCAAGAGCGGGCGCACGGGCGAAAAGTGCATTTCGGGCTTGACCGCACCTGATTCGTGCAATATAATATGTAAATTAGAATGCCATACAATGTGCATCGAACCCCTTGGAGGTGACCATCTATCAACAGACAGAGTTACATGGCGGAGATCAGCAGCCTGCTCGGCCTGATCACCGACGACCAGACACGTCAGGCGCTCATCGCGCAGATGGAGAATATGTTTGACAATGCGCCCGATGAGGAGCGCCTCATTCAGGAGATCGGCAACCCGACCAAAGTCGCCGTTGCCCTCATCCGGTATGCCGACAGCGGCAAGATCACACCGGCTGCCGCGCCCGTGGTCGCGCCCGCACAGGCGCAGCCCAGGCGCGCGCCGCAGCCGCGCCCGCGCGCAGAGCAGTACCGCCCGATGACCGCGGCCGCCGCGCAGAGACCCGCGCCGTCGTTCACGTTCCCGGATCTGCCGGAGGAGCCCGACGAGCCTGAAACGGACGAAGCGCCCGTGCTCGACGGGCAGCTCTCATTCGACGAGCAGCCGGCTGACGACGACGGCTACTACGATGAGCAGCCGACCGACGACGACGGCTACTACGACGAGCAGCCCGCCGACGACGGCTACTACGACGAGCAGCCCGCCGAGGACGACGGCTACTACGACGAGCAGCCCGGCGAGGAATACGACGAAGAATACTACGACGACTACGAGCCGGAATACAAGACGAACGTCTTTCTGGCAATCCTGTACACGCTCGGCGCGATCATCATCGGCGTGCCGGTGTTCGCCGTGCTGCTGGTGCTGGATCTGGCCGTGCTGGCCATCGGCGCCGTGTGCGGTGCAGCCGGTGTGAGCCTGATCATGACTGCGTTCATCGGCCTGCCCGTGGTGGCGGATATGCTCATCCTGCTCGGCGGCGGCGCCGCCGTGATCGCCATCGCGCTCGTCGTGATCTGGCTGGCCGTCTGGCTGTTCATCCGCATGGTCATCGGCTGGGTCAGGCTGCTGGTGCGGCTGGGCCATCGCTGGTGCAGAAAGGAGATCGCCGCATGAAAAAAGCATGGAAGACCATTCTCATCATCGCGCTGTGCATCCTGATCGTCGGCGAGATCGTGCTCGGCGTCGGCCTTGCGACCGGCGGCAGCCCCGACCGCATCTGGGACGCGGCGTATGAGCACTACGACATCGGTGCGATCTTCACGTTCATCAAATCCACCGGCATGAAGTACAGATGGATCAGTGCAGCGCGCTTGCCGTCCTTGGAGGAGCCGCCAAT
>OGYW01003413.1_pt1 | contig 10586 bp, 7 predicted proteins | sample 1576621 | NCBI WGS metagenome assembly OGYW01 (sample SAMEA3541528, study PRJEB24748) | human gut metagenome | biome: human gut; feature: human-associated habitat; material: faeces | place: China | collected 2012 | reverse complement strand
GCACGGATATGTCCTCCATTCAGAATGCCTACCAGGGCTTTGCCAAGCAGAACTACACAATGCTCGACAACCTCAAGCTGGGCTATGGCGGCACAAAGCAGGAAATGGAGCGACTGCTTGCCGATGCGGAGAAGATATCCGGCGTCAAGTATGACATCTCCTCCTATGCAGATGTGGTGGAAGCCATCCATGTCATGCAGGAAAGCATGGACATTGCAGGCACCACCGCCAAGGAAGCGGAAGCCACCATATCCGGCTCTGTCAATGCGCTGAAATCCGCTGTATCCAACCTCATCGTAGGGTTCGGTGATGCCAACGCAGACATGGAACTGCTGTGCGGCAACATGGTCGATGCGTTTAAGACCGTGGTGGAGAATATCACCCCGGTCATTGAGAACATCATCGCCGCACTGCCCACGGTGCTGGATGCGCTGCTGACGGCGGTGGGCGAACTGCTGCCGACGCTACTGAAATCAGTGACGGAACTGTTCTCCCAGGTGCTTGAAACGCTTCTCTCGCTCCTGCCGCAGTTAATTCCCGCAGCGGTGCAAGCCCTTATGACCATTGTGAACACGCTGATTGAGAATCTGCCGCTGCTCATCGATGCGGCGGTGCAGCTGGTTACCACACTGGTGGCAGGTATCGGGAACGCTTTACCCGCTCTCATTCCTGCGGCAGTGCAGGCAATCGTCACGATTGTTCAAGGGCTGGTGGACAGTCTGCCGATGCTTCTGGATGCAGCGCTGCAGCTTATCACGGGATTGGCGCAAGGGCTTCTGGACGCCATCCCTGTTCTGATTGCCGCTCTGCCGGAGATTATCAACGGCATCATTACCTTTCTGCTGGACTCCATCCCGCAGATTATCGAAACAGGCATCCAGCTTCTGACCTCGCTGGTGACTGCATTGCCGGAGATCATCACGGCAATCGTGGAAGCCATCCCGAAAATCATCGACGGCATCATCAATGCCGTTCTGAACGCCATTCCCCAGATCATCCAGGCAGGCATCGACCTGCTGATTTCACTGATTCAGGCACTGCCGCAGATCATCACGACTATCGTGCAGGCGATTCCGCAAATCATCTCCGGCATTGTCAATGCCCTCATCGGAAACATCGACAAAATCATCGTGGCAGGCGTGCAGTTGTTCGTTGCCCTGATTGAAAACCTGCCCACCATCATCGTGGAGATCGTCAAGGCCGTGCCGCAGATCATTGCGGGCATCGTGAAAGCCTTCGGCTCTCTGATGTATAAAATCGTGGAGATCGGCGGCAATATCGTCAAGGGACTGTGGAGCGGCATTACCCAGCTTGCCTCGTGGCTGTGGGATAAGGTGTCCGGGTGGATCTCCTCCATCTGGGACGGCATCTGCGATTTCTTCGGTATCCATTCGCCCTCGAAGGAGATGGCATGGGTCGGTGAAATGCTGGTCAAGGGTCTTGCAGGCTCCATTGACGACAACGGCGATGAAGCGGTCAAAGCCGCAGAAGGAATGGCAGAGGACATCAACGGCGTCATGGGCGACCTCGCTCACGATATGCAGACGGCGCTGCCCACGGACTTTGATGTCAGCGGCAGCTTCCGCTCGGCGGTGGGTGGCGTGACCGGCAAGGCGGCATCCGCTTTCACCATTGCGCTGAACATTGCCACCTTCAACAACTACAGCAGCGAGGACATTCGCCAGCTGACCAACGAAGTCATGGAAACGGCGAATCAGTTCGCCCAGCGGAAAGGAGTGGTATTCGCATGACCTCTTTTACCTACAACGGAAAATGCTCTGACGATTTCGGCCTGCACATCGAGAAAAAGGATGTGTTCTCCGCGCCGGAATATGATGCGGAGTTTATCTCCATTCCCGGCAGGAGCGGTGACATCATCAATCCGAACCGCCGCTTTGCCAACATCAAGGTGACCTACACGGTGTTCCTCGCTCGGAAGAATATAGCCGCACTTGCCGCTGTCCTGCGGGACATTAAGGGCTGGCTGTATTCCAAGCCGGACAGATACCACGAAATCACCGACTCTTACGATGCGGAGTATTTCCGATATGGCGTTATTTCCGGTAGTCTGGACATTGAGGAGCAGCTGAATAAAATCGGTTGCTTCACCGTGACCTTCAACTGCAAGCCGTATAAATACAGCTTTGCAGGACAGGAGACGGTGGCGGCTGACGCTTCTGTACTGACGATTACAAATCCCACTGCTTTTGAGAGTCGACCGTATATTAAGCTCTATGGCAGCGGTACGGTGCGACTTATGGTTTCGTCCATCGGTCAAGGTACTACCACCTTGGTGCTTTCCGATGTGGACGAGTACATTGAAATCGACAGTGAGCTGATGAACTGCTTCAAGGATACAGGTCTCAAAAATGATACCGTCACCGGCGAGGGCTTTCCTGCGCTGAAGCCGGGAGATAACTCCATTGCCTGCGCCGGAAATGTAAGAAGGGTCGAGGTTATTCCGAGGTGGCGATGCTTGTAAATACAGGCAGTTGAAAAGTTCAGAAAAGTATGGTATAATGTCTTAAAATTAGAACGATAAATCGGATTACAAGCTGGGATTTGAGAGGCCATGAAAATGAGATTTGAAAAGATCGATAGAAGCCATTGGGAGCGAAACGAATATTTTGAACACTACTTTACAAACGTGCCTTGTACATACAGTATGACTGTTAAAGTAGACATTACGCCAATAAAGAAGACGCAGATGAAGCTATATCCTGCAATGCTTTATTATCTTACAACTATCGTTAACCGCCACTCTGAGTTCAGAACAGCAATCAATGATAGTGGTGAATTAGGCGTATACAGCGAAATGTTGCCTTGTTATACTGTGTTCCACAAGGACACAGAAACCTTTTCGAATATATGGACGGAATATTCGCTGGATTTTAATACATTCTCTGTGGCTTACGAAAACGATATGCAGAAATATGGAAACAAGCAAGGAATGATAGGTAAACCCAATGCTCCCGAAAATACTTTTCCGGTATCTATGATACCTTGGTCAACATTTGAGGGCTTTAATTTGAATTTACAGAAAGGGTATGATTATTTAATTCCCATTTTCACGATGGGAAAATATTATCAAGAAGATGGGCGAATAATACTTCCGTTAGCAATTCAAGTTCATCATGCTGTATGTGACGGATTTCATATCTGCCGTTTTGTAAATGAACTGCAAGAATTGATAAATGGTTAAATTCCTGTTGTCAAGCTAAAACTATACTATTTAACACACCACCAGGGCGCAATCCCCGGTGGTATTTTTATGCCCAGAAGGAGGTGACAGCCTATGATCCCTGTACTTTACCCCGCAAATGCCACGGACTTTTCCACCTTCGGCCTTGGTGTGCTGACGGACACGATTTCTTGCGAGGTCACCGAGGAGCGAAACGGTGTGTTCGAATGTCTGCTGAAATACCCCGTGATCGGTCAGCATTATGGGCTTATCACCAAGGAATGCATTGTCAAGGCAAAGCCCAACGACACTGCAAACGATCAGGCATTCCGCATCTACCGCATCACGAAACCGCTGAACGGTATCGTCACCATCTACGGGCAGCACATCTCCTACGACCTTGCCAATGTTCCCGTGCTGCCGTTTGCCACAGAGAGTCGCTCACCGCAGCTTATCCTCTCACAGCTGCTTGCAGGAGACACACGCTTTACAGGTTGGACGGACTATTCGGACGCAAAGGCATTCTCGGTCGCACAGCCGAAAAGCGTCCGCGCCTGTCTTGGCGGCACGGAAGGCTCCATGCTTTCTCAATGGCACGGCGAGTTTGAGTGGGACAACTTCACGGTGATGTTCCACTCCCGCCGAGGGCAGAAAACAGGCGTGGTCATCGAATACGGCAAAAACCTCACCGCTTTGGAGCAGGATGAGGACAACAGCGGTGTGTACACGGCACTGCTCCCGTATGCGGTGTATACCCCGGAGGGTGCAGATACCGAAACCGTGGTCACGCTGTCGGAGGTCACGCTTCCTATTGTGACCTCGGAGATCGTCCGGGCGAAAACGCTCATTTTGGATTTCTCCGACCAGTTTGACGGAGTTGTGACCGAGGAAGCACTCAGAGCAAAAGCAAACAGTTACATCAAGGCAAATCCGCTGGGAGCGACTATCCCCACGGTGAAAGTCTCCTTTGAGCCGCTCTGGAAACAGCCGGAGTATTCGGCACTTCTGGAACGGGTCAATCTCTGCGATACCGTCACCATCCGGCACTCTGCGCTGGGCGTCAGCGTGTCCGCTATGATCATTGAAACCGTGTATGACACCCTCGCCGAGCGGTACAAGAGCATCTCCCTCGGTCAGAGCAAGTCCAGCATGATCACCACCATCTCCCAGGTGCAGTCCTCGGTGGACAAGGTGGAATCCACGGTGGGACGCTTTCCGAAGCTGCTCCAAGCTGCTATCGGCAAGGCAACGGGACTTATCACCGGGCAGAGCGGCGGGTATGTGGTCATTCACACTGCCGAGGAAAACGGACAGCCCTATGAGCTGCTGATTCTGGACGCTCCCTCTATTGATGAAGCCGTGAATGTCTGGCGGTGGAATGTGGGCGGTCTGGGCTTCAGTCACAATGGCTACAACGGTCCCTACGAAACCGCCATCACGGCAGACGGACAAATCGTAGCAGACTTTATCACCTCCGGCAGCTTGGTAGCGAATATCATCAAGGCAGGCGTGATCCAGTCCCAGGATGGTTCGTCCTATTGGGATTTGGAAACGGGTGAAGTGGTACTCCACGCCTACGCCACCAACAAGCAGGTCACGGAGGTCAGCGACCGCATCACCACCATTGAGGAGCAGAAAATGCTCCGGCTGGTCATTACCTCATCCAACGGCAACATTTTCAAAAACGGCAATGTCAAAACGCTGCTTTCGGCGGTTGTGTATTCCTGGGATAAGGACATTACCGACACGCTGGATGCCAACCAGTTTATCTGGACAAGGGTGTCCGAAGATGCCGAAGCGGACAAGGTCTGGAACGAGCAGCATTTCGGCGGTGCGAAGGCTGTGGTCATCACAAGTGCGGATGTCAAAGTCCGCGCAACTTTTTATTGTGACCTCATTGACACCACCACCCGGCAGATCCTGTTATAACGGAGGACTTTTCTATGGCAACCGCAGAACCAACCACCCCTACCGTTGATCCGGTAGATAACCCTACAAATTCAAAGGAGGCTTCTCACATGAGCAAGGCACAAGGTCAGTTTACGATTATCGACTACAATGACGCACTGACGCTGACGGGGTACATCGGCTCGAATCTCGCCAAGACGCAGATGTACAACCCCGACAACGGCAGCTATACCCCAGACTGGAAAACAAAGAACCTGGTTCTGACGCCCAGTCTGTATGTCATCGGCACCACCGCCGACCAGATCGCCACCGCCAATGTCACCTCGGTCAAGTGGTATGTGGGCGACAGCAACACCGCCATTACCGCAGGTACGAACTACGGACTGAGCGGTGCCAAGAGCCACATTCTCACGGTCAAGGCCAATGTCATGGCGGAACTGCCCGGCATCGACTATCGCTGTGTCATCACTTACAAGGACGAAAGCACCGGTCTGTCGCTGACTCATCCGCTGACCATTTCCTTCTCCCGTGTGGTCAACGGCTCCGGCATCGTTGACCTGCTGGTCACCACGCCCAACGGCAATGTGTTCAAGAACGAGGAAGTCGCCAGTCTGACCGCCAAGGCCGAGCTGTGGCGCGGCTCTACAATGGACAGCACCAAAGTCAGCTACAAGTGGGCGGTCATGGATGCTTCCGTGACGGCAACTTCCTCCACCGGCTATGACGCAGACTTCGGTATCGGCTGGCGCAAGCTCTCGGATACCGCCGACAAATACACCGGCACGACCACCAATACCCTCACGGTCTATGCAACAGCGGTAAACAGCTACGCCGTGTTCAAATGCTGTGCCCAGGACACGGATTCCGCATCCGCTTCTTATAACACGAAGTTTTTCGATGTGGCGACCTTCATCGACAACTCTGACCCGTTGCAGATCATCGTCACCTCCACGGGCGGCGATGTGTTCAAGAACGGCCAGGGCACGACTGTGCTGACCGCCGTCTGCTACCAGGCGGGCTCCGAGGTGGATGCGGCCGGGAACGGCAGTTACACCTGGACGAAGTACAACAAGGATGGTGTAGTCGATACCTCTTGGGGAACCAACGGCAGCAAGACCGGCAAGACCCTGTCGGTGTCCAGCGCCGATGTGGATACCAAGGCAACCTTTATGGTCGTTGTGGCACTTTAAGGAGGTGGTGAGATGATCGCATCGGCTCAGTTCACGATTATCAGTCTCTGCGATGTGGTCACCTCGGACACGCCGCCGGAGAACCCCTATGAGGGGCAGCTCTGGGTGGATACTTCCGTGACCCCGCCGGAAACGAAGATATGGGACGGAAATGAATGGATGGTGCAGAACGACATTGAAACGATCCGCACCACCATTTCCATTCTGACCGAGAAGGACGCACAGTTCCAGCAGACCATCGACGGGCTGAACAGCTATGTGGCGACCCTCACCGAAACCGTGGAAACGGTGTCCAACGACCAGGGCGTCCTGGAGGAACGGGTGCTGAACTCCGAAAGCCGTGTTTCGGAATTGGAACACACGGTGGATGGACTGTCCGTCACCATGCAAGAGCAGTACATCGGCGGCATCAACTATGTGCAGAATTCCTCCGGGTTGAACGGCATCACGGACGATTGGAGCTACTCCGGTACGGTGAAAACGGATGCCTCCACAGATACGCAAAACAACACCATTTCCGACTCCTGCTTTGTGCTGGGCGCATACTCCTCGTTGTCGCAGTACATCCGAGGGGTGGTTCCCGGCACTTATACGATCTCGGTTCGGGCAAAGAAAACCTCGACCATGTCCGGGTATTTCTATGTGACCTACAACGGGAACAAAACCAAGTACCTGTTCAATAAGTCCACGGCGTTTGACTGGACGGATTATTCCGTAACGCTCACGGATGTGACCGACCCCACGTTGCGTATTTACTGCTACTGTCGGGATGCGTCCATTTATCTCGCCGACATCATGATCTCCGAAGGATCGATCCCCCGAAAGTGGACGCCTGCTCCCAACGAGATCTACACGCAGGAGGTCAAGATCGACAAGCGGGGCATCGAGGTATCCAACAGCGCATCGTCCCAGCGGACGGTCATCACAAACACGGAGTTCGCCGGTTACTACAACGACGAGGTGATTTTCACCCTGAACAAAGACGAAACGCAGACCAAGAAAACCACGGTGGACGGCGAACTGACCGTGGGCAAAACGAAGTTTGTCCCGATGCCAACGGCGTCCGAAGGGCTGAACATCGTCATTCTGGATTAAGGAGGAAAAGCTATGGCAACTTGGAAAAGTGCAGCATACGATGGGCGCTATCTTCAACTGGACATTTCAGAAAGCGTGAATGTGGTCGGTAACAGCTCGACACTTTCCTGGACGCTGACCTCTACCGGTGGCGCATCCACTTACTACACGATTGACACGACCACTGTAACGATCAATGGTACGACCGTATACTCAAAGGACCGTACCTATTGGGATGACCGTGTTTTCCCGGCAAAGAAAGGTTCTGTCAGTGGCACGATTGCTGTAACTCACGACAGCAACGGCAGCAAAACGATTGCGGTCGGATTCTCGACCCGTGTTTATATCTACGGTCCCCAGGAGTACGGCGGCAGTATGACGCTGACCACCATCGACCGTTCCGCACCTACCGTGACCTTCAGTACATCGAATGTCACGGCAAACGGGTTCAAAATCACCGCTACATCCTCTGCCACGGCGGACATCTGGCAGTACAGCGTAAACGGTGGCTCCAGCTGGACGCAGTTCTCAACGACGGCATCCACCAGCGCCAGCGTAACATTGTCCTCGCTTTCGCCGAACACGAGCTATACGGTGAGGGTCAGAGCAAGGCGGCAATACAACCACGTCTACGGCACTTCCGGCAGTTCCACAATCAAGACGCTGGGCGGTGCTGTGGTGAACAGTGTCAACACGGTGACGGCGGACAATGCCACGGTTTCCATTACCATCAATGTGACCGTGTACGAAGCCTCCTACACCAATACGCTGGCACTCAAAAACGGCAGCGCGACCATCCTGACTATTTCCGGGCTTTCCTGGTCGAAGGGCACTGCGAACCGCACGGTCACGCTGACATCGGCGCAGAGGACGACACTGCTGAATGCAATGGCATCCATCAAGTCGTTCACCGGCACTTTTGCGGTTTCGTCCTACAGCGGGTCTACGCAGATCGGCAGTACTTCAAGCAAGACCGCCACTGTACTGACCACGGCGACCAATTCCGCTCCGACCATAAGCGGATTCACTTATGCCGACAGCTACACGACCACGAAAAACCTCACAGGCAACGACCAGCTATTCGTTCAGAACTACTCGACCCTCAAGGTCACGCCCGGAACGGCAACTGCAAAAAACGGTGCCAGTATTTCCAACTACACAGCTTCCTGCAACGGGCTGTCATCCTCTAACACTACCGGCTCTGCCTTATCTGTTGGAAAGATCGCCAAGTCCGGCAGCGTAACGGTCACGCTCACGGTCACGGACTCCCGCGGTTATACCGCCAGCGTTTCTCAAACTATTACGGTCATCCCATACACCAAGCCGAAAATATCCTCGATAACGCTCCGGCGAACCAACGATATCGAAGCGGAAATGCAGCTCAAATTCAGTGGCTCTATTTCTGCTGTGACCGTAGACGGGACGCAGAAAAACAGCGTGGTTTATGTGCGGTATCGTTACAAGAAAACCAGTGAGAGCAGCTACGGCAGCTACACCAGCATCTATTCTGGCACGACAAAAAGCGGAACCTCTTTCAGCTACTCCAATTTGGAACTGTGCAATCTGGATGCCAACAGTTCCTACGACTTCCATTTGCAGATCCAAGACAAGCTCTATTCTTTGAGCAGTCTGGATCTGTATTTTACTGTCCCGCAGGGTACACCGCTCATTGCGCTTCGGAAAAAGAAGGTCGGCATCAACACGCCGGAGCCACAAGCCATGCTGGATGTTGCCGGGGATATGCGTGTTGATGGCTCACCCCTCGCAGATTTTGTCATTCAGCAAGGGACAAGCGGCATCTGGAATTACCGTAAATGGAAAAGCGGTACAGCGGAATGTTGGGGTCAGTATTCCTTTACGACCGCCATTTCGACGGCATGGGGCGTGCTCTATGAGAGCGGCGCAATTGCGCTCCCTAATTTTCCATTTACCTTCGCGGAAATTCCTCATGTCCATATCTCCACGGAGAACAGCAATTACGCTATGTTTGTGGAGCGAGGCAGTTCGAGTAGCTGGTCTACAACGACCAACCCCGGAAAGATATTTGCCGTAAGACCAAATACGGTACCATCGGCAACCTACAAAATATCGATTTATGCTATCGGAAAAGTGTGACGCTCCGGCGTCACTTTTTTCATATCCATTTTTAATTTCAAAGGAGGACAAACAACATGAAAGAATTCTGGACGACCATTCAGGTGGTGTTCGCCGGAATCGGCGGCTGGCTGGGATGGTTCTTGGGAGGATGTGACGGCTTGCTTTATGCGCTTCTGGCTTTCGTAGTCATCGACTACATCACCGGCATCATGTGCGCCGTGGTGGACAAGAAGCTGTCCAGCGAAGTCGGCTTCAAGGGCATTTTCAAAAAGGTGCTCATCTTCGCCCTGGTCGGCATCGGGCATATTCTCGACACCCGCGTCATCGGCAGCGGCTCGGTGATGCGTACCGCCGTCATTTTCTTCTACCTATCGAATGAGGGTGTGTCCCTGTTGGAGAACGCCGCATACCTGGGACTGCCCATCCCGCAGAAGCTGAAATCCGTGCTGGAGCAGCTTCATGACCGTGCTGAAAAGGAGGACGAATAATATGGCTTACACGAACAGCCCTCTGGTGTCCTACACCAAGCTCAGCCCGAACCACTCCGGACAGCGCACCCACAGCATTGACCGCATCACGCCGCACTGCGTGGTAGGTCAGTGCAGCGTGGAAACGCTGGGCAACATCTTTTTGCCGACCTCACGGCAGGCAAGCAGCAACTACGGCATCGGTGTCGACGGGCGGGTCGGAATGTATGTGGAGGAGAAAAACCGCTCTTGGTGCTCCTCCTCCGCAGCTAACGACCAGAGAGCCATCACCATCGAGTGCGCCAGCGACAATTTCGAGCCTTATGCTTTCAAGGATGTGGTGTACAAGAGACTCGTCGAGCTTTGCACCGACATCTGCAAGCGCAACGGCAAAACCAAGCTGCTCTGGCTTGGAGACAAGACGAAAACGCTCAATTACACACCGAAATCCAACGAGATGGTGCTGACCGTACATCGCTGGTTCGCCAACAAATCCTGTCCCGGCAACTGGATGTACGCCCGCATGGGTGACCTTGCCGAGAAGGTCACGGCGCAGCTGGGTGGAGAGGCAAAACCCGCACAGCCCACGCAGCCGACCACCTCTGCTATTAAGACGGGTGACCTTGTGAAAATCACCGGCACGAAGTATTACGGCGGACAGACCATCCC
>OGYW01003410.1_pt1 | contig 10590 bp, 6 predicted proteins | sample 1576621 | NCBI WGS metagenome assembly OGYW01 (sample SAMEA3541528, study PRJEB24748) | human gut metagenome | biome: human gut; feature: human-associated habitat; material: faeces | place: China | collected 2012 | reverse complement strand
GCACTGAGACCTCCTGTGCTGCGGCCTCTTCGCCCATAGCCTCGCCGACGGCCTCGCCCAGGGCGGGGTCCCAGCTGTTGGCCACGGTGGCCGAAGTCGGGAAGCAGGTGGCCGGCACACTGGGGTTCAGGCCCAGGTGGTCTGCCGCACCGGCCTGCTTGCGCACACCGTTGGGGCCGTCCGACAGGGTGATGGACGGGATGCCCTTGCCCGGCAGGGCGCGGGTGTCGAACACCGTGCCGCCGCTCAGCAGCGCACATTTCTGCTCCAGATCCAGTGTTTGAATGATGTCTGCGTGTTTCATCGCAATTTCCTCTTTGTTTCCTGAGCAGGGCAAAGGCCCGCTGTTTCTTTGCAGCGGGCCTTTGCCGTTTGGTTCAGTTCAGGTGCTGCGTCGGTTCAAAAGCGAGAGGCCGTTTCATCAGGCGTTCTCTTCTTCCTCTTCCTTGCGCTTCTTGTAGCTCTTGAAGGTCTTGATCTCCAGAGCAACGATCAGCAGTGCAACGAGCACGTCAGCGCCGATCATGATGATCTCCCACTTTGCCATACCGGGGTTCAGGTTCTCCGCAGCATAAGCGCGGCTGTTGACCACGGTATAGAGGATGTTCTTGGAAGCCTCGCGCAGGGCCTGCTTGCTGCTGTTGGTCAGCACGGTCACGGTGTTGAAGTCGTTGCCGGTGGTGCAGAGCATCAGGTCGCTGCCGTTGCGGACGCCCTGGTCCGCAGTCATGTAGCCGTAGACACCGAAGTAGTCGGTCTCGACGAAGCCCACGAAGCCCCACTCGCCGCGCAGAACGTTCTTCAGCAGCTCCTTGCAGCCGCCAGCCCAGCGGGTGCCGATGTAGTTGAAGGAAGACATGACCGCGTGGCAGTCTGCATCCTTGACGGAGATCTCGAAGGGCTTGAGGTAGATCTCACGGATGGCCTGCTCGTTGGACCAGGTCGCCGCCATGGAAGTACGGTTGCCTTCCTGATCGTTCAGGGCGAAGTGCTTCATGTAAGCATACACACCGTGCTCCTGTGCGCCCAGGATCGCATTGGAAGCCATCCGACCGGACAGGACGCCATCCTCCGAGTAGTACTCGAAGTTACGGCCTGCGAATGCAGTGCGGTGGATGTTCATAGCCGGGCCGTACCAGCCGGAGGTGTCCATCTCATTGGCCATCTCGCCGATGCTGTCGCCGAAGGCGTAGGCCAGCTCCTTGTCCCAGGTCATGCCGATGAGGGTCGCAGCCGGGAAGCCGACGGAACCGACACCGGTGAAGTTGTTGTTGATGGAAGCCGGGCCGTCGCAGTCATTGGTGCGGACCTTCTCGATGCTGGAGACCGCAGCGGTCTGGTAGCCGCCGAAGCCGATGGTCTGCTGCATCTCGTCGATGGTCATCTGGTCGAGCAGCTGATCCCACTTCGCGTCGTTGTAATCCACGCCGCGCAGGTCGACCAGCTTCAGGCCGTTCTTGGCACCGGTGGTGATGTCGGCGGCGTTGGCATCGTCATCGTTCTGATAGCCAGCCTCGGTATACGTATGGGCATTGTCGAAGGCAGCCTTCTGCTCGTCGGTCATCTCATAGGTGGCGGGAGCAGCGGTCGCCTCGGCATAGTTCGCAAAGCCGTCGGCGCGGGACAGATAGGTGATCTCGCCTTCTGCGAAATCGAACTCGTTGGTCGCAGCCACAGCATCGCTGCCGCGCTTGTTGGACTCGTTGTAGACGATGTCGGATGCAACGGTGTAGGTCTTGGAATCGGCGACGTTGTGCGAGTCATCGTTCGCGCTGATGACATAGTCGCCAGCTTCCAGCACATAGCAGCCGTTGGTCTGGTAATCATAGGAAGCCAGATCCTCCACCGGGATGGAGAACTCGATGGTCTGAGACTCGCCGGGAGCCAGCTCATTGGTCTTGGCGAAGTCCAGCAGGTTTGCAGAAGACTTCTCGATGCCGCCGTTGGTGTACGGAGGATCGCTGTAGATCTCCACGACATCCTTGCCCGCAACGGAGCCGGTGTTGGTGACGGTCACGGTGAAATTCAGGTTGGTTCCATCGTTGGTGATGCCGCTCATCTCCTTGGTGAAGGAGGTGTAGCTCAGGCCGTAGCCGAAGGGGAAGACGACCTCGTCGTCGTAGTTGATGAGGCCCTCGTCCGCAGCCGTCTCATAGAACTTGTAGCCGACGTAGATGCCTTCCACATAGTTGACGAAGGACGGGGTGGTGCCTTCCGGATCAAAGAAGCTGGAATCGGAATTCAGCTCCTCGGTGTTGGTGTACTTGAAGTCGCCGAAGTTGTTCCACCAGGGCGCGTTCTTCAGGTTGGAAACATAGGTATCCACGGTACGGCCGGAGGGGTTGACCTCGCCGGAAACGACCTTGCCGAAGCCCTCAAAGCCGGACTGGCCGGTGCCGGGGCAGAGCAGGACGCCCTTGATCTGGGGGTAATCCTTCAGGAAGTCCATCTGGAAGGCGTTGGCGCCGTTGTAGACCAGAATGACGTTGTCGAAGTTTGCGGTGACCAGGTCGAGCAGGTCTTCCTCACGGTTGGACAGCTGCAGGAAGTGGTCGCCCTTGTCCCAGTCGTTGCCCTCGTTCAGAGAGTCGTCGTAGGTGCCGTTGTAGTAAGCGGTGCCGCGCTCAGAGCCGTAAGCCTGTGCCACGCGGCGGATCCAGCTGCCGTCCACAACGGAAGCCATATCGGTGGGCAGGTCTGCGCCCTCGCCGCCGACACGGGTGATGACGACCATTGCGGTATCCGAGAATGCTTTTGCATTCTCCATCATCTCATCGGTATACAGGCTGACGTTGGGTTCGGGCAGGGTCCAGTCCTGCGCCACCATGCCAACGCTGGGGCGGTCTGCCTTGTAGTCGGTGTAGAACTTGCTCAGTTCCTCGTTGGTCTCGATGCCGGCATCGTGCAGGCCGGTCAGCAGATCGGTGACGGGGTAAGCGGTGTTCAGTGCACCGGAACCGGTGCCGCCGTAGCAGGGGTTGGTGGAAGCCCAGCCAAAGACGTTCAGCTTGGAGCCGGAAGCCACCGGCAGGATGCCGTCTTCGTCCTTTGCCAGAACGACACCGTCTGCGGTGATCTCATTGACCAGCTCCGTGGCCTTTGCAGAGGTCTCCTCGGTGATGGTGCCGCTGCCGGAGACCAGGTCCAGCATGGTGGACATGGGGCCAGTGCAGATCAGGTTCACAACGATGGTCAGCGCCAGCAGAATGGCCAGGCCAGCTTGTGCACGGATCATCATCTTCTTTGCTTTGGGCAGCTTGCGCACAGCGATCATCACAACGATCGCCAGCAGCGCAACCACACCAAACGCGATGAGGTGGCCGCGAACGTTCGTCAGCACCTGCATCACGTCATCCAGGTTAATGGACAGCATAATTTTCCTCCTTCTGATAGGGTCAATAACGAATGCGGAGCGTACAACTCCGCCGAACTGATTGATATGATACCAAATGCACACAGAAAATTCTTGTTTCCTTCACAAATTGTCGTTTTTGGCGCACAATTTGCAAAAAGTTTCAAATCCGTTTCAATTTTTATTGTGCTAATGCACAAACAAGAGGCGACGTTATTTGTGCAGGATGCCATACCCTCTCCATCAGCGCTGTGCGCTGTCACCTCTCCCGAAGGGCGAGGTTTTATGCGTGCTTTCAGGCGCAACAAAAGCTCCCCCTTTCGGGGGAGCTGTCGAACGAAGTGAGATGGAGCGGGTCGTCATTTTTCTTTGGGCAGGGGCATCAGCAGCCGCACCGTGAACCACCGGTTCTCCCAATGGACGGTCATGCTGCCATCGTGCTGCTGCGCCACCGAACGCAGGCTCTTCAAATCGTAGCCGCCGTGGGCGCTCTGCGCGGGCAGGCCGTCCGCCCCCAGCTCCACCGGCTGGGCGCAGTAGTTCTCGAAGCGGAACATCACGAACCCATTCTGGACATAGACCGCCGTCCGGATGAGCCGTTTTTCGGGGTCCGGCTCTGCGGCGCAGCTCTCGATGGCGTTGTCCAGCGCGGTGCCCACGATGGTGCAGATCTCCCGCGTGGTCAGAAACCCCAGCGCCCGGCCGTCGGCCACGCTGGTCATCCGGATGTTCTTCTCCTGACAGTCCATGCTTTTGGCCGTCAATAAGGTATCCAGCACCGGGTTGCCGGTCTTGTTCTCGGCCTCATACTGCAAAATGCCGGACTCCATCCGGGCCAGCGCTGCGTCCTGCTTGGCGCGGTCCCGCTCGGCGCGAATGTCGGCGATCTGCACCTTCAGCTCATGATATCGCCGGTTGATGAGCTTGATGCCCTCTTTGCTCCGCTTGTACTGCTCGTACTGACGGTGGAGCACACCGTCCATGGCGGTCAGCTCCTTGTGGAGCGCCTCTTCCCGCAGCTGCTCGTGCTCGACGGTCAGGATCAGAACGCCGCAGAAATCCACCAGCGTCCGGATGTAGAAAACGCTCATGGTCACTTCCCCGTTCAGGAAGTTCAGGTTGCTCACGGCAAAGGCCGTCGCCGCCATGACGACGGCCACCAGAGCCGCCGTATTGCTGACGTCCAGATGCCCGGTCGGGTGGGGGCGCTTGCGCTCCAGCCCGTACATCACCCCGAACAGACCGCTGTAGACCAACAGCAGCAGGAACAGCGCCATCGGCTCTCCCCCGCCGTGCTGCGGAAAGATGGTGCAGTGCAGCTGCCACTCGACACTGGCCGCAAATTCGGCCAGAATGAAACTGCGGGCGCAGTCGTAGGCTGCTTCCAGCCAGTTTTCTTCCCGCGTGATCCAGAGGTAAAGGTACTGCATCCCCACCGCGATGCCCATGCAGGGGACCCACCACGCAATGGGCACTTCGCCGGTCGCTTCCAGAAAAACGCCCAGCATCACGGCCAGCAGCCCGCTGGCGGCCAGGGTGATCTTCCGCGCAAAGCGGGGCGGGCGGCTCTGGGCGTACAGAACGACAGCCAGCCACTCGGCCAGCGCCGTGTACAGGCGCGGGATATCCGGCAGCGTCGTCACAGACCGTCACCCCCGATGTAGTCGGTCAAAGCTGCCAGAAAACTCTTCCGCTTGGGGCGGCTGACCTGCAATTCATAAGGCCCCACCTCCACCGTGTTCTGCTGCACAGCCTGCACCTGGGCCAGATTGACCAGATACCCGCTGTTGCAGCGGGCAAAGGGCCGGTCGGCCAGCTTTTCTTCCAGCGCCTTGAGCGCGCCGGGGGCCGCAAAATCGCCCTCCTCGGTGTAGAAATGCACCCGATGGCCTTCGCTTTCGATGTAATAAATGCGCGAGGTATCCAGCCGCCGCAGGCCGCCCTCCACCGGCACCGCCAGATAGTGCCGGGTGCGGCGGCGCAGCTGCGCCTCTACCTTTTGCAGCTGCTGCGAAAACGCAAAGTACGGCACCGGCTTGAGAACGTAATCCAGCGCCCCCACCGCATAGCCTTTGATGGCATACTGCGCCATGTTGGTGATGAACACGAGCATCACCTCCGGGTCCAGCTCCCGGATGCGCCGGGCCGTCTCCATACCGTCCAGATGCTTCATCTCGATATCCAGAAGGATCAGGTCATAGACCGGGCGGTAGTCCTCCAGGATCTCCAATCCGTCCGCAACCGTCTTCACCTCAAACGCGGTCCCGTATTGCCGGGTGTACCGCTGAACGTATCCCATCAGCTGCTCCCGGATCTCCGCTTCATCCTCCACGATGGCTACCCGTATCATTTGCCGCACCTCCCCGCTTCTGGTTCCCCGGCCGAGCATCCAGCTCCGGCCCAGCATCTCATTTTATTATACAAAAGCGGAACCGTTTTTGCAACGTTTTTTGTTTTTAAGGAAAGCAGGCTGTGCAAGCCATGCGCAGAAAAGCCCCTGATTCAGGCAAATGTGCAAACGGTGTGCAGAAAGTGTGCAGCCGCTTTCCTACATAAAAAAGAACGTCAAATCTTACGATTTGACGTTCAATATCTGGTGCACCTCGCGCACTCATATCCGAACTTTTCTCTGCTTTCACGGCTTCCCCGAAAGCGACCGTTTCCGTACCTTCCTTATAATTAAAGGTAATGAGAACCTTATCATCGTAGAGATAGATGGCATTGATGAAGGTATCCACCAGTGCCTGCCGCTGCTCCGGCTGGGTCATATCCAGCTTGCGGAAGCGAAGCAGCCAAAACCGGACGAACTCCTCTTTCATCTTTGGCTTAGCCAGCCGTTCCTCTGCAATGCGGGCTTGCAGTTCTTTTCGCTGTTCTTCCAGAGCTTCCAGCCGCTCCTTGGTAGAGCTGGTCAGAATGCCCATCTGGATGGCATTCAGCATATTGGTGATGCCGACTTCCGTTTCCTTCAACTGCTTTTCGTAGATGGGCAGGTCTGTGCTTTCCTGATTTTGCAATTCCATGACTTTGGCAATGATGGCATTCATGGAAGCGTCATCTTCCACCAGCTTCATGGTCTCGTTGACCACCAAATCTTCCAGCCACTGTTTCCGCACGGCCTTTTTATCGCAGGTCTTTTTCTTCTTGGCAGCAGCACACTTGTAATAGGTGTACATCTTCCCGGTGTGGCTGACGCCGCTTTCTCCGAACATCAGTGCACCGCACTTGCCGCAGTACAGCTTGGTGGTGAGCAGATAGCTTTCCTCTGCCTTATGACGGGCAGGGGCCTTTTTATTTTTTTCCAGCTTATCCTGCACCTTATTGAACAACTCTTCCGATACCAGCGCCGGAATTGCATTGGGCTGCACCACATCCCGCAAGCGCAATTCGCCGATGTACCGGCGATTACTCAGCATCCGCTGAATCGTATTGTAGGACATCTCCCCGCCCATCGAATTCTTAATATTGTGCGCCTTTAACCAATCCCGCAGATCAGTCATGGTCGCGCCGTCTGCATACTTCTGAAACGTCTGCTCCACATACGGGGCCAGCAGCGGGTCGGGCTGGTAATGCCGGGTCTCATCGATCATGTAGCCGAACGGAATCGTGCCGCCATTACAAATACCCTTGAGAGCGTTCTCGGTCATGCCGCGCACGACCTTTTCAGACAGGTCAGCCGAGTAGTATTCGGCGTAGCCTTCCAGCACCGATTCCAGAATAATGCCCTCCGGGCCAGCCGAAATGACTTCCGTTGCCGATACCAGTTTCACACCATTGCGTTTCAACTGGGTCTTGTACCGTGCGCTGTCGTAGCGGTTTCGAGCAAAACGGTCGAGCTTCCAGACAATGATGACATCAAAGATTCCCCGCTCGCTGTCCTTAATCATCTGCTGGAACTGCGGTCGATTATCCGTTTTTGCAGAAACGGCACGGTCGATGTAGTGCTTCACCACCGTGAAGCCGTTCTTCTCCGCATAGGCGGTGCATTCCCGGATCTGACCTTCAATGGATCCTTCGCGCTGACTGTCAGTAGAATAGCGGGCATAGATCACAGCGGTCATGGCAGGCACCTCCCATTTATACATCATTGAACGGTGGAGCGTTCTTTCAGAATAGTTTTTCGTATAATGTATATACCACAGTTTTTAACTGAATGCAAGACTTTTTCCCAAATAAAAGCCGCCCTCATTCTCAAATCGTCCAGTTCTGGCTTGCCGACTGCAGATCCACCATGTGGGTGTACAGTCCCTTCCGGGCGTACAGCTCTGCCGGGCTGCCCTGCTCGGCTACGATGCCGCCCGACAGCACCACGATTTTGTCCGCCCCAGCTACGGTACGCATCCGGTGGGCGATGATAAGGACGGTTTTGTGTTTTATGAGCCGGGAAAGAGCCTCCTGAATGGCAGTTTCGTTCTCCACGTCAAGACTGGCGGTGGCTTCGTCCAACAGAATGATGGGCGCATCCTTCAGGAAGGCACGGGCGATGGAGATGCGCTGACGCTCGCCGCCGGAAAGAGCGCAGCCGTTCTCGCCGATGTTGGTGTTCCACTTGTCCGGCAGCTTTTCGGCAAATTCCTCGCAGTTTGCCAGCTTTGCCGCCGCAAGGACCTCCTCGTCGGTGGCCCCCTTGCGTCCCAGACGGATGTTTTCCAGAATTGTGTTGTCAAATAGTGTCACATCCTGAAAGACGATGGAATACAGGCTCATCAGTTTTTCCGGGTCGATTTGGGAAACATCCATGCCACCCACGGTGATACGACCCTTCTGGTAATCCCAGAACCGTGCTGCCAGCCGGGAAACGGTGGTCTTGCCGCCGCCAGAGGGGCCCACCAGTGCCGTGACCTCCCCCTGCTTTGCGGTAAAGGAGACATCCCGCAGCACCGTTTCGCCGGAGTTATAGGCAAAGCCCACATGGTCGAACACGATATCGCAGCCCTGATTGGTCAGCTGCTCGCTGCCGGTCTGCAGGGGAGCGTCCAGAATCTCGTTCATCCGCCCCACATTGGTGCGCATGGCAATGACCGCCGCCAGATTCTGCAACGCGCCCTGCATAGGGTCGTACATCCGGGAAGCCGCCATCAGGAACAGAAACAGGGTCAGCACGTCGATACTGCCCTGCACCAGCAGCACCGAACCGGTGAGCGCCACCGACGCAATGCCCAGCTTGAGCACCATGCCCGCAGAGCCGACGCAGGCGTTTTTCGTGTGGATCGCCGCGATCCTGCTGCTGTCCCTGGGCGTGAGCGTCTGGGGCATTGCACTGAGCATTTACAACGGCGTGACCTTTAACCGCCGGTATTTTGAGCAGCAGCACGGTGATCCGGCCGTTCCGGCGCATACGGGCGCAGTCGTCGGCGGAGCGGCAGCCTGGGTGGGCGTTTATATCATCGCCGTTGTGGCGCTGGTCGCAGCGCTGCTTCCCGCCGCCATGCAGGATGCGCAGCAACATCAGGCACCGGGCACGCTGCCTTATGCACAGAGCGTGCCGCAGGCGCTGCCGGATGACAACGCCACCTACGGCACGGAGCATTACGGAGCGGCGGTATCGGATGCGCTGGAAGCGCACTGGGGCGAGGGCAGCGACCAGGCTTTGCTCAACGGCTATATCCCCGCACAGGCCGCGGGCGGCACGCTGGAAGAACGGCTGCGCGGTTCACACCTGTTTTACAGCGACGCCCGCACACTGGACGAGCTGTTTGCGGCGGCCGAGGATGTACAATGGTACACGGATTACGAGCCGGACGCCGACGGCACCGAATACGCCGACGCCTCATGGATCATGGGTGATACAGTGCTGGTGTGCGTGTTTGCAGTGTCGGACACATACACGTGGGTCGTGGATTTTTATTCGTACCGGAACGGCGAGGACCCGACAGCGGATGGCTGTTATACCTTCTGGGACGAGGAGCGCAGTGCGCTGCTGCTGGAGCTGTACGGTGAAAACGCTCCGGAAGAGCCGTCGCTGGCGCGGCAGATGCGCGGCGCGTGGGTAGATGGCGCAGGCGGGGCCGTTCTGCTGGATGAATCTTTTTTTGACGGAACCGATTATACGCTGGGCACGATGATGGACGGAGGCGTACAATGCTGGGTGCAGGACGACGGCTCCTACATCGTGTTTGTGCTGGACGAGACAGGCAACGCGCTCACCGCGCGCTGGTACGACGGCTCCGGCACGCTGCGCGCCGAGCAGTCCTTTACCCGGGGCACGCCGGGCTGAGGATGAACGGAGCAGGGCAAATGCAAAAACCGCGTCAGGGTTTCCCTAACGCGGTTTTTGCATATTATGAGGCCGGATGTATTGTGAAAAGCTCATTCCGGATCGGTCACAACGGCAAAGCTGCAGGGCTGCACTTCGACGGTACGTCCCAGAAGCACGGTGCGCACCTGCTGTTCGGTCCGGTTGATGCACACGGCAGCCACGGCGGCTTCGGCGCGGCGCTCGTAGCACAGCACGCCGCCCTGTGCCTGGGTGACGGCCAGCGTTCCGTCGGCAAAAGCGGGGCAGCTTTTGCGCAGGGCGGCAAGGTTTTGCAGCACGGGGCGGATGCGCGTTTCCCGGCTTTCCCAATCGAAAAAGGCACGGTTGAACGGGTCCTTGTATCCCTGCATGCCGATCTCGTCGCCATAGTAGATGCTGGGGATGCCCGGCAGCGTAAAGATCATCGCATAGGCCAGCGTCATCAGGCGGCGGCCGTTTTCATACTGCTCGGGCGTCAGGCGGCGCGCGCTCTGCCAGTATCGGTCACGGCCCTCGCAGCTCTCGCCCGCGATGGCGGTAATGGCGCGCACGGTATCGTGGGTGGACATGAAGTTCATCAGCACATGCAGTGCCGGGGCGGGGTAGTGCTCGCAAATACGCATGATGTCGTGGGCGGCTGTGCGGGCGTCGCCGCCTTTCACAAAAGCCAGCGTAGCGTCCTTGAACGGATAATTCATTACCGCATCCAGGCCTTTGCCCAGCAGGTAGGTGCGGCGGCGGCCGTAGCTCCACTTGTTGGTGGCGTCCTCCCACACTTCGCCCAGCAGATATTTTTCGCTGCCGTGACGCTTGACGGCGCGGCGGATCTCCTCAATAAAATCATCGGGCAGCTCGTCGGCCACATCCAGGCGAAAGCCGGAAGCCCCCAGGCCGAGCCAATAGTCGATGACGCCGCCCTCCCCGCAGATGAACTCACGGTAGGAGTCGGCACCCGCAAGGGCGACAATGCCGAGATGGTCATCATCGAGCTCGTCACCGA
>OGYW01003408.1_pt1 | contig 10591 bp, 8 predicted proteins | sample 1576621 | NCBI WGS metagenome assembly OGYW01 (sample SAMEA3541528, study PRJEB24748) | human gut metagenome | biome: human gut; feature: human-associated habitat; material: faeces | place: China | collected 2012 | reverse complement strand
CAATAAACGCACAAACTATTCGAACGCCTGCTACATCATTGAGATATGTCTGTATTCTCGTCTGAGTTGCTTTGTACATTGGACAGCTCCGGTTTGCGGGTATGCAGCCGCCGTTCGATTGATTCGTGTAGAAGCTGAGATACAAGAGCCATTAACGGAATAAAGAAGATCATGCCAAGGACACCGAACAGTTTACCGCCCAGCAAAACCGCCAACAACGTCCAGAACGGGGATAGCCCTACACTGTTTCCCACGACGTGCGGATAGATGAACTGATTTTCAACAAACTGAGTTGCCTGATAGACGATCAAGCATAGGAGCGCCTTGTTCGGAGCCGCCAATAAAGTAAATAAAATGCCGAAAGCGCAGGAGAGAAATCCTCCAATATAAGGAACGAATGCAAAGGCGGCAGTTAAAACGGCTGTTAGCCCCGCATATGGAATCCCTGCAACAGAAAGCGAAAGAAAGATCAATGTTCCAAGAATCATAACCTCGACACACTGACCAGAAAGAAACTTCGCATAGGTGTCATGTGCAAGTTTCGAAATATGGCAAATTCTATCTGCAACGGATTCCTTACAGTAGGCATACAGTGCCCGTTTGCTTTGACTGCTCAATTCACGCCATCCAATTAGCACATAGAATGTGATCACAAGTGAAATTGCAACATCAGCAATCGCAGATACCGTAGAGCCAGCAACATTGGCAACTGAGGAAATCACTGTGTTCATTTCGCTCGAAATGCTTTGCAGAATAGATTTCCAATCGAGCGCAGCAAAATGTGCCGACAGTTTCTCTGTGTCAATGCCGTATCTTTGCAATAAGCCGACCCAGTCAGGCCATTTTTCTTGAACAAGAGCAGCAATGCTTTTTACAGATGCAGTGAGCTGTGGAATCGCAATTACACACAGAAGAGCAATAATCGCAATAACACATATCAGCGTCAGTAACAGGCTTATCATGTCTATTTGCCGATCTGTAGCTTTAGTCAGCTTTCGTCGAAGCCTCTTTGCCAGTCCGCGCACGGGTACACTCAGAACAAAGGCCAGCAAAAGGCCTGATAAAATCGGAGCGAGCAAGCCAATACACGATTTTAGAAAGTTGGCAACATAGTTTAGATTGTTGAATGCCGCAAATAAGATCACCCCAAACGTGATTAGTAGAAGCGGTTTTTTGTAGGATTTATCCATGATTACATCCTCGTAAGAAATCGGTTTGTTTTATTATTGGGGAGTATCTTATAGGCAATCCACCAACCAAAGAAACAGACTGGCAATGCAGCGAGAACATCCATGATAGAATGCTGTTTCATAAAAACGGTGGAGAGACTGATACACACGGCGATTGATGTAGCAGCGATTTTCCATCCGACGCTTTGGAGCGCCTTGCAATCCCATAACCCAAACATCGCGGCAACAGAGCCTATTACATGAAGTGAGGGGCAAACATTTGTATTGGTATCGAAACTATAGAATAATTCAATAAAGCGTGTAAGTAGATTATTGCGTACAAATGCTTCTGGCCGCAAATTTTGGCAGGTTGGAAAGAACAGGTAAATCAAAACCGTGATCGTATAGGTGACTATCACAAAATACATCATACGCCGAAATGCAGGTACATCGACGAAAAAAGTATAAACCAACGTACCGATTAGAAAGACAAACCAAAATAGATACGGAATCAACGCCCATTCACAAAATGGTATTATATCATCGAGTCCACAATAGACGGGATAGTAATTTCGTTGCGGTTGCAACCGCTCAAGAAACAAAAACAGCAAGCCGAAAATTGGCCAGTAAAGCAATAGCCTGACGTGAGAAAATTCAGGTGTATTAAGTTTATGGATGCGGAACTCACGGTAATTAACTTCCGGCTTTATATGATTACTTTGCATGACTGTATATCCATTCATAGATTTTATCGGCTGCCGTACATTCCGTCTGCGACCGCATTGCCGCGCGCATTTTAGAAAGAAGCACTGGGGCATTTAGCGTTTTTATTGTGGTGTCTGCGATTGCTTTTGGCGTATTGGCTGTGACGGCCATTCCATTACGCAGAAAAAATTCAGATTATGTGTCTCGCAGCCAGCCACTGCATCGATAAGCACCATTGGTAACTCTGCCGCCATTGCCTCAGATGTACTTAGACCTCCGGGCTTTGTCAGGAATAGGTCTGAGGCTTGCATGAGCTGCGGCACATTATTGACGGTTCCCAGAACATGAACTTGAGAATACTTTTCTGTCCTTTTTTGGAGTTTTTTGCGTAAATCATCATTTGTGCCGCATACAACACTAAGTTCTTGTTCTGTTGTGAGGTAAGGGCAGAGATACGATATAATCTCCTCCATTGGACCGCAGCCCATGCTACCGCACATCATTAAAATATGTTGATGAGCAGGAGAGATTCCGGCGTTGGCTTTTCCTGCTTCTTGTGACACACGCTGGTAGAATTGCTGCCGCACAGGGATTCCACTGGCGATCAGCTTTTGAGGTTGAAGTCCACATTGTTCAAACTCACCTAACAGCGAAGTGGACGGAATGAAATACCAGTCCAGCGCAGAATCCGCTGTGCAGGGAGCGCAGGTATAGTCTGTAGAAATGTGGCTCGTTACAAGCTGTAAGCATGGGTGCTGTCGGCGCATTTCTGTCAACGCCAAGGCTGGGAATACATGAGTACAGATAATATTATCGTAGCCTGCAGAGCGGATGTATTGATACATCCGCTCTGCGCCGGAGGAAAGTAGCTTATAGATCGGCGTTCCCTCACAAAAAATATCTTCGTGAGATTCCGCACGCTGATACCCAGCATCAAAAAGCCTTGGAGCATGGCGGTAAATTCGGGTATGCCAATTAGAAATAAACGTGGATGCTTTTTCTGAAATAAACTGCAAAGAATCTGTAATATTGCAGATTTCTCCGCGAGAGTGGTAGGCTTCCTGAACTGCTTGCGCACAGGAGTTATGCCCTGCGCCAGTGTTGCAGCTTAGAATTAGTGTTTGCATTTGAATCTCCTATTTTTTCCTTTGCTGCATAGCAAACAGCTTTTGCAGGCGTGGGCGATTATAGCGCTGGACAACAATAAACGGCAAATTACCCAGCACAATGTAGATAATCGTTATACATACCCCGCCAACACCGGACCATATTTTCAGCAGTCCAAGACCGGCGATAGACAACAGAATATGTGTCCACTCTGCCACGCAAGTTTCTTCTATCATGCGCGGCAAGTTCTCATAGTTTTCCTTTGTCAGTTTCTTTTCCGGCATGATTTTAACGAATATGCGGCTCATATCGGGGATCTTTGCCTGCCATTTCCGAACATGAAGCCGCTTCCATAGTTTTTGCTCTGCCGGGTGGCAGACCCAAGGAAAACGATCGGCGTGAAACCAATGCTTCGGGATCAAGCGCCCCACTACAAAGGAGAGAACCCCTAACGCCGCGATATATAGCAGACACATAAGAAAATGCTTCATAAAAACCTCAACATAGCGGTGCGAAAATACGAAGGACACCATCTACGACCCAGCGGCGCGAATAATGTTTCATATCATAGGGCTTTACCTCTTTACATTTTGCCTGTGTAGCGATGAAATCGTCCTTTATTGCTGCAATAATACTGGAACGATAAAAGAACGAATTGTTTTCAAAGTGGAGAAAGAGACTGCGGTAGTCCAGATTGACAGTTCCTATCGTCGCAACTTTGTCGTCTGATACAAAGCTCTTTGCATGAACGAAGCCGGGAGTATACTCATAAATCTTGATGCCGCCAGTCAGCAACACCTGATAAAAGCTCCGAGACATACGGAAAATCAGCTTCTTATCAGGGATGCCGGGCATAATGATCCGCACGTCTACACCACGTTGAGCAGCGGAAATCATTGCATCCATCAAGTCATCGCCAAGCATAAGATACGGTGTAAAAAACCATGCGTAATCCGTGCTTTGAGAAAGCAAGTCAATAAAGAGCTGATTACTGGTAGCTTCATGGTTAAGGGGCGAATCGTAGTAACTAAGCACATAACCATCAAATGTGTGCGGCGGCGCAGGATACCTTTTGGGATATGTGGGCATTGCAAGCTGTCCTGCTTCTTTTTCCAGCGAAAATGCGTTCCAAAAGGTCAAGAACATATGGGTAAAATTTTTTACTGGCTCACCAGTAATCCGAAAGCCTGTGTCCTTCCAGTGTCCATAGGGATGTTCCAAATTGATATACCGATCTGATAAGTTGATACCTCCGCTATAAGCAACTTCGTTGTCAATAATCAGCATTTTGCGATGATCGCGATAGTTTGCAGTTCCTTTTAAGGCAAGGAAAGGATTAAAAGGAATACATGGAATGCCTTTCTTTTTCAGTTCACGGACATTACTGAAATTGAACGAAGAAATACTGCCAAGATCATCGTATATCACACGTACATCAACGCCCTGCTCCATTTTTACTTCCAGTTCGTTCACGATTGCGTCCCACATATGCCCCGGCTCAATAATGAAGTATTCTACGTAAATCGAGTTTCTTGCATTTTTCAAATCGGCAAGCATATCAGGGAACATATTATCGCCCAACGGATAGTAACGAACCTGCTCAACTGCACACATCGGATATTGCGTTTTTTCTTCCAGCCACCGCACTGTTTGCCCCATGCGTTTTTCGCCGTCAAAGGGCGCTTCTTTTATTGGAAGAGGCTGCGGATTGCAACTCTTTTGAACTTGCTGCAAGCGCCTTTTTAGAGGGCGGGCCGTCCGTTTATTTCCAAAGAGCAGATATAGTAACGCTCCTACCAAAGGTAGTGACAGAATAACCAGCAGCCAAAGCAATTTATAAGCGGTTTCATCTCTCTTTATAATAATAAATACCACCAAGAAAAACGCTGCAACGGAAAGCAGTGACACAATAATCGGTGCGTAAGGGGTCAGCCATTTCATCAACAGCAAAAGCCAGAGCGATTGTAAAGCCACCGCTGGAATAATTGTTAGAATGCGTCGAATGATTTTTCCCATATGTTTACCCCCCTCTATGTTATTTCTCCTCCGAAGATGCTTCCCAATCGCAAACTATTTGTGCCATTTCCTGTGGGGTTTCTTTATAGCCTCGTAATACCCACGCATTCATAAGCCCAAACAATCCATATGTAATAAATTGGATAAAGTAGTGCGTTTTGGCATCGGCATTAGCGACAATGGATGCCGCTTCTTGTAAATAGAAGTTTAGAATCACATATTGGCGATCAGCTGAGTAGAGCAGATCACAAATAGGACGAGTGGAAAGGCAAAATTCAAAAAACAGCCTGATGCCGTCATAACTACCAGTGGCGAAGTTGGTAGCACCGTGTTCGTCGGAAAAGCGCTTCCACAGACATGTGATTTTGAAAGACAGAACTTCATCTTTACTTTTGAAATAACGGAAATAAGTGGAGCGACCTACATCTGCCTTGGCAGTCATCTCCTCAATACTGATTTTTTCAATGGGTTTTTCTTTCATTAGTTCCAGCAACGCTGTACCCATACATTCTTTCAGATAGTCTGTTGTAGCCGTTGTCCTTCGCATAAGAAACGTCTCCTTTAATTGCGTATCATTGAAACAAGGATTGTCATTTGTTCCACTTTCGCTCGGACTATTGACAACGCCTGCTTCTGTGATATTCATAGCATCTATGATACTATCGTTTCATTTATACTATCATTTGCTATTTGCCCTGTCAAGCTAAAATGCGAGTACGACGAGCAGAAAGGAAAACTATGGGTACGATTTTTTCCCGTGTAAAACTCAGCGGAAAGCATGTGGCCGCCCTCTTGGCGCTGATGCTGCTCTCCGCTGTGACAGCCATGCTGCTGCCTACTGCCCTGGCCAGTATGATTGACATCGGAGTGGCCGGAGAAAACCGAAACACCATCCTAATCATTGCGGCGGTGATGGCAACCCTGGCCATTCTGGGCTGTCTTTTCAACATGGCAGCCACGGTGCTGTCCGCCAAGGTGTCCACTAAATTTGCCGCTGATTTGCGGCGTGAGATATTCCATCAGGTGCAAGATTTTTCCGCCGCTGAAATGGAGCGGTTTGGCACCGCTAGTCTAGTGACCCGCAGTACCTCCGATGTGACCAACATCCAAATGTTTCTCTCATTGCTGTTGCGGCTGGGGGTGACTGCACCGCTGATGGCGGTGGCTGGGCTGGTACTCTCTTCTCTGACCGGCGGCGAACTCAGTTCCGTGCTGAGCTTGGCCATTCCCGCCCTCATCATTGGCGTAGGTGTCATTCTGATTTTTGTTTCCCGCTACTCGGTGACCCTGCGGCAGCGGATTGACCGACTGAACAAGATCTTTCTGGAAACACTGGAGGGGGTACGGGTGATTCGGGCTTTCAATCGGCAAGGGAAAGAAATGGAAAGGTTTTCCCAAGCCAATGGCGAACTGGCCTCCATGACCATTCTCTCTGGGCGGGTGACCGCACTGCTGATGCCGGTGATTCAGGTGATCTTTGGTGTGACTACAGCAGCGGTCATGGGAATGGGTTCCTGGTATGTGTCCGCCGGGGAGATGGCAGTGGGTGACCTGGTGGCCAACAGCCAGTATATCAGCATGATCCTTGCCGCTATCATGATGCTGGCATTGGTCATTATGCTCTTTCCTGTGTCCTATGCCTGCGCTAAGCGCATCGCAGAAGTGCTGAATACCGAGAGTTCCATCAAGGACGGCAGATACAGTGCCGCCTTGCGCAAATGCCGCGCCTTTGTGGCCTTTGACCATGTGACCTTTACCTATCCTGGGGCGGACGAACCAGTGCTGAAGGATGTTAGCTTCGAGTGCCGGGCCGGGGAGGTCACCGCCATTATCGGGCGCACCGGTTGCGGCAAGTCCAGCATCCTCAAGTTGATCCCGCGGCTTTACGACGCCACGGTAGGCCATGTCTATGTGGACGATATGAATGTAAAACAATATAAATTGAACGAGCTGCGGGATCTGATCGGCTATATCCCCCAGAAGAATGTACTCTTTTCCGGAAACGTGGCCTCCAACCTGCGCTTTGGAGATCAGGACAGCAGTGAGGAACAGTGGCGGCAAGCGGCCTACATCGCCTGCGCCGATGAGTTCATCGAACAGAAGCCGGACGGCTACCACGCCGAAATCGCTCAAGGCGGCACCAATTTGTCCGGCGGCCAGCGCCAACGCATGGCTATTGCTCGGGCTGTCGTAAAAAAACCAGAAATCTACCTGTTTGATGACAGCTTTTCCGCCTTGGATGTGAAAACAGATAAAACACTCCGCATGCGCCTGCGGGAGAGCATGGGGGATTCCACCATGCTCATTGTGGCTCAGCGGGTGGGTTCTATCCTGGATGCTGACCGTATCTTGGTGATGGAGGACGGACAGATCGTGGGGAGAGGCAAGCACCGGGAACTGCTACATACATGTCCGCTCTACCGGGAGATTGCTGAATTGCAGCTGGGAGAGGAGGAAGTGAAACATGAACTGGAATGCGTTTAAACGGCTGTTCCACTATCTGGGACGGTACAAGCTCCGCCTGATTCTAGTGATGATCGCCGCTGTCCTGAGTACCCTGTTTACCGTTTTGACCCCAGCGGTGACGGGCGGCATCACCTCGGAACTGTACGATGGCGTGGCAAACGGCTCCTTCGACTGGGAAACGATCGTCTGGCTGCTCGTGACGCTGATAGCCCTTTATCTTGTGGCCCAGCTTTTCGCCATTCTCCAAAGCTTCAGCATGACTAAGCTGACCGCCTGCGTTATGGAGACTCTGCGGGGTGATATTGACCGGAAGATGCACCACCTGAAGCTGGACTATTACGACTCTCATACCCAGGGGGAAATCCTCAGCACCATCACCAACGATGTGGACACGGTGAACAACGCCCTGAGCCAGAACCTGACCCAAATCGTCACCCAGGTGGTCACCGCTGTGGGTATCCTGGTGATGATGTTCACAACCAGTCCTATACTGGCGGCCATCGCAGTGGTTATGGTGCCGGTGTCTCTGCTGGCCTCTCTAGGCGTTATGAAAACGGGAGCCATACACTACGCCCGGCAGCAGGAACTCCTGGGACAGCTCAACGGCTACATCGAGGAGGTGTACCAAGGGCAGGAGCTGGTGTCGGTGTTCAACTACACGGATCGAGCAAAAGAGGAGTTTGATCGAATCAATGGGGAACTCCAGCGTACCGCTCAGAGTGCCGAGATTGCATCTGGTAAGGTCACTCCAATCACCGACCTGGTAAATAACCTTGGCTACGCTGTCAGCGCCCTGCTGGGATGTCTGTCCGTATTGCGTGGTGAGATGCGGATCGGCGACGTGCAAGCCATGCTCCAGTATACCAAGCAGTTCTCCCAGCCCTTCACCAGCATTGCGGGGATGGCGGGCAGTTTCAGCGCAGCGTCCGCTGCCGCAGGGCGCATTTTCGCTCTGCTGGATGCCTCGGAAGAGACACCAGACCCTGTTCCCGGACTGATGCCTCAGGTCAGCACGGGCGCGGTGGAATTTCGCCATGTGTCCTTCGGTTACTCCCCGGAGCACCAGCTGATGCATGATGTGAACATCACGGTGAAGTCCGGTCAGAAAGTGGCCATCGTGGGCCCCACCGGGGCTGGCAAAACCACCCTCATCAATCTGCTCATGCGGTTCTACGATGTGGACGGCGGTAGTATTTTAGTGGACGGGGTAGACACCAAGGAAATGACCCGTCACGAGCTACGGGATCGCTTTGGCATGGTGCTCCAGGATGCCTGGCTCTTTGAAGGCAGCATCCGGGACAACATAGCTTACGCGCAGGACAATCTGCCGGAGGAAAAAATCATCGCCGCCGCACGATCCGCCAGCGTGGACAGCTTCATCAAGACCCTGCCAGGCGGTTATGATTTTGAACTTTCCACAGGGGCGGAAAATATCTCACAAGGTCAACGCCAACTGCTGACCATCGCCCGAGCGATGGCGTCTGACCCGGAAATCATGATCTTGGACGAGGCCACCAGCAACGTGGACACGCATACGGAGCAGCTTATCCAAAAAGCACTTGCAAAATTGATGCACGGACGTACTTCTTTTGTGATTGCCCATCGGCTTTCTACGATTCGGGATGCTGACATGATCCTTTACATGGAACATGGTGATATTCTTGAGCATGGCAGCCACGAAGAGTTAATGGCACAACATGGAAAATACGAAGCATTGTATATGAGTCAGTTTGCACAGTAAAGTGAGTTTACCGCGATCCGCAATGTGTTCAACGAAATGTATGCCCGCGATACCTCCAAAAAGATTCGCGCTACATGGCAGAGCAAAGGCAAGTCCGGCGAGCATTTGACGACCATTCCGCCCTATGGGTATATGAAAAGCCCGGAGGACAAAAAGAAATGGATCGTCGATGAAGAAGCCGCAGCCGTCGTACAGAAGATATTCTCCCTGTGCGCGTCCGGCAAAGGCCCCACGCAGATTGCTAAATGGCTCAAACAGCAGCAAATCTTGAACCCAACCGCCTATTGCCATGCGAAAGGTCTGCCGACCAGCAACAAGCCGACAGCAGACCCGTACAAATGGACAAATGAAACGGTTTCCCGCATTTTGGAGCGCGTAGACTATCTGGGGCATACAGTAAACTTCAAGACCACAAAGAAGTCCTACAAGAGCAAGAAGAAAATCTGGAATGATCCTGAGAATTGGGTGATCTTCGAGAACACCCAGCCGCCGATCATCGAAGAAAGCGTGTTCCTGATTGTTCAGAACATTCGCAAGGCGCGTCGCCGTCCTACCAAGATGGGTGAAATGGGTATGTTCTCCGGGCTTCTGTATTGCGCAGAGTGCGGCGGCAAAATGTATCAATGCCGCGCTACCAACTTTGCGGAGAACCAGAAATACTTCATCTGCTCCACCTACCGCAAGGGCAAGGATCTCTGCACGACCCATTCTATCAAGAATGTCGTGCTGCATGAAATTGTTCTGCGAAATCTGCGGGAAGCAATCTCCTATGTTTCAGAGCATGAAGCGGAGTTCATTCAGGACGCTGCCGAGAGCGATATGCGGGACAGAGATGCAGAGTTTGTTCGGAAGCGTGAAACGCTGGCAAAGGCGGACACGCGAATTGCCGAGCTTGACCGCATTATCTCCCGACTGTATGAGGACAACGTGATTGGCAAGCTGTCAGATGAACGTTTTATCAAAATGTCCCATGACTACGAGTTGGAACAAAGCAACCTGAAATCAATGGCAGAAGTCCTGCGCAAGGATCTGAAGCAGCAGGAGCAGCAAAAAACCAATGTCAAGGCGTTTATCGCTGCCGTGAAGAAGTACACGGATTTGCAGGAGCTTGACGCGGCTGTTCTCCGTGCTTTCATTGACAGGATCGAAGTTTCCCATGTTGACAAGAAATCCAGAACGCGGGAAATCACCATCGTCTATAACTTCATCGGTGCATTTGACTTCACACGGGCAATCGAAAATGCCCGCAACACAAGTAAAAAAGAGCAAAGAACGGCATAGCCGTTAAGCTACACCGTTCCTTGCTTCAATGTTTTCCTAAGTCACCGCCGCATCAGTCGGTGTTTTTATCTACATGGTTGCTGGATAATGGATATCGTGTATTTCT
>OGYW01003405.1_pt1 | contig 10594 bp, 8 predicted proteins | sample 1576621 | NCBI WGS metagenome assembly OGYW01 (sample SAMEA3541528, study PRJEB24748) | human gut metagenome | biome: human gut; feature: human-associated habitat; material: faeces | place: China | collected 2012 | reverse complement strand
CACCAGTGATCATGTTCTTTACATAGTCAGCATGGCCTGGGCAGTCAACGTGTGCGTAATGTCTCTTCTCTGTCTCGTACTCGATGTGAGCGGTAGAAATTGTGATACCACGCTCTCTCTCTTCCGGAGCCTTATCGATGTTCTCGAAATCTGTAGCTGTGTTACCAGCAACTCTTGCAGCTAATACTTTGGAGATAGCTGCTGTTAAAGTTGTTTTACCATGGTCAACGTGTCCAATGGTACCGATATTACAATGTGGTTTTGTTCTTTCAAACTTAGCTTTTGCCATTTTGAATATCCTCCTTAAAATGATGCCCCTTGCGGGCTATAGTTATTATATAAGAATAACTCGGCTAACTCTGATTATATAAAATAATCAGCGGTTTTTCAAGCTATTTCTTACCGGATTTCCCCTGTTTATGGGAAAATCCGGGATTTTTACAAACTGCATACAGAAAGCTTATTTGGACTTGTCAGCCAATACCTTCTCCTGTACACTCTTCGGTACCTGCTCGTACTTCTCGAAGAACATCGAGTAGTTACCACGTCCCTGTGTCTTAGAACGCAGGTCTGTAGAATAACCGAACATCTCTGCAAGCGGTACATATGCCTTTACAAGCTTACCGCCGCCGATATCATCCATACCCTCGATACGTCCACGACGGGAGTTGATATCACCGATAACATCACCCATGTACTCCTCAGGCATTGTAACCTCAACCTTCATGATCGGCTCGAGTAATACCGGGTTTGCCTTGTGCATAGCTTCCTTGAATGCCATAGATCCGGCAATGTGGAATGCCATCTCGGAGGAATCGACCTCATGATAGGATCCATCGTATACGTTCGCATGAACACCGAGTACCGGGAATCCACCAAGGATACCTGCCTGAGCAGCTTCCTCGATACCTTCGCCGATTGCCGGGATGTACTCCTTCGGAATCGCACCGCCGACTACGGTAGACTCAAACTTGAATGTCTCTTCACCGTTCGGATCCATCGGGTCAAACTTCACTTTACAGTGTCCGTACTGACCACGTCCACCGGACTGCTTTGCATATTTGTATTCAACATCAACCGGCTTTGTAAATGTCTCTTTGTAAGCAACCTGAGGCGCACCAACGTTCGCCTCAACCTTGAACTCACGAAGCAGACGGTCTACGATGATCTCCAGGTGAAGCTCACCCATACCGGCGATGATTGTCTGACCAGTTTCCTGATCTGTATGAGCACGGAATGTAGGATCCTCTTCTGCAAGTTTTGCAAGAGCCTCACCCATCTTACCCTGTCCAGCCTTGGTCTTCGGCTCGATTGCGAGCTCGATAACCGGCTCCGGGAACTCCATGGACTCTAAGATTACCGGATGCTGCTCATCACAGATGGTATCACCTGTCGTTGTGAACTTGAATCCAACAGCTGCAGCGATATCTCCGGAGTATACTTTCTCCAGCTCCTGACGCTTGTTGGCATGCATCTGTAAGATACGTCCAACACGCTCTTTTTTGTCTTTTGTTGCGTTCAGTACATAAGAACCGGAGTTCATAGTACCGGAATATACACGGAAGAATGCAAGCTTTCCTACAAACGGGTCCGCCATGATCTTAAATGCAAGTGCGGAGAACGGCTCTTCATCGGAAGAGTGTCTTACAACCTCATTGCCATCTAAGTCAACACCCTTGATAGGCGGGATGTCGGTCGGAGCCGGCATGTACTCGATGATTGCATCGATCAGCTTCTGCACTCCCTTGTTTCTGTAAGCAGATCCGCAGCATACAGGTACTGCAGTACACTCACAGGTAGCTTTTCTTAAGACCTTCTTCATCTCCTCAACGGATGGCTCTTCACCCTCGAGGTACATCATCATAAGGTCATCGTCCAGCTCGCAGATCTTCTCTACCAGCTCGCTGCGGTAAAGCTCTGCGTCGTCCTTCATATCTCCAAGATCATCGGTAACGGTGATATCATCACCCTTATCGTCGTTGTAGATATATGCCTTCATCTCGAACAGGTCGATGATTCCCTTGAAATCATCTTCCTTGCCGATCGGCAGCTGAAGAACGATTGCGTTCTTACCTAATCTTGTACGGATCTGATCAACAGCGCCGTAGAAGTTCGCACCTAAGATATCCATCTTGTTGATGAATGCCATACGCGGTACGTTGTAGGTATCAGCCTGACGCCATACATTCTCTGACTGAGGCTCAACACCACCCTTTGCACAGAAGACGCCGACAGCGCCGTCCAGTACACGGAGTGAACGCTCTACCTCAACCGTAAAGTCAACGTGTCCTGGGGTATCAATGATGTTGATACGATGCTCCAGAGCACCCGGCTTCGGCTTTGTGAACTCTTCCAGAGTCCAATGGCAGGTCGTAGCGGCTGATGTAATGGTGATACCTCTCTCCTGCTCCTGCTCCATCCAGTCCATTGTTGCGGTACCTTCATGAGTATCACCGATTTTGTAGTTGACACCTGTATAATAAAGGATACGTTCTGTAAGAGTTGTCTTACCTGCATCGATATGAGCCATGATACCAATGTTTCTGGTACGCTCAAGCGGGTATTCTCTACCTTCTTTTCCAGCCAATTGGATTTTCCTCCTTGATTAGAAACGATAGTGAGCAAATGCTTTATTTGCTTCAGCCATCTTGTGCATATCTTCTTTCTTCTTAACAGATGCGCCTGTGTTGTTCATTGCATCCAGAAGCTCGTTTGCAAGTCTCTCCTCCATAGTCTTCTCGCCTCTTTTACGAGAATATGTGGTGAGCCAGCGAAGAGCCAGTGCCTGACGTCTGTCTGCTCTTACCTCGATCGGAACCTGATAAGTAGCACCACCGATACGTCTTGCTTTTACCTCGAGAACTGGCATGATGTTGTTCATAGCCTCTTCAAATACTTCAATTGCTGGTTTACCAGCTTTTTCCTCTACTCTGGTGAATGCACCGTATACAATTTTCTGAGCAACACCTTTCTTACCGTCTAACATGATGTTATTGATAAGCTTGGTAACCACTTTGTTATTGTACATCGGGTCAGCCAGAACGTCTCTTTTCTGAGTATGTCCTTTACGTGGCACGTTACTTCCCTCCTTAATCAAAATGATTAAATCATCGGTACTCACTATTAAAACTAAGGTGTTCGCACTGGTAAAGTCCTATATTTAACCCGCAACCGACAGGGTATATGGAATACCGTACAATATTTATAGTTATAAGTGAATCTTCGATTGATTACTTTTTTCTACTTTATTTCTTTTTAGGTCTCTTAGCACCATATTTGGAGCGGGCCTGTTTTCTGTTAGCTACACCTGCAGTATCCAGTGTACCTCTGATGATGTGGTATCTGGTACCAGGTAAGTCCTTAACACGTCCACCACGGATAAGAACTACACTATGTTCCTGAAGGTTGTGACCTTCTCCTGGGATATAGCTTGTTACTTCGATTCCATTGGAAAGACGAACTCTGGCAATCTTTCTAAGAGCTGAGTTAGGTTTTTTAGGTGTTGCAGTTTTAACTGCTGTACAAACTCCACGTTTCTGTGGTGCAGACTGTTCAACAGCTTTCTTTCTTAAAGAGTTGAATGTTCTCTGCAGAGCCGGTGCTGTAGATTTCTTTACAGCTGTCTGACGTCCTTTTCTTACTAACTGGTTGAATGTTGGCATTCCATTTCACCTCCCGATTATTTTCTCCATGGTTAGTCATGGGGTAGCGCGGTTGCTATTGTCAAATGAATATTGCGCACAAAAAAACAGCGTTCCTGTTGCACGCTTGCTCATTATATCCCGTAAAAATGCAGCTGTCAAGGCATTTTACAGGATTTTTTCGTTATTTTACGAAATCCTTATTATTGCATTTTAAGACATCTCTGCTTATAATAAAAAAAAGTAATTTTCACTTTATTTGTTTACATCTATAATATAGGAAAGGATTTTTTATGAAAAACAAAATCACCCCATCTGTTATCCTGCTTATCATTACCGTGATCTTCTTTATTGCCGGTATCTTTTTCATGGGAATCCAGGCCAGACAACAAATTTCGGATACTGAGCAAAGCCTTGATGCTTTCATTTCCCAGGTAAAAGACAAACAGCAGGCGTTAAACGACGCACAAACTTCTTTTTCATCCGCTGTCAAAGAAAAAAAAGATCTTCTGAATTATCGCCAGCAAAAAGCTTCCGGTCGGCAGACTGCTGTGCAGGAGCATCGCGATACTCAGGAGTCATCCGAAGCTGTCACTTCCGTTTTCAGTCAGGACCACAGCTGATTCCAGAGATATTTTATAAGATATTTACTATAGAAAGAACTCTTACATACAGAAAGGATTTATATAATGAAAAATAGCAAGCACAAAAAGCCATTTCTTCTTTATACGATCATCATCATCCTCGCGCTTGTCATTCTCGCACTTGGCGGGCTGACACTCTACTCTTTTCAGGATCTTGCTTCTCTCCGTTCAAAAGTCACTGATCTCCAGAATACAGTACAGGAAATTTCTGATACATCAGCAGAACTGATCAGTCAGGCAAAGGAACTAGGTAGTCTGAACGATCAACTGGAATCCTCAAATGATTCTGAAACAGATTCCTCCGTTGATTCTTCACAGGATGTACAGGAAGAAGGGACTATTTCTCCTTCCCATTCTTCTGAGTCTTCCACTGACGAAAGTCTGAACAGTCTTCTCGCTCAGATTAAACCGCTCCTTCCTCAGAACAATGGCACCTGGTCCGTATATGTATGCAACCTTATGAAAAATACAGAAGGTGTGATTGACGATCAGCCCATGCAGGCTGCCAGTCTGATCAAACTTTTTATTATGGGTACTGTTTACGAAAATTATGAATCTCTCTCCGAAACTTATGGTGCTGATACACTGAACAGTTATTTGAATTCAATGATTACCGTAAGTGATAACGATGCGGCAAATAAACTTGTAAATATGCTTGGTGATGGCGATGATGAAACCGGTATGCGTGCTGTGAATGCATTTTGTGCTTCTCATGGATACTCCAGCACTTCAATGGGACGTCTCCTTCTCCAGAGTAATGAATATGGTGATAATTACACTTCCGTCAGTGATTGCGGTCATTTTCTGAAGGAAATCTATCAGAGCAATGCCGGCACTGCCAAATCCACTCTTGCGCATACAGATGCAATGTATTCTCTTCTCAAAATGCAGCAGCGCAGAAATAAAATTCCTGCCAACCTTCCAGATGGAGTAAAAGTTGCCAACAAAACCGGAGAGTTGGATGATGTCGAAAATGATGCCGGAATCATTTACAATACCGCCAAAAACATCGATCTGGTTGTCTGCTTTATGTCGCAGGATCTCACCGACAGTAGTGAAGCACAGGCAGTAATCGCACAGGATGCTCGTCTGATCTATGGTTATTACAACGAATGATCATTTTTCACAGCAAAAAACCTGTCATTCCGAATTTTCGGTCTGACAGGTTTTTCTTATTCTTCTTGCTTATCTTCCTCATATGACATTTCCCAGATATCCGCAAAAACAGCAAGCGGACAATCTGTCAAAAGACACATCAGCAAAAAACATTCATATGGATTTACTATGTAGATCTCACTCATTCCGCATTTCTTAAGAATTTCCTGAATCTCCTCAAGAAAATGATGATAACGATTATACGGATCATCATCCTGCATCTCCTGTGAAATGATAAAGAACTCTAATGTAATCAGATCAAAGCGCTCTACTGGAAATTTATGATTCAATATACTGTTGATTCTCTGTCTGCTGAATCGCTTCTGACTAAAATGTTTCGCCAGAATAGATGCCGACATCTTTTTAAGATTTCCCATTTTATTTACAGGAATTCCACTGCAGATAACTTTTTCCACATCTGAATCCGTAATATCTGAAATATTCCACACCTTATTGCGGGATTTTTCCACCTCATCCCCCTGATACATCTTCGCGATGATTTCTTTTGCATGAGTAAGGAGACGGACAAATTCCTGATAGGCCTGACTTTTCTCGGACATCGGATCATCTGCTCCAACTTTCACATACGCCAGATAACGAAGCAGTTTATCCTCTGTATCAAGACAGATTTTTCCCGAATAAACCTGTGGAGCTTCTGTATAACTCTCATCTGGTTCCAGCTCTTCATAGCGTTTCTTAAGTTCTTCTGCCCTATGATAACCAAGCTGCTGCGAATAACAGTACCAGTAGATTACCTCATCCGGATTATGGAAATCAAAATCCTGTTCCCGCAAAACCCTTGTCAGAAAATCGGATACATCTTCTGCACTCATGCGCAATCCAAAACCCAATAAAAAAACAGTTTCTCTTTTTACCGAAGCCTGTGTCAGCCAGTTATTTACCAACGATGTTAGTTTTGTCGAAGTTGGATTCATAGATTTCGGTGTACAAGTCTCATGAAATGATTCGATCACAATATCTCTGTAAATATCCTGTGTGACTTCGTTATAAGGTTCTTCCAATCCTGCACGTTCATAAATATAACGTTTCAGATGATCTCCAAAAGACACGAGTTCCATTTCTTTATATAAATAATGAAAAATAACATCTGCATCCTCATCCTCAAAGCCATCCAGACTGACAACCTGACGAAATCTCTGTGCAGCTTTTCTCGTAAATTCAAAGTCTTTTACAGAATCAAATGCCACTGTCTGCTCAAAATCAAGATCCTGCATTCTGTTTTTCATTATATATCACCCTCATTCTGCCTGTGAAACCAATTTAACACTCGTCTGAACATATTGCGTGGCTGCTCCATGATCTCACATAAAACAACTGTAATATTATCTCTTCCACCCTTTTTCAGAGCTCTGTCCACGAGAATCTCTACGGTTTTTGCCACTGGAATATCCCTGCTGAGTATATCCGCGATTTCTCCGTCTGAAAGCATATCTGTGATTCCATCAGAACAAAGCAGGAAGCGATCCCCTATTTTAATTTCCTGCCTGCTGATCGACGGTTCCAGCTGCAGATTTTCTTCTTCCATCCCAAGATACTGTGTTAATGGTGCCTTTCCAAACAAACTGCGCCCCAGGACGTGGTCTTGTGAAATCTGATAAAATTTCTCACGGTCTGATTTATAGATCCGGCTGTCTCCAAGATTGCAGCTATAAACAGCATCTTCTGCAAAGGCAAGTAATGCTGCCGTTGTTCCCATGCTGTTGATCTTATTTGTCCTGCCGTAATCGCAGATAGCCTGATTCATACTTTCACAGATTTCATTCAGGAATTCTTCCGGATCATTCCGTATTCCATCTTTTGCAGTTTTAAAATGTTCGCCACAGGCTTCTGCCGCAAGAAAAGCAGCCATCTCGCCACAGCTCTCACCTCCCATGCCATCAAAAACAGCAAGCAGCGGATATTCCGATTGTTTCATATATCCGCTTCGAATATGGCTCATTCCCTGATTCTGAGCCTCCAGACTATCACCGCAGCACCAGAAATTATCTTCATTATTATTGCGGATTTTTCCTATATGGCATGTATATGCATATTCAATCTGATAGGCCATATTCCGTCCTTTCTTATGATGCTGAATTTTCTGAGCTGCTGTCTGAAGAAAGATTCAGTTCATTCTTATATTCCTCTGCACGATTCAGATACTTTTCGCCTCTGCTGACGTATTCATCATTATTTGTCTCATTGTCATGACAACGGTTATTTTCATCAATCCATCGGACAAGCTTTCCATCATCATAATAATAACGGTCTATTTTCTGCTGTCCTTCTTTTATATCTCCGGATGTACTGCTGTCTGACCAAATATATGCAAAAAACAGTTCATTCTTCCAGTAATAGTATTCTTCATACTGATTATCCTTCGAAAGGGATGGATAGATAAGGATCTTCCTTACCTGCCAGCTGCCATCATCCAGCTGTTTCAGGTAGCTGATCTTTCCATCCTCTTCTGAACCGATCCAGCTGTAATCATTCAGATTATCACTGATCTCTGTTGCCTGCGTCTGTATTTTTTCCAGTGTCTCCTGCAACTGCTTACTTTCTGCAGTCTGAACAGTTTCCGTTACAGACTGTTTCAAACGCTGCAGTTCCGCATTTTCCCTCAAAAGCCAGATAAATACACCCACGATCACACAGACTGCAGCAAACATGATAATAACCGCAGCAACCAGTGGCTCAAATTTCTTTTTTGCTCTCTTTTTGGCTTTTTTTGCTGATAGCGGTCTTTCCTGATTGTTTTTGCGTACAATCACTGTTCCTTCTGTCTCTGCTTTCATTTGGGACTGCTGGATTGCTTGTTTTCGGTCTTTCTGTGGCGTTCTTTGCTGAGATTTGTGCTGCACCTTCTGTGGATTTATTTTCCCCGGTGCATGTTCAAGCTCCTGCGTTTTACGTACATGCGCTGTTTTTGCAGATGAACTTCCTGTTTTTACTCTCTCCAATGCTTCACGAAATTCCACTGCATTGGCATAACGTTCTTCCCGGTCAAACGCACATGCTTTGAGAATCACCTCCGCAAACGCATCGCCTGCTTCTGCCGGTCTAGGGAGTTTCTCCCCGGCCATACGTTTATTCAAAGCATTTTCTTTATCTCTGTATGTAATCAGCTGTTTTTCCAGGCTGATAAACGGAAGTCTGTTGTGATTCCGAAGTTTGTATAAAACAATTCCAAGCGAATAAATGTCTACTCTTGAATCATAAGCTTCACCTTTATACATTTCCGGAGCCATATAAGAATAGGTACCCTTCTTTGAAAGTCCGCTCATAGTGCGTTCCAGTTCACGGGCAATACCAAAGTCTCCAAGTTTAAATTCTCCAAACCTGGATACAAAAATATTTTCAGGTTTGATATCTCTGTGAATAATATTCTGACATTGACAGTATTCCAATGCTTTACACAGATCAATACCAAGGCGGAGCACATCATCTTCCGAAAGTGCGCGTCCTGCACAATATTCCATAAAGCTGGTCAGATATTCCATCCGGATATAAATATCCCATCCAATGTCATCCAGATATTCTACTACTTTATAATCTTCAACAGAAACCACATGAGAATTTCCTCTGAAATATTCCATGGTACTGACTTCCTGAATACATTCATCAACAAGTCCCTGAAAATATTCTTTCACTGACTGTTCATTCGGGCTTTCAGAACGAACGCTGCTTAATTCCCCGGGATTTGAGGGAATCGTGATAACTTTAATCGCAGAATAAAATGTCGTTCCCTGCTCACTTCGACAAGCTTTATAAACTTTACCGAAAGATCCTTCTCCAATCTTTTCTGTAATCTTCCATTCCGGCCATACAGAAACCGGCAGTTGCTTATCCATCTTCCCCCTCCTTTCCCGGTAATCTCCTATATTTCAGAGTTTTTTATTTATTTTAAATATTAATTAGCTTCATTATAGCATGCAAATAAATCCATGTCTGTAATTTTCGATATTCTTCCAGTTTTTTTCATACAATATTTATATTTTTCCATATAAAAATCCCCCGACCACCAAAATGGTCAGGGGATGTCTGTGAATAATAATTAATTATTCCTCTGTATCGTCAGTGTTTTCTTCTGCATTGATGATTTCATCGTCTGCAGCATCAACAGTTTCTTCCAGTGTGATCGTTTCTTCGTCTTCCGGAAGGCTTTCTGCAGTTTCTTCATCCACTGTCGGTGCCTCTTCCGGCATGCCTGTATCCAACTGGATATCTCTGTAACGTTTCAGACCTGTACCTGCTGGAATCAGTTTACCAATGATAACGTTTTCCTTCAGACCAACCAGGTGGTCAACCTTACCTTTGATTGCAGCCTCTGTCAGGACTTTTGTTGTTTCCTGGAAGGATGCCGCTGACAGGAAGGAATCTGTTGCCAGAGAAGCTTTGGTAATACCAAGCATTACCTGCTTTCCTTCTGCCGGTTTCTTTCCTTCTTTCTCAAGGTTTTCATTAACTTCCTCAAATTCAAGAACATCTACAAGTGTTCCCGGAAGGAATTCTGTATCTCCATTGTCTTCGATACGAATCTTCTTCAGCATCTGACGAACCAGAACCTCGATATGCTTATCACTGATTTCTACACCCTGGAGACGATATACTCTCTGAACTTCACGGATCATGTAATCCTGAACAGCACGAACACCTTTAATTCTCAGGATATCATGTGGATTTACACTACCTTCTGTAAGTTCATCACCAGCTTCAAGAACCTGTCCGTCTGCAATCTTGATACGAGATCCATAAGGGATCAGATATGTCTTGGAATCTCCGTTCTCCGGATTTGTTACAATGATCTCACGTTTTTTCTTTGTGTCGTTGATGACAGCAACACCAGGAATTTCTGTGATAATAGCAAGACCTTTCGGTTTTCTTGCCTCAAAAAGCTCCTCAACTCGAGGAAGACCCTGAGTGATATCTCCACCGGCTACACCACCACTATGGAATGTACGCATAGTCAGCTGTGTACCAGGCTCACCGATAGACTGCGCAGCAATAATACCAACAGCCTCACCAACCTGAACAGCTTCACCAGTTGCCATGTTTGCACCATAACATTTTGCGCAGACACCAACCTTACACTTACAGGTCAGAATTGTACGGATCTTGACTTCTTCGATCGGTCCACCAGTTTTGCTTACACCT
>OGYW01003401.1_pt1 | contig 10601 bp, 9 predicted proteins | sample 1576621 | NCBI WGS metagenome assembly OGYW01 (sample SAMEA3541528, study PRJEB24748) | human gut metagenome | biome: human gut; feature: human-associated habitat; material: faeces | place: China | collected 2012 | reverse complement strand
GACAGCGTTTCGGGCGGCTGACTGCTCTCTATCATACAGATAAAAGGAGCAAAAAGGGCTCTGTGTTCTGGCATTGTCGGTGTGACTGCGGAAATGAAGTGGATGTGACAGAGGATGGCCTTCTTCATGGTAATTACAGAAGCTGTGGCTGTCTGAGACAGGAGATATGGAAGGAGCTTCCCGGGCAGCTGCATATGGTAGATGGAACCTGTGTGGAGATGCTGGAAAAAAGAAAGCACCGCAGTGATAATACCAGCGGATTCCGTGGCGTCTATCAGCTGCGGAATGGAAAATACCGTGCTACCATCGGATTCAAGGGGAAACGATTTTATATCGGAACTTTTGTGGATTATCAGGATGCGGTCCAGGCCCGCCAGGAAGCGGAATCTACCATCCACGAAGGCTTTGTCCGCGCCTGGTACAGCTGGAACCGGCAGGCAGAAAAAGATCCCGGCTGGGCCAGAAATAATCCCCTGGTATACGAGATCCAACGGATCAACGGAGAGTTTCAGGTGACAACGAATATGAAAGAAAAAGAACTGCTGAAGTAAACTGAATATTCTCACATAAGCTGTCGCGTTAATGTGCTACAGCTTATTTTTTTGAAAAATACCGATAAAAATGTGGACAAAACCGGAAATAATGGTTAATATATACACATGCCTAAAAATCAAAAAATGAAAATTATACGAAATATATAATATAAACCCGGAACGGATAAAAAACATATAGACATATTTACAAATCGACATCGCGGATATCAATACCGGAAGAAGTGGTGAAATAACGGGAGGAAGAGAATATGCTGAAATTTTTTAAAGGAAAAGATAAAGGAAATTTAATCTATGCACCCTGCAAGGGTAGAGTGGTTCCCCTTGCGGAGGTTCCGGACCCTGTCTTTGCGGATAAGGTACTGGGTGACGGTTTTGCCGTGATCCCGGCAGACGGCAGGATATATGCTCCGGCAGACGGTGAGGTGGCAATGGTATTTGATACGCTTCATGCAGTTACGCTGACAAGCACTCAGGGCGCGGAAATACTGATACATATCGGACTGGATACAGTCACACTTAAGGGCGAACCCTTTAAAGCCCACGTTGCAGCAGGTGATAAGGTCAAAAAAGGTGACCTTCTGATAGAGGCTGATCTGGACAAAATTGAGAAAGCCGGTTTAAACACGATTATCCCGGTTCTGATCTGCAACACAGATGATTACGGAAAGATAAGCCTCCAGAAGGAGGGGGATGTTTCGGCGGATGAAGCCGTCCTCAAGCTTTCATGATCATCTTCATGCAGCTGACAGGCTTATAACAGCCCGGAGATAGTAGTAATTTTCGGGGTGTTATAACCGGAGTGATCCGGTCAAATATATTTATTTTAAGGGAGGGGAAATATATAAAATTTCTTCAAAAACTGGGAAAAGCGTTAATGCTTCCAGTGGCAGTACTGCCAATCTGTGGTATCCTCATGGGTATCGGATACAGGTTATGTCCGGCAACCATGCAGGGTGGAGACATTCACGGCGCAGCCAATCTGATCGGTCTGTTTTTGGTTAAGGCAGGCGGAGCGCTGATCGACAACATGGCGATCCTTTTTGCTATCGGTGTTGGTGTCGGTATGTCAGAAAAGAATGACGGAACCGGCGGAATTGCTGCACTTGCATCCTGGCTGATGCTCACAACACTTCTTTCTACAGGATTTGTTACAACCATCATTCCATCAATCGCTGACAGTGCAACAAAAACTCTTGCATTTGACAAAATTGCGAATCCTTTTATCGGAATCCTTGCCGGTATCATCGGATCTACATGCTATAACAAATTCAAGAGCACCAAGCTTCCTGACTGGCTGTCATTCTTCAGCGGCAAGCGTTGCGTAGCGATCATCGCAGGAGTGGTTTCCATTATCGTATCTGTTGTATTACTGTTTGTATGGCCATTACTTTTCAGCGCACTTGTAGCATTAGGAAAAGCGGTTGCAGGTATGGATGTTGTTGGTGCAGGTATCTATGCATTCCTGAACCGTCTGCTGATTCCTACCGGATTACATCACGCACTGAACAATGTATTCTGGTTTGATACCATTGGACTTGGTGATCTTCAGCGCTTCTGGGCAGGTGAAACCTCTGCAGATGTATCCTGGAGCCTTGGAATGTACATGTCCGGATTCTTCCCATGTATGATGTTTGGTATTCCTGGTGCAGCACTTGCAATGGTTAAATGTGCGAAACCTGCAAAGAAAAAAGTTGCCATCGGTCTTGTTGCATCTGCAGCGATCTGTGCATTTATCTGTGGTGTAACTGAGCCGTTCGAGTTTGGATTTATGTTCCTTGCTCCTGGCCTTTATGTAATTTATGCATTACTTTACGGTATCTTCACCATGATCACAGTTGCTCTTGGCTTCCGTGCAGGCTTCAGCTTCTCCGCCGGTGCGATGGATTTACTTTTCTCATCCTCACTTCCGGCAGCACAGAAGACATGGCTCATCCTTCCTCTTGGAATTGCAGCATTTATCGTATTCTATGTTGTATTCCTTTTTGCCATCAAGAAATTTGATCTGAAGACTCCGGGAAGAGAAGACGATGACGATCTTGAGGCAGAGAAGAATATCGAGCTTGCAAATGATGATTATACTGCTATTGCCGCAAAAATCCTTGAAGGCTGTGGCGGAAAAGAGAACATCACAAGTATCGATAACTGCATCACAAGACTGAGACTTGAGGTTAAGGATATTACAGCTGTAAATGATAAAGTGATCAAATCTGCAGGTGTTGCAGGCGTGATCAAACCTGGAAAAACTTCTGTACAGGTTATTATCGGAACCAAGGTTCAGTTTGTTGCAGATGCATTTTCTGCGCTTTGTAAATAATGGCTTTTTTGGAGTCAGGTATTTGTTAAAATAATTATGGGGGCAGCAGAACTGTGAAAACGGTTCTGCTGCTGTTTTTTTGTATACCTTATATTGACCGATACTTTCAAAAAGCGTACAATGTTACTTCGATAAAAAGCAACCGGTCAGTGCGTTTACAATTGCAATATTTCTACAGGGGGAATGAAGTTAATGAAATCCTGCATATTTCACAAAAAATATCTTTTAGCCGGCATATATATTATTTTTGTTCTGTTTACCTGCTGTAATTCCCAATTTTATCATACACCGCTGGCAAAAATATGTTCCGTAACAGAAAAACAGACTCTGAGCAGAGAAGGAACCAGGGGCTCAAAAGAATATTACTATACTCAGAATATTACGGCACGGATATTAAACGGTCCGCATAAAGGGGAAAAAATAACGGTCTCTAATGAATATACATCTTCTCAGGTTCAGACCAAGAAATATCATAAAGGAGACACCGTTCTTTTAAGCGGTTCAAAGGAAAGCCCCGGAAAAACGATACGTTCTGTAAAAAGGGATGGGTATCTGGCATTACTGGCAGGAGGATTATTTTTTCTTCTGATCTGCATTACAGGAAAGCAGGGATTTTACACGATCATATCACTGATACTGAATACAGTCATATTTGCGTATGGATTTCAGGCTTTTACAGAGGGGAAAAATATTCTAAATATCTGTAATGTCATCGCAGTTCTTTTTTCACTGACTACATTGATCTGCTTAAATGGAATTCATAGAAAAACATTTTCCTCAGTTCTTTCAACACTGTGTGTTCTGTTTCTGATCATGGCATTGTTTGAATTTTCTATTTATATGTACGGAGATCTGGATTATTCCAATCTGGAATACCTTGGAAGTACAGGCAATTCAGCAGATATATTCTGGGCAGATATTATGCTGACAGGACTTGGTGCAATTATGGATGTGACGGTGACGATCAGCGCAGCAGTAGGAGAGATCGTGCGGAAAAATCCATCGGTTTCTCTGAAAAGACTGATACATTCCGGTCGTGAAATCGGATATGATATTATGGGAACCATGATAAATGTACTGCTGTTTGTTCTGGCAAGCGGCATGATTCCCATGTTCATACTTAAGATGAATAATGATATAAGCTTTATAACGATCGTGAGATACCACATTCCATATGATATCTGTCGTTTTCTGATAGAAAGTATTGGAATTGTACTGGCAATACCGGTATCTGTTTTTATTGCTTCAGTGATTATGAAAATACCATCACGGAAAAGGGGTGTCAGAGAATGATCATTTTTCTTGCATTGATTTTAATTTTTCTGGTGATCTTGATTGGCGGAGAGCGTGGAGCCATGTCAATTATGACACTGGCGGGGAATATTGTAATTTTGTTTTTTTCAATTATGCTGATGTCTGCCGGTTTTCCTGTACTGCTCCTGATATTGGTGGCAGGTGCAGGTGTCTGTTATATTTCTCTGTTTTATCAGAACGGAAATAATCCAAAGACGCGGGCGGCTTTTCTGGCTACACTGCTGGTAATGTTACTTTTGTTTATTCCGATTTATATTATTACATGGAGATCAGGAAGTTACGGGTTAAATGAGATCCAGATTTCAGAAGATGATTTTATGTATTATTACAGTACGGATCTTCATATTAACATGCTTCATGTAGGAATATTTGTAACTGTTTTCAGTACTCTTGGGGCTGTTATCGATACAGCATTATCTGTAACATCTTCTGTATATGAAGTCTGGACTCATAAAAACAGTCTGACAGCGAAAGAGCTTACAGCTTCCGGCTATCAGGTTGGGAAAGAAATTATCGGTACAACGGTAAATACGTTGCTGTTTGCTTATCTTGGAGGAACTATTTTATTATTTTCATACATTCAGACACAGCAATATAGCCTGGAGATCATTCTTAATTCCCAGTTCCTATTCCAGGATGTTGCAGTCATGCTATCTGGTGCGGTAGCCTGCCTTATTACCGTCCCGGTATCGATCAGATGTATTATTCGACAGATCTCATGAAGCATATCTCCACTGCACTGAATACGGAATCCATGGTCCCGATACAGATGTTCTTTCCTGTATTCAGCAGACGTGGGCTCTCTTTTATGAAAGCAGTTATTATATTTATGTATTTATGGGAGTGCTTTTACAGGCAGTTCCATTTCTGATCTTGGGAGTCCTTCTATCTTCGGCGCTTCAGACATATGTATCGGAAAAATGGATCGTAAAATTACGGAAAATGTGAAGAAAGTGTGAAATTAGCACTCGCCTCTTGACAGTGCTAATAATGCGTGTTATAGTACATACAGAACAAAGGAAGAGAGAAAAAAGAAATCTTCCGGAGAAAGTTCTTACAGAATTTGCAGATGTTTTCAGAAACAGTAAATTAAAAACGCCTGCGCAGCACGCAGCGAATATAGATCAGGAGGAATGAGTTATGTTAATGCCAAGTATTTTCGGAGAAGATTTATTTGATGATTTTATGGGATATCCGACAGGCCGTCAGGTAGCTGCCAATGCTTATCCTCAGGTGAAGGATATGATGAAGACAGATATCCGTGATGTAGATGGCAATTATGAACTGGAGATCGATCTTCCGGGATTTAAGAAAGAGGATGTGAAGATCCAGCTGAAGAATGGTTATCTGAACATTCAGGCAACCAGAGAAGAGAAGAAGGACGAGAAGGATGATAAAGGTAAATATGTTCGCAGAGAACGTTATACAGGAACCTGCAACAGAAGCTTTTATGTAGGCTCGAGCATTAAGCATGAAGATATCCATGCGAAATATGAGAACGGAATCCTTCATGTAACCTTCCCGAAGGAAGAGACCAAGAAAGAAGCAGAAGAGAAGAAATTTGTTTCTATTGATTGATCAGCATTTATTGTGAAGCCCCGGTACTGGATTGCAAGTCCTGGGTGATGGGATATAGCATAATAACAATATCCGGAACAACCCAAACGGATATTGCAAATATTAAAGCTCCAAATTGCACATCGCATTTGTTTATATAAATGAATATAACCCCCTTTTTTCCACCCCTCTGCCAATGCCTGGCAGAGGGGTTCTTTACGTTTCAGCCTGAAGTACAGAGGTGAATTTTGATTATTGTTTACTGGTAATATTCCGCGAAGCGTGTTGCTGAGAACGGAGTGAACAGTAACGAATTCTGATTAACTTTACACTCTTTCCTCACTCTGTTATACTTGGAACAGGTAAACAGCGGAAATTCGGCAATACTATAAAATTGGGGAAAGAGTTTTTACAGAGGTGAATATATGGGAGATAAGATCAAGGTTATCATGGACTGTGATCCCGGAATCGATGACGGGATCGCACTGGCATATGCGGCAGCACATCAGGATGAACTGGAGCAAAAAAATTACTGAAAGAAATTGATTATGAAAGCCTTGCTTGCAGTGACGACATCTGCAGGAAGTACCAGGATAGAAAGAGTGACCAAAAATGCACTGGAGCTGGTGGATTTTTACGGACTGAAGGTTCCGGTGGCAGGAGGCCAGGACCGTCCTCTTGTGAAAGCGGCAATTTATGCGGAAGAATTCCACGGAGAGACAGGGCTTGGCCATTGCGTACTGCCGGAAGCAAAATCAGAGGCTGCTTCTGATAATGCAGTGCTTTTTATCCGTGACATTCTGAATGCCATTCCTGAGGGCGAGCAGGTAGTAATGATCGAAACTGCACCAATGACTAATCTTGCACTTCTGTTAAAGGTTTTTCCTGAAATAAAGAATAAGATCAGAAAAATCGTATTTACAGGCGGTGCAGCAAAAGGCGGAAACATCACACCGGCAGCGGAATTCAACATCTACGCAGATCCGGAGGCGGCAAAGATCGTATTCGATTCCGGAATTCCACTGATCATGTGTGGACTGGATGCTACCCTGAAATGTAATCTCACCAGAAACCAGATCATGAAGCTGTGCCAGTCCGGTGATCCGGCAGCCAGAGCCTGTGGAGATATGGCTGGCTACGTACTTGAAAATTTTTCCAAATATCGCTGCGTGGCAAGTATCCATGCTGCTGTACCGTTTATGTATCTCATCCATCCGGAGTTCTTTAAAACAGAAAAAGTATTCCTGGATGTGGATTGTTCAGACGGTGCCGGACGGGGTGCCACATTATGCGATTTCCGCTGGTGGCTACACGAAGAAGACGAAATGAAAGATATGATTCTGACAGATGCAGATACAGAAAGCTTCCAGCAGGAGCTGTTTGAAGCGATTTATTCTGTGTCCGAATGTAAAAATATGAAATAGCCGGACAACGATCCGGAAACAGCTGCATTTATGAAGCAGCTGAGCAGTCAGATAAGAGGACAGAAAACCCATGAACTATATTGTATTTGACCTGGAATGGAACCAGAATCCGGATGGAAGAAGACATCCGGACAGTCGGCTCCCGTTTGAGATCATAGAGATCGGGGCAGTAAAATTAAATGAAAAAAGAGAGATCGTTGATACCTTTCAGTGCCTGATCAAGCCCAAAGTGTACCACTGGATCCACGACAGTATCCACGAAGTGATCCACGTGGATTATCATGAACTGGAAAAAGGCATCCCTTTTCCAAGGGCAATCCGCAGATTTCTGGAATGGTGCGGGGAGGAGTATCGCTTTTTTACCTGGGGAGACCAGGATGTGATGGAACTTCAGCGCAATATGAAATACTATAATCTTCTGAAGCTGATGCCAGGGCCGGTGCATTACTACGATGTGCAGAAACTTTTTAGCATAAAATTCGAAGATGGAATATCCAGGCGTTCCCTGGAATATGCTACAGACTACCTGCAGCTTCCAAAAAACCGGGATTTTCACCGGGCACTGGCAGACGCCAGCTATACTGCCAGGATACTTCTGGAGATCGATGAAGCTTGCATGATCCGCCATCCGTCCCTGGATGTATATCAGAATCCAAAATCCAGAGACAGCGAGATCTATATTTCCTATACAGACCATGACAAGTTTGTGTCCAGGGAATTTGTATCAAAGGAGCGTCTGATGAAGGACCGTACTATGGTAAGTACCATGTGTCCCATCTGCAGATGCCCTGCCAAGCGGAAAATCCGCTGGTTCAGTACCAACAATCCCAAGGTGTATTACAGCCTTGCCCTTTGCCATGAGCATGGACCTGTTGCCGGAAAGATCAGGATCCGAAAAACGGATGAGGGAAAATATTTCGGGGTGAAGACCCTGAGAGCAGAAGATACAGAAGCGGCGGATGAGATCCGTGAAAAGCACGAATCTCTCCGCCGCAGGAAAATGTTACGAAGTCAGGAGAAGATCTGATACGATGTTTCGTTCGTATTGCATTCCCCATCCGACCATTTGTTTCTTATAATAATATTTGCTTTTCAGACGCAGTGGGCCGACAGCATTCTGAAGAACGGCCTGGCGTTTGTTAAGCTGTGATTTTTTGATACCTTTTGGAATAGTCACATAAACCTTTGTCTGATAATAAAACGGATATGTGTTTCCGTTATTCTTAAGGATATATTTGTCACAGGAAAGTACCTTAAACGGGACTGGCTCCATGGACACCTTCATATCCACCTTTTCAAAATTTTCAAAACCATAATTGAAAAGAGAAGCGGTATCGCTGTAAGCATTTGCCGCGGAAGTAGAATTCAGGATCACGGCTACCAGCGTTATATTTCCTCGTTTGCAGTAGGTGACAAGTGTGTTGCCGGATGCATCCGTGTAGCCTGTTTTTCCGCCACGGACGCCTTCATAATAATATTCGCCGTTTTTCATCATCTTGTGATGATTGAGCAGCTGGCGGGCTTCCGCAAATTTATTGGTAGGCGGGATCTCGTAATAACGTTTGGTGCAGTATCGCCGGAAAAGAGGATTCAGCCAGGCGGATTTGGCGATCTTTGCCATGTCGGAGGCTGTGGTGTAATGATTCTCATCCGGAAGACCGTTGGGATTATTAAAGTGTGTGTTCTTGCAGCCAAAAAGCTTGGCGCGCCAGTTCATGAGTTCTGCGAATTTCTTTACAGAGCCGGAAACTTCTTCCGCAACGGCGACAGACATTTCATTAGCGGACTGGAGCATGACAGCCATCAGGGCCTGATCCCTGGTGAATTTTTCACCGGGAGCAGCATAAATACTGGAATCTCCGGCAGTTACACTGGTGGAAGCTTTTTCAGATACGGTAATGTTTGTCTTAGCGTTCAGATTTTCGCAGGCAAGCAGTGTAGTCAGGATCTTCGTGATGCTGGCAGGGTAGAGCTGTGTGTCTGCATTTTTGGAATAAAGAACGGCTTCTGTATTTACGTCCATAAGGACTGCAGCCTGTGCTTCGATGCCGGGACCTTTGGGCCACCCGTCAATGGAATCGGTGTCGGCAGCCTGTGAATAATAGCTGGAGTGAGCAGGCGTGACTGCTGCGGCTTGACCATCAGGAACCGGTGTGGCAGTGACGATAGGATCACCATATTCATCGTATCCATAGGCAGCCGCCGCGCAGGGAGCTGCGCCTGTGAGCAGGATCCCTATGCCGAGAATGCCTGCAAAGATCCGGCGCAAGGATCGTTTTTTCATATTTTTCATAATAAGATACCTTTCAGTGATAAATCCGGGCGAGAAGGTTATTATTCATTTAAGAATCAGTAACCGAAAAAATCTTGCCCGTTTTGTGATGAGGTGCAGTATTTCATTAATTATAGCATTGTATTAATGAAACGCTGTATTTTTGCCCTCAAGATTCTGTAGTAGTATACCACTTTCCTCCCGGAAAAACCACTTGCAGTCTGTGAAAATTCCATTAAGAAGAAGTGAACATACATATAATAAGAAAAATCCATGAAAACACTTGACATATGGATTTTTCCCAACCTATAATAGACAGCGTATATAGAAAAAGCTGTGATGGAGACAGTAGGCCATATGGAAAGCTTGCAGCGAACTGGGGATGGTGGGAGCCTGGGACGAGTAAATATGGCGGAATATCACTCCTGAGCTTCAGTTCCGAAGTTGTCCGGCAGCAGCCGGAAGAATATCTGATATACAGATGATCATTAAGTAAGAACTGACGGATTTCCTCCGTTACAGGGAACATATATCGGCAGATACAAAGAATTGTCCGCCATGAACAGACATGGAACAACAGCCCGCGCCATAACACAGAGCATAAGAACACAGCAGAAGACGCAGGGATCTGGACACAGGCCCGTATAATGTAACAGGTGGTACAGCGAATCAGACTTCGTCCTTTTACAGGATGGGGTCTTTTTTTATAAGTGCCCGAAGCATTGGCACGAACAGGTATCTGTGAAGAAACAATCCGCTGTGGCCTTACAGATGAGGCAGCAGCCAGTAATCAGACACAGGAGGTAAATATTGTGTATCGTAAAGTTGACACGAATCTGAATTTTGTTGACCGTGAAAAAGAAGTCGAGAAATTCTGGAAAGACAACAAGATTTTCGAAAAGAGTATGGACAGCCGTAAAGAGGGCGAGACATACACATTCTATGACGGACCGCCTACCGCAAATGGTAAGCCACATATCGGACACGTTCTGACACGAGTTATCAAGGATATGATCCCGAGATACCGTACAATGAAGGGGTACATGGTTCCGCGAAAAGCAGGATGGGATACTCACGGACTTCCGGTTGAGCTTGAGGTTGAGAAGAAGCTTGGCCTTGACGGCAAGGAGCATGGAACAAGTAACCCTTGGCATGGAAATTATAGT
>OGYW01003400.1_pt1 | contig 10601 bp, 11 predicted proteins | sample 1576621 | NCBI WGS metagenome assembly OGYW01 (sample SAMEA3541528, study PRJEB24748) | human gut metagenome | biome: human gut; feature: human-associated habitat; material: faeces | place: China | collected 2012 | reverse complement strand
AGCTCGCCTTGACACACACCGCCTGCGCTCAGGATGACAGTCGGGGCCTACTTCACCTCGTAGCCCGCCTCTACGATCGCGGCGGCCAGCACGATGATGAACGTGAAGATGCTCTTGAACAGCGGTGCCTCGCGCCACTTGAACGACACGCCCGCTTCCCAGCCAAACGCCTCGCAGATGACGAACGCCGTGGTGAGAGGCAGAACGCACGCCGCCAAAAACGATGCGGCGATGAGGCCGATCGCGAACAGCGCCTCCGCATAGGGACCGGCGAACGGGGCCAGCGCGGATGCGGCATCGGCGGCGGACGAGATCTCGATGCCCTGGGGATACAGCACGGTGCCGGTGGTGACGATGATGAACCACGCCACGAGGCAGGCGGCGATGGTTCCGGCGACGACGTCCACCTTTTGCAGCGGGTACTCATCCATGTCGACGCCCTTCTCGACGACGTTGCTTTGCGAGTAGAACATCATCCAGGGGGCGATGGTGGTGCCGATCATCGCGATGACAGCGAACGCGTTTTCGGAAGATGTGGAGCGCAGCCGCAAAGCCGGTATGACGGAGCATCTCTCGAAGCCGCTGAATGCCGAAACGCTGAAAAAAGCGATCTTACGGAACATATAACCCGTGCGGTAAAGACAAATATTCGTTAAGGGCGGCGAAGAGCTGCCCTTTTTTCGTGTACCGACACTTGATTTTTCTTTTTGTTGTGGTATACTCATTTGGGAGTATTAGAATCAATTCTAAAACAGGGAAAAGAGGGGTATAAATGGCAAACCGCAACGAAAAGGAGGCCTCGCGCAAGCGAATTCTTTCTACCTGTGTGCGTCTGTTTTTGGAGCAGGGATTTAAGCATACACCGCCGAAGCAGATTTTGACGGAAGCGGATGTTTCCGCGGGCACGTTTTATAATTTGTACCGCACGAAAGCCGGTGTGCTCCACCCGGGCGTCCGCGTCGCCGTCCTCCAGATACACCTCCGGCAGGATCAGGTTCAGGGTGCTGGGGCTGCCGTCAGCCGCTTCTTTGGCCCGCTGCCAGTACTCGCGGTCGCTGGTGAACTGGTCGCAGGCAATGCAGCCCCACTGTTCCAGCGGGATCTGCTCCGCAGGCAGAAGGATGTGCGCAGGTGCAAAGCAAGTTGTGGTGTTCATGGTCGATTCCTCACTTTCCCGTATCATCAAAGACAATTACTGCATCACTCAGCCCGAAACGCGGTCGGTCTCAAAGCGGTCTGCGGCGTGTACGGTCAGGTTCTCCACCCCTGCATCCGTGGCCGCCGTTTCCAGCGCCTGCAGGGCATCGGCATCCATGGCCGCGTCCGAGGTCACCAGCAGGTTCTGCACGCCCAGGGTCAGGGCCGGCACGTCCAGCGCCACACTGCTGTTCTTGCACTGATCCAGCGTGTAGCTGAACCACAGGGTCACCTTGCCCGACAAACGGTCCTGCAGGGCGGCAATGTCCGCCTTCAGCTGGTCGGCACGGGAGACCCCGTTGGTGGTACCGTAGTCCTGCTTTTTGCTCAGCTTGGGGAACTGCACATTGGTCAGCACCACCTGCTCAAAGCCCAGCTGCTGCACCTCTTCCACCAGGTCGCCCACATACTCCACTGCCGCCGTGGAATAGGGGTTCAGCCAGGGGTTGCCGTTCTTCTGGGCATCCAGCCACAGGGCGCTGCCGTTGTAGTGGATGGCCATGGAGGGGTCGGTGCGGGGCGAGATGGGGTCCTTGAAGGCCGCCAGCTGCGCCACCGGAATGAGCTTTTCTTCCCGCAGGATGGCCGCGATGTGCCCGGCGTCCAGCGGTTCGGCCACGATGCCGCCCGCCGCAGCCGCCGCCTGCGATGCATAGTAGATGTTTCCGGCCACATCTTTCAGGGTCAGCACGGCGTATTCCACGCCCTGCGCCTTCAGCTGCTGTGCCGTGGTGCGGAGGGTGTCATCGTCCGTGAGGGCCGCCGTGTCCAGCTCCGCCCACCGGCCGGAAACGATCGCCTTGCCGTCAAAGACGTCCTCTTCCGGCTCCGATGCCGCCGAGGAAGCAGCCTCCGACGCGGCTGCCGAAGCCGCTGCCTGGGAGGATGCCGCCGCGCGGGATGCGCTCTCGGCTTCCAGATCCCGGTCCTTGACCACGGTGTACCAGGTGTGGGTAGCCCAGTCCAGCACATGGGGCGCGGCGAACCATGCCGCGGCCAGCACCACGGCCACCAGCACGACGATGCCCACGATCTTGCGGATGCGCATGCCGCGGCTGTAAAAGCTGCGGCGGTAGCGCTTGACCTTGGGCCGACGTTTATACTTTGCCATTTTGACTTACCTCCCTTTACAGGATCACCGAATGGCCGGTAAAGCCATAAATGGCCAGCGCCAGCACACCGATGTACACCAGCGTGATGGGCAGGCCGCGGAACGCGGAGGGGATAGCCTTGCTGCGCAGGCGGTGCTGGGCCTCTGTGACCAGCAGCACAGCCAGCAGGTAGCCCACGCCGCTGCCCAGGCCAAAGCCCAGGCTCTGCATCAGCGTAAAGTTCTGGGTGCGCTCCACCAGCACGGTGCCCAGCACGCAGCTGTTCAGGGCTGCAACGGGCACGATGCGCAGCAGCTTGCCCGCAAGGGGCAGGCGGCGGCCCAGGCCGAGCACCAGCTCTTCGGCGGTGCAGACCACGGCAATGGCGGCCACATACACCAGCGGGCGCAGCTGGGCGCGGTTTTCCAGCGAGACGATCCAGCTGCCGGCATACCAGGTCAGCGGGGCCACCAGCACCTGCGTGATGCACAGCTGCAGGCCGAACAGCCAGCTGCTGGTGCGGTCATCCCCCACCAGCTGCACCAGACGGGACACGCCCAGTGCGCGGGTAAAGATGGCATTCTGGGCAAACACGGCCAGCACCGCATAGCCAAAGAACACCACCCAGGCATTCACAACATCTCTCATTGCTCGCCGTCCGCCTCCTTCTGTGCATGCACATCCACAAGGCTGCGCGCTTCCCGTACCAGATAGGCCTTGCGCCGGGCTGCCAGTGCACGCCACACGGCGCACAGCACGCCCAGCACGATAAAGCCGCCCGCCGGCATCCCGGCCATGGGCAGCACGGCCCGGCACTGCCGGTTATGATCATGGCAATAGCAATGGATGCCACAGGAGCTGCGTAATCAACGGCCCGGTGCCCCACCGGGGTGCCGAACACCGTGCCCAGTGCCAGCCACTCGCGCACGCAGCCCAGCAGCATCAGCAGCAGCGCATAGCCCACCGTGATGCGCAGGCCTTTGGACACGGCCTTATGCAGCGTTTCCTGCACGCGGCCAAAGCGGTAGGTCAGCAGCGGCTCCACCACCAGCAGGGGTAGGTAGATACCCAGGGTCAGCAGGCTGGTGCCGAACATTGCATTCAGGATGGGATAGGCCGCCAGATACACCACCGACGCGCTCAGACTGTACACCAGCGCACGGGGCAGCAGCTTTTTCTGCAGCTCTTCCGGGGCCGGGTTCTCGCTGTTCAGGGGGAACAGACGGCTCAGCAGGCAGGCCAACACGCGGGAGGGCACCAGCAGCAGCGTGACCGCAGCCGCCAGCATCACACCGTTATGGGCGGTGGTGGCCAGCACCACCAGCGGGGCCAGACCCATGCCCTGCATGACCACGGGGTTGTTCAGGAACACGCGGTCGTGGTGGGCAAAGCGGTCGGGGTCCTTCAAAATCAGTTCTGCGGTCGCTTTTCTCATTCTGCGGCCTCCTTTCCGGCACCGGATGCAGGCAGGTGGTGCAGCAGACGGTACAGCCGCACCTCGGTGCGGTCGATCCACGCCGAGATGCTGTTGACGGCCAGCACGGCAAAGCACACGCCCGTTTCGTACACGCCGTAATAACGGAAGCCCATGCTTACCCCGCCCACCAGCACACCGTACAGGATGCGTCCCATCCGGTGGTGGGCACAGGTGTAGGGCTCATTGATGAGGAACACCGCGCTGAACAGCACCGCGCCGGTGAGCAGCTCGTCCCGCACGCACTGCAGACGGGGCAGGGCGTTGACCAGCACATCGCTTTCTGCCAGACCCGCCTGCCGCGGGAAGAAGAAGGCGATGAGGGCGCAGGTGGCCAGAAAGCTCACCGAGGCCGTCATATGGGCATCCTTCTGGCTCCACAGGAACAGCCCGCAGGCCAGCAGCACCAGGGCGGCACCGGTGCCCATGGGGGCGGCGTATTCGCCCAGGCTCAGGGCAATGGGGTTGTAGTTCAGCATGCCGCCGCTGCTCAGGGTGTCCTCAATGGCACTGGACACCGGCACGCCGGAGGCATCCCACAGCGGGATGGCCGTATAGGGCTGCGGGTAACGGAACACCTGTTCCGGCCAGGACACCGCCGCCACAGCATAGCCCACGGCAGCCGGGTTGAAGGGGTAGCTGCCGTAGCCGCCAAAGACCTCCTTGCCGATGAGCACACCGGCCAGCACCGCCGCCACCAGCACATAGATGTCCACGGTGACCGGCATCAGCAGGGCGATGACCAGGGCAAAGCTCTCGTTGGACAGGTCGCCGTTCTGATATACGCGGTGCCGCAGCAGCGACACCAGACGGTCGCACAGGTTGCCGGTGAGCATGGCAATGCCGCACAGCAGCAGCGGGCGCAGGCCGTACAGGTAGCAGGCCATGCACAGCGGCGGCACCGCCATCCAGCAGATGTGCTTGTAATATTTTCCGGTCTTTTGCAGCTGCTGTTCCTGCTCCCGGATCAATGCTTCATCCATACAACGCTCCCTCTCACAGGGCAGCCAGACGGCGCACGGCGGCGGTCATGTCGTCCTTGCCGAACACGGCACTGCCTGCCACCAGAACGTCGGCACCGGCCTCCACGCACAGCGGGGCGGTGGTGTCGTCCACGCCGCCGTCCACTTCCAGCAGATAGTGCAGGCCACGCTTCTCGCGCTCCGCCTTCAGCCAGCGCAGCTTGTCCAGTGCCGAGGGCATGAACTTCTGGCCGCCGAAGCCGGGCTCCACGCTCATCACCAGCACCAGGTCCAGCTGGTCCAGATAGGGGGCCAGCGCCTCCGGGGCGGTGCCGGGCTTGATGGTCAGGCCCGTCTTGCAGCCCAGCGCCTTCACGGCATCCAGCGTCTGCTGGATATCGTCCTCGCATTCCAGATGGAAGTTGTACAGGGTGGCACCGGCCTTGATGAAGGGTTCTGCGTACTGCAGCGGATGGCTGATCATCAGATGCACATCGTAAAAGGCATCCGGCAGGGTCTTGTGCAGGCTCTTGAGCACCGGCACGCCAAAGCTGATGTTGGGCACAAAATGGCCGTCCATCACGTCGTAGTGCAGCATCTGTGCACCGGCGTCCAGCACCGTGCGGCAGTCCGCGCCCAGCTTGCCAAAATCAGCCGAAAGGATCGAAGGACTTACAATCGCCATAGTATATCGTTACGCTCCGTTATATTCAAAAGTTTTTATCCTCAGAGGCCCGGTATTTTTCCGGTTTTGCGGTTTTCAGAATACCGGGGCATGGATATCTTTAGTTTACATGAAAACGCACAAAAAATCAAACCTGCCGGCCTGTTTTTCACCGAAAAGTCGTAATTGGAAAGATTTGTCCATCTGCCCTCTTTCTTTTGGCCCTGCGGGCGGTGTATTGACGATTTGAAATGGCTTCGCGTGCGCTTCGCCATAAATAGCGGAAAAATTATTTTTATATTCGCGTTTGTCGCGCTCTGCGGAGCGCTCCAAACGCATTTTCACAGGAAGGGTCGTAACGGGCAGCTTCAGCCGTAACGGACAACTTACCCTCTTATTTCACCGTTTTGTTCACATCCGCTGCGGTCTGGCAGTTGGCGTTGTGTTCGCTGAGGGTGCGGGCATAGTAGTAGTTGCCCTTGAGGTCGGTGACGAAGAAATAGGCGTCCTTTGCTTCCTCGTCCGGCTCCGGGCTCAGCGCCGCCCGGATGGCAGCGATGCCGGGGTTGGAGATGGGGCCGGGGGTCAGGCCCGCCGTATGGTAGGTATCATACGCAGAGACGATGTTTTCCGGGATATTGTCCCACCCGCCGTAGTAGGGGGCCACCCAGTTCCAGAGGTAGTTGTTGTCGGCGTCGCTCTGGATGTAGCTGGACGTGTTGCTCTGCAGGCGCGGATAGGGCGAGCCCTCGGCCAGACGGTTGCGGAACACCTGCGCCACGTTGGAGTCCTGGCTGTTGCCCGCTTCCTCCTGCACAAAGGAGGCCAGCGTGACCAGCTCGTTCAAGGTCATGCCCTGCTCCTTGAGCTTCGCATACATCGCATCGGTGATCTGCGCGTCGAACTGAGCATAGAACGTTGCCACATAGTTGTGCACGGTGTCGTCCTTCAAAAACTCGTAGGTCTCCGGGAAGAGATAGCCCTCGCACTTCATGAAGCGGTCCGGGGCGTCCTTGTCCTCCGGAACGTACTGCCAGAAGGTGTACGCGCTGAAATCGCCCTCGTTGGCTTCCTTCAGAAAGTCCTCGGCGCTGCACAGACCGGCTTCCTCCATTTTCCGGGCAATGGCGATGGCTGTGGTGCCCTCCGGGATGGTGACCCGCACGGTATCTGCCTTGGCGTACTGGGAGAGGACAGCGATGATGGCATCGTAGGCGTTGGCCCCGGTCTGCAGGGTAAAATCACCGTATTGCAGCTTCCCGGCCACCCCCTTGTACCCCACATACCAGCGGAACAGGTAGGCCGAGCGGATGACGCCCGCCTCCTTGAGCCGATTTGCAATGGAGGCCACGCCGCTGCCCTGGGGGATGCTGACGGTGACCTCGGTGCCGGGCTTTCCATTGCCGTGGATCTCGTTGTAGGCAAACACCCCTGCTGCTCCGGCGGCCAGCACCAGCAACAGTACCACTGCCAGCAAAATCTTCACGGCACCGCCTTTTTTCTTCGGGGCGGTGTGTCTCTCCTTGTGTGCCATACGCACCTTCCTTTGTTGTTTTTCTGCGTCTCAGCCTTCCAGCATCAGGCGCATATAGCTTTCCGATACGTCAAAGGGCTCCCCGTCAAAACGGATCATGCCGTACTCCTGCCGGGTGCCCTCCCCCAGGAACAGAGACTGGGCGGCACCCACCGTGATGACGGCCTTTTCCACGATGACTTCCTTCTCGCGGGCGGCTTCCATGAGCACCTCGGCGGCGCGGTCGTCCTCGGCCATGAGCTCCACGAAATACAGGGTGTCCTCCTTGCGGAAGTACACGCCGTAGCCCCGCTCGTTGGCCACGATGGTGGCCCCGCGGGAATACAGGTCCCCCAGCACCACGGCCATACGCTCCGGGGTGAACTGCACCGTATCGGGCCAGAACTTCTCCCGCAGCTCGCACAGCTTCTTGGCGGTAACGCTGTCAAACTCCGCCTGGCTCCACAGGTTGCGGGCCACCTCCCGCGGCAGGCAGCGCAATGCAAAGGCGCGGGCAAAGCCCTTGTCCTGCAGCAGAGCGGCCTGCTCCGGGGTGGCGGGCACGGCCACGGTAAAGCCTGCGCCCCGCAGCTTCTGCTGCGCGCACAGGTAGTCCAGCAGGCCGGCCAGGATCAAACTGCCCTGTCCGCACAGGCCGTAGAGGTAACTGCCCTGCCGCCCCTGCAGCGTGACTGGTACCGCCAGTGCCACAGCGGCAATGGCGTCATTTTCCTCGGCCACATAGACATTCTGCTGCCCTGCAAAACGCTCCACGGCGTTGGCCGCAAATTCTTCCGACTCGCCGCGCTCGCGCTGCCACAGCGCCAGCACAGCCGCCTTGTCGGATGGCTGCATCAAACGATACATCTGTCAGGATGCCCCCTCTTATCGTATTTTATGTTACTGTCCGCCCAGCACGATGCCCTGCACCTCGGCCTGGATGTCCTCGATGCTGCGCATGGCGTCGCTGTGGGTGCAGTGCACCGTGGTCCAGCCCAGATGCTCCGCGCAATACTCGGCGGCGCGGCGGCTGCGGGCCAGATACTCGGTATCTTTCTCGTGCACGTCCTTTTTGCTCTCGTCACCGTGGTAGCGGGCGGTCATCAGCCGCTGGCTGACCGCCGGGTCCACCTGCAGGTAGATGACGCTGTCCGGTGCGGGCAGGCCCAGCAGATGGAACTCGTAATCGAACAGCCAGTGCAAAAACGCCTCCCACTGCTCCGGCGGGAGCTTGGAGCACTGGTGCACCGCGTTGGAGGTGGTGTAGCGGTCAGCAATGACCACGCCGCCCTCCTGGTAAAAGCGGCCCCAGTCGGTCTTGTAGCTGGCATAGCGGTCCACCGCAAAAAAGCTGGAGGCCGCATAGGCGTTCACATCGTCCGGTTTTGAGCCGAACTGCCCGGCCAGATACATTTTGATCAGGGCGCTGGAATCGCTGGCGTAATCCGGGAAGGTGACCTCCCGCACCGGCAGGCCCTGGCTGGCCAGGTGCTGGGCCAACAGCTTTGCCTGGGTGGCCTTGCCGCTGCCGTCCAGCCCCTCGATGACGATCAGCTTGCCCTTGCTCATACGGCGGCACCTTCCTTGATGGCGGCATATGTTGCACGCACCTCGGCGGTTTTTCCGCAGCACATCTTGCCCTCCGGGCAGGGGCCGCTCACGCAGGCCGGGCCGGATTTGGCAAAGATGTGGGGTGCCACCGGGTACACCAGTTTGAACATCTCTTCGGCAAGCTGGCGGATCTCCCACTGGGCGCGGCTGCAGCAGCGCAGGTGGAAGAAGTTTTGCAGGCTGCGGGCGTTCATGGTGACCACCATCTTGGTCTCGCAGGCGTTGGGCAGCACAAAGCGGGCGTCCTCATTGGCCTGCTTGCTGGCCTTGGCGCGGGCTGCCTTTTCCGGCATGCCCTCGGCCATCAGGCGGGCGGTGTGGCCCTCTTCCAGCTTGTGGGCAAGGTCAAGGTAGCGTTTGGCGTCCTCGTTCATGCTCTCAAGGAAAGCCGCCTTTGCCTCCGGGATAGCTTCGATCTCCGGCGGCACCACATAGCGGAAATCGTCCAGGCGCACATAGCGCTGGCTCTGCACGCTGAAGGATGCGATGCGGTGGCGGGTGATCTGGGCCAGCAAGGTACGGCTGACTCCCTCGATGCCAAAGGTGAAGCTGGCGTGCTCGATGGGGCTGGCGTGGCCCAGGTCGCTGAGCATGGTCAGGAACTTTGCCGTCTTTTCCTCGGTCAGGCCGTCCAGCAGGTCGGTGATGTGGGCGTCGGAGTAGCACAGCTTGGCGGCAGCCGCCACCACCTTTTCCGGCTCCGGGGTATGGGCGATCAAACGAACTGTCATCATTTTGTGTCATTCCTCCGTTGTGATTTTGGTCAGCGGCGCAAAATTGGCCATGGTCTTTTTGATGCCGACCTTTTCAAAGTTGATCTCCACGATCTGGTCTCCGGCCGCAGGCTTGACCTTGAGCACGGTGCCCCGGCCAAAGACCTTGTGCTCCACGATGTCGCCCGGCTCGTAGTGCTTGGAGCCTGCGGGCGCTGCCTTTGCCGCCGGTGCACCGGTGAAGCTAATGGGCTTTTTTGCGGTGCCCGCGCCGGAATACCCGGCACCGAACCCGCCCGAACGCACCTTGGGCTGGGTGGAGCTGTTGCCGTAGGCGGCACCGTAGCCGGAAGAGGAAGTGCCCCGCCCGGCATAACCGGAGCCGAACCCGCTGCGCTCCCCGGCGTTGTACTCGCGGTTCAGGTAACCGCCGCCGGAGCGGGAACCATAGCCGCCGGAACCGTAGCCCCCGGCGCTGCGGCCCCAGCCGGAAGGCCCGGAGTACCCGGACGCGCCGCCGGGCACGGTGTCGCTGTAGCTGCTGCCCCAGCCGCCCAGACGGGAACGCTGTTCCAGCACCGGGCTGCGGGTCTCTTCGATGTACTCCGGCTCGATCTCGCGCAAAAAGCGGCTGGGCTCGTTGCGCTGGGTGCGGCCGTAGAGCATCCGGGTAACGCTGTTGGAGATGTACAGTTCCTTTTTGGCGCGGGTGATGCCAACGTAGGCAAGGCGGCGCTCTTCTTCCAGGTCCGCCTCGGAATACTTGCTCATCTCGCTGGGGAACACGCCCTCTTCCATACCGATGAGGAACACATAGGGGAACTCCAGCCCCTTGGCCGAATGGATGGTCATCAGCACCACCTGGTCGGCGCTCTCGTTGTAGCTGTCGATGTCGCTGATGAGGGCGATATCTTCCAGATAGCCCTCCAGCGTGGCGTCCTCGCCGTGCTGGTCGCAGTAGTTCTTGACGTTGTTCACCAGCTGACCCAGGTTCTGCAGGCGGTCGGCGGCGTCCTCGTGGCCCTTGGCGGCGTCGGCTTCCAGCATGGCCTTGTAGCCGGTCCGCTCAATGACGTCGGCGGCAAAGGCGTCCAGCGTCTTGGTCTCCAGCGAATCCTGCAGGTTCTGGTAGATCTGCCAGAATTTCAGCAAGGGCATCACAGCCCGGCTGAGCTTGGCGTACTGGTCGGCGTGGCCGATGATCTCCAGCATGCTCACCCCCTGCTGGGCGGCAAGGTCTGCAATGACCTCCACCGTGGTGTTGCCGATCTTGCGGGCAGGCTCGTTGATGATGCGGCGCAGGCGCACGTCATCGCGGGGGTTGGCCACGATGGACATATAGGAGTGGATGTCCTTGACCTCTTTGCGGTCGTTGA
>OGYW01003395.1_pt1 | contig 10610 bp, 8 predicted proteins | sample 1576621 | NCBI WGS metagenome assembly OGYW01 (sample SAMEA3541528, study PRJEB24748) | human gut metagenome | biome: human gut; feature: human-associated habitat; material: faeces | place: China | collected 2012 | reverse complement strand
ACGCCGACGTCGTCAAGGGCATCCTCGGCGACCGCAAGGAGTACGGCGTTCGCTACGAGTAAGCCTTAAATCCCTCTGAAAAATCTGCCCCCGGCAGAGGAGTAAAAGAGTACAGAAGAGTTTTAACCCCCGCGTTTTGGTATTAAGCCGGAGTGTGCAAGCCGGCTTGATATAGAAGGAGTGACCGGTGCGTCCGCACCGGCCGAGACAAAACACAGAGTATAAGGAGAGTTGAAATGTCAGAGAAAAAAGCAAAAGTCGTCAAGCCTGAGGTGCAGGCGAAGTTCGGCCCGTCGCTGCTGGTGTTCCTGCTGGTCACCGCGGTGATTCTGGTCGGCATTCTGGTTCTCGGTCTTGACGCGCATATCCCCATCGTGATCGCCGCGATGATCGTGGCCGTTTACGGCATCATCCTCCATGTCCCGTTCAAGGATCTGGAGCACGCGATGATCAAGACCATCAGCGAGTCCGTCCCCGTCCTTCTGCTGATCTGCATTGTCGGTATGCTGATCGGCTCTTGGATGTCCGCCGGTACCGTACCCGTCATCATCTATGTCGGCCTGGAGCTGCTGCGTCCGTCGATCTTCCTGCCGTTCGTGGCGATCATGTGCGCGATCCTGTCCACGATGACCGGTTCTTCCTGGACGACCTGCTCCACGATCGGCGTTGCCTTCATGGGCATCTCCGTCGGTCTGGGCATCCCCCTGCCGATCACGGCCGGCGCGGTGGCCTGCGGCGCCTACTTCGGCGACAAGCAGTCCCCCATCTCCGACTTCTGCATCTATGCAGCGGGCGTCACGAAGGTTGACATCTACAAGCACGCGAAGAGAATGATCTGGACCACCGGCCCGGCATTCCTCATTTCTCTGGTTATCTTTACCATCATTGGTCTGAAGTACAGCGGCGGTACGCTGGACGCTTCTGCCATTGAGACCATCCGCGGCGGTCTGGCCGACGTCTTCAAGATGGGCTGGCCCACCATCATTCCGCTGGTTGCCCTGATCATCATGATCATCCTCAAGCTGCCCTCCACCGCCTCCCTGACGCTGGCCGCCGTGATCGGCGCCATCGTCGCGTGGCTGTATCAGGGCATGGATATCGCTGCCGTGCTCGGCAACATGATGAATGGCTTCCACACCGATTCTCCCGTTGCTGAGGTTGCCAAGATCTGCAACCGCGGCGGCATCACGGCCATGGGCTACACGCTTGAGCTGATGGTCGTCTCCCTCGCCATGGCCGGTCTCTTCGAAAGAACGGGCCTGCTGAGCTCTATCGTTGCCAAGTTCGACCGTCTGGTGCGCAAGCCGTTCGGCCTGATCACCGCGACGGAGGTCGTCTCCGCCCTCGGCGGCTACGTCTTCTGCGACCCCTACATGGCCGCTATCGTGCCTGTCAAGGCTTTCGGTAAGCGCTATGAGGAGCTCGGCCTCGACAAGTGCGTCCTCTCCCGCTCCATCTCCGATGGTGCGCTGACCTTCTGCCCGATCGTTCCGTGGGGCTCCTCCGGCGTGTTCACCGCGGCCGCTCTCGGCGTTGCGACCGTGCAGTATCTGCCGTACTACTTCATGTACCTGACCCCCATCGTCGGCATCCTGCTGGCGGCGTTCGGTCTGGGTATGTACAAGTATGACTACGCGGCGGATCCGGAGGGTCAGAAGATCGAGGACTGATCGCTCTTTCATCCGCCCCTGCGGCTGCGGAGGGGGAGCGATCCCCCTTCCGCAGTACGCGCGGCGTGAAAACAGCGAAGCGTGTAGCAACAAGGGAGGTTAACTATGCAACTGCAACTGAAGTCCAAGCTCGGCGACCTGCGGGAAACCGACGCATCCTTCCTGCAGGAGGCCCGTGAGCGCGGCCGTGCGCTCAAAGTCGGCCAGACTGCTTTTATCAAGAACAGCGACTACTCCTCGGAGGTCGCCTATAAGCGTGTGATGGCCAAGAAGGGCCAGATCATGTATCATTATCACCTGTGCTGCCTGGATCACGCGGATTTCCGCCGCCAGATGGCAGACTTCGAGCAGCTCCTGCCGGAGCACGGCGTCCATCTCGACCGGTTCGGCATCAGCATCGACCCGGCGATGGCACTGCCGCGTGAGATCCGCGACAAGAACCGCAAGGGCGGCGCGCTCTTCTTCCAGACGCAGGCCGACTGGGACATGCTGGGCATCTCACCGATCATGCAGCCGCATCTCGGCGACAACATGATCGGCAGTCCTGCCTGCTATGAGACGGCCGCCTGCGCGCTGCAGGCCGGCGTGACCACGATGGGCAACGTCTCCCAGTTCTTCGGCTATGAGTACCCGGAGTTCACCGACGTCGACGCCCGCGTGCGCAGCACGCTGCAGGCCATGGCGCTCATGGCGGAGACGCGCGACAAGGGTGCACTCATCCACTCGAACCTCGATGACGGCTATGGCGACATGGCACCCGATATGGGTCTGCTGCTCGGCTGCGCCAAGCTTGAGAAGTATCTGGTGGAGGATCTGATGGGCGCGAAGATCGCCCACTCCTACGGCGACATGTTCTTCTCCCCGATGAAGCGCCTGATTATGCTCTCGGCACTCAAGCAGCTCCACGGCAAGGACATCGTTGGCTCGATGGTCTTCACGAACAAGCTCGGGCGCAATCACAAGGACATCTCTCTGAACGTGCCGCACCTGTCCATGTCGCTCATCTATGACATGGCCGGTCAGTACGTCTATCAGACGGGTCACGCCGTGACCACCATGGCCAATCAGGGTCTGACCACCGACACGACCGTCGAGGACGTGGTCAAGACGCTGGAGTATGCCAAGGAGCTCGAGGCGTATCTGCCCGCCGTGGTCGACACGATCGACTTCGACAAGATCGACCGGGAGGCCGCCAAGGTCTGTAAGCGCGGCGAGATGTTCTTCGAGGCGACGCTCGAGGCGCTCTCTCAGGTGATCGACGTGCGCAATCCGTATGCGCTGCTCTCCGCGCTCAAGCGCGTGGGCATTAAGAATCTGACGGCCGCGTTCGGCAAGGACGATTCCGACGTGATTGTGACGGACTACAACCTGTTTTCCCACGAGTATTAATCGAAAACGTTGTATTGATAGGCAATATGCCCGCAATTTTCCTGCGGGCGCGGAGTAAAGGAGTTATATTATGTTCGAAGGTAAAGTCGCACTGGTAACGGGAAGCTCTCAGGGTATCGGTCAGGTCATCGCCACCAAGTTCGCCGAGTACGGCGCGGACGTCGTCGTCCACGGTCTCGGCGCTACGGACGACTGCAAGACCTGCCAGGACATCCGCGCCATGGGCCGCAGGACTGCCGCCTATGATGTGGACATCACGAACGTCGAGGCCGTGAACGAGATGGTGAAGGACATCATCGCGAAGTTCGGCAAGATCGACATCCTCATCAACAACGCCGGTATGTACCCGGCGATGCTGGTTACGGATGTGACCGAGAAGCACTTTGACCGCGTCATCGCCGTCAACCTGAAGGGTACCTTCTTCGTCACGCAGGCCGTTGTGAATCAGTCCATGATTCCCAACAACTATGGCCGCATCGTCAACATCAGCTCCTGCGACGGCAAGACCCCCGCCTCCGGCGTGGCGATCTACGGCGCGGCGAAGGCGGGCGTCATCAGCCTGACGAAGTCCTTCGCGCTGGAGCTGGCCGACTACGACATCAACAGCAACTGCGTGGCTCCCGGCTGGGTGGAGTCCGAGGCGGTGCTCTCCGGCGACAGATGGAAGACCTATCTGCCTCAGATCCCGTCCCGCCGTCTGGGCAAGCTCTCCGAGATTGCGGAGTCCTGCGTGTTCCTGTGCAACGACAAGGTTTCCTACATCAACGGCGAGATTCTCGACGTCAACGGCGCCATCATCATGGACTAACAGCCGACCCGTATCGGATTTTCAATTCATTTTCGCGTCGGCAGCGGCGGATTTTGTTCCGTCGCTGCCGGCGCAGCAACCGTATTTGGAGTATTGGGAGTATTTTTAGAGTTTTTAAGGAGTTTGCGTAAGAGGGGGAAAATATGGCAAATTACGCAATGATGATTGACTTCGGCAGCACCTACACGAAGATCGTGTGCGCGAGCCTGACGGAAAAACGTCTGATCCGCGCGGGGAGCTTTCCCTCCACGGTCCGCTCGGACGCCCGGGTCAATCTGGAGCAGTGCATGGAGTTTGCGCGCGAGACGCTCGGCAAGGAGAACCTCGAGCAGTCGCTCAAGCTCTGCAGCAGCAGCGCCGCGGGCGGCCTGCGCATGGCGGTGATCGGCCTGACGGAGCGGCTGAGCTATGTCGCGGGGCGCAACACGGCCTTCGGCGCGGGCGGCAAGATCATCGCGAGCTATTCCGGTGCGCTTACGCCGGAGCAGATTCACGAGCTGGAGCTGTCGCAGGCGGAGATCATCCTGCTGTGCGGCGGCTATGAAAGGGGCAACCGCTCGATCGTGCTGCACAACGCGGAGATGCTGGCAAACAGCCACATTTTCATCCCGGTGATCTATGCCGGCAACAGCAGCATCGCCCGCCAGGTGCGCACGGCGCTCGTCAGCCGCGAGAAGAAGTGCCTGCTGGCGGACAACATCATTCCCGACGTCGGGGTGCTGAACACCGCCTCGGCCGAGGAGGCCATCCGCGACCAGTTCATGAACCGCATCGTCAACATGAAGGGCATCGGCTGTGTGCGCAGCGAGCTCGGCGAGGTGCTGATGCCGACGCCGGCGGCCGTTCTGGCGGCGGGTACGCTTCTCAGCGAGGGCAGCGCCACGCAGAAGGGTCTCGGCAAGCTGATGATGGTCGATGTCGGCGGCGCGACGACGGATGTGTATTCTTTCAATGAAAACAAGCCCTATCCCGGCGCGCGCCTCATGGGCGTGAGCGAGCCGTACGCCAAGCGCACGGTGGAGGGCGACATGGGCATGCGCGAGTCCTCGATCTGCATTCTGCGCGAGGTGGGGGACAAGGCTCTGGCGAGCGGCGCCGGCGTAACGGCGGAGCAGATCGAGCAGGGCGTTCAGACGCGCATCACGACGACGGGCTATCTGCCCGATACGCCGGACGAGCAGCGGATCGACCAGGAGCTGGCCGGGCAGGCGGTCGGTGTCTCTGTGCGGAGACACGCCGGACACGTCGAGCATGTCTGGACCACCGGTTCCAAGCAGTATCAGGTCGGCAAGAACATCAGCGAGGTCAGCGAGATCATCGGCATCGGCGGCGTGATCGTCAACAGCCCGGATCCGGCGGCCATTCTGCAGCGCTCGACGCTGCGGGCGGGGGAGTCGGAGGACGTGCTCATCCCACGCGAGCTGAATGCGCATATCGACCGCGACTATGTGTTCTACGCGGCGGGTCTCCTGCGCGATTACGACGAGGAGACGGCCATGGCCCTGATGAAGGCCAGCATTCGATAAACAGGAATACTGCCGTACAAGACAGAGCAGTACGCAGGTAGGCGCTGCTGTGCCCTGTACGAAGTAGATATAGTAAAGAGTTTGCGTAAAAAAGAGTTATGGAGGAGCTATTATGGAGCTGAAAATCAACCGCCGGTTTAATGAAAAGGATCTTCCAGATGTGCAGACGATCCGCGACGAGGCGCACAAGCGTGCTTCCCAGATCGTGATCCCCGAGACGCTGTTCATGAAGACCAACGGCGTCAAGTCCGAGGCAGAGTACAAGAAAAAGATGATGGCTCAGCACAAGGTCATGACCCACGCCCACATCGGCTGGGCCGAGGTCGACTACACGGCCAAGGCCTTCCATGAGGTCTATGACGCGCTGCATGCCGAGGGCTATGAGCTCAGCCGTTTCGGCGTATGTCTCGACGGCAGCATGGGCGTGCCCGAGAAGTACCGTGACCGCGTGATCTCCGGCTCCGGCCAGGTGTATCGCAGCCCCGACGAGTGGAAGATCCTGCCGAACGAGGTGCCCGTCGCCGTCCATATGGGCGACCACATGATCGGCTCGCTGAACTCCACGGCCAACGTCTGCAACGCCCTGAACGCCGGCGTGACCACCATCGGCAACATCTCCCACTATTTCAGCTATGAGTACGCGGGCTTTGATATGGAGCTCGAGCGCACGATCGATGCCTGCACCGCTATCGGCATCATGGGCGAGCTGCGCGAGAAGGGCACCATCATCCACTCCAACCTCGACGACGGCTTCGGCGGCCAGCTGCATGACGTGGCGAACCTCGTCGGCTGGGCGCGTCTGGAGCGCTACTTCGTCGAGGATCTGCTGGGCGGCGGCATGAACCACTGCTTCGGCAACCTCTTCAGCGACCCCATCCTGCGCATCATCTTCAGCAAGGCCATGTGGGAGATCAACACCTTCAAGACCCCCGGCTCGATGATCTACGGCAACACCACCGACTTCGGCGGCAACTTCCCCAGCAACTACAGCGCTCTGGCCTCCTTCACCATGGCCGATATCATCGGCCAGCGCAAGTGGCCCACCGGCTGCGCCGTGACCGGTATTCCCGTCACCGAGGCCATCCGCGTCCCCTCCGTCCAGGAGATCATCGACGCGCACATGTCCATGAAGACCACTATGGAGAAGGCCGAGTACTATGCCAAGTACATTGATTTCGACCTCATCGAGGAGCAGGCGAACACCCTCGTCGTGGCCGGCAACACCTTCTTCGAGCGCGTCATCAACGCGCTGGATGATCTGGGCGTCGACATCAATCATCCCGGCCAGGTCATGGCCATGCTGAAGGCCATCGGCGCCGAGCAGCTGGAGATCAACTTCGGCGCCGGCAAGAAGGACGCCAACGCGATGCGCGGCCGTGTCCCCGTGTGGCCCACTAACATCATCGCCAAGATCAACGACGCCGGTGACGAGTTGGTCAGCAACGTCAAGGGTCTTGAGAGCAAGCCCCTGCAGGGCGTGAACGTCGTCATGGCGTCCACCGATATCCACGTCTTCGGCAAGGAGGTCATCAAGCGCCTTCTCCGCGAGGCGGGCGCGAACATCTATGATCTGGATCAGTCCGTCCCCACGCAGGAAGTAATTGATACCGCCGTCGAGACCGAGAGCAAGGTGCTCTGCATCTCCACCCACAACGGCATGGCCTATGGCTACGCGAAGGAGCTGTCCGACAAGCTGAAGGAAGCCGGTCTGGACGACGTGCTGGTCATCATGGGCGGCCTGCTGAACGAGGCGCTGCCCGGCAAGAACCTGCCCGAGGATGTGTCCGGTCTGGTGGCGGAGTTGGGCTTCAACGTCGACAACAACGCGGAGGACATTGTCAACGTCATCGCCAAGCACGCTGGTAAGGAGGCGTAAGGCATCATGGCGGAGCATAAGGATCACTATTCCCACTATTGCAACCATGAATGTGAGTACTTCCCATGCCACAAGGTGCCGGAGGGATTTGACTTCAACTGCCTGTTCTGCTATTGCCCGCTGTACGCCCTCGGCGACAAGTGCGGCGGCAACTTCAAGTGGGGGCTCGGCGGTCTGAAAGACTGCAGCGAGTGTCTCGTGCCGCACGGCCCGAACGGGTATGAGCATGTGATGACGAAGATTCCTCTGCTGATCGACATGACCAGAAAGCAGGAAGACTGAGAATAAAAATCGGCGCGGCTATCAAGCCGCGCCGATTTTTTGTCTGCTTTTGATAGCTGGGGAGGGGAATCGGTGCGTTATGTCTTTGGTGACATACTTTTTGCCAGCAGCGGCAAAAAGTATGCAAAAAACGCCGCTTAGACCTACGGTTTAAGAATCCCTTAGCGCGCCCCGCACGTTTCAGATTGTTGGGATGCGTGCCACATGTTTGAAGGTTCCGTGCAAGGGGCATGAAATGTAGGATCATTTCTGCGAGCACCGTCGTGACAGCAGATTCCCGACCGCTTCGCGGCCGCCAATCGGGACACTTCCTCGAAACCGTCTCGCTTCATCCGCCACAAGCGGCGCCAACGCAGAGACAATTCTACACTTAGGCCATGTCCTACCGAAAATCTTGCTTTTGGGTACTTTTCCCGCGCGGGAAAAGTACCCCGCCGGCGGCAGCACAAGCCGATTCCACCCATCAATCCTCCCACAAACCCAGCAGAACCGGGGCCAAACGGCCCCGGTTCTGTCATAAAAAGGACTTCAAACCAGCCCCGAGAGGAGAAAATCTGTTAGCCGCCACAGCAGGACGATTCCCGCAATCAGCACCGCCGCCGGGACGGCCAGCACCGCCAGCAGTCCGCAGCTCAGGCACGCGGCGGCGCGGAATAAAAAGCGCAGCATGTTCAGTCCTCCCGCGCGCCGCTGACGATCTGATAGTAAGCGTTCGACGTCAGGCGGTAGGCCAGCGTATACAGCAGCGCGAACACGACATACGACAGCGCCGTCGTGCCGATGAGGAGCTTCACGTTGTTGAGGTTGAAGAGCATGAGGAGCTTGTGAACGAACGGGAACGCGAAGCACAGGTGCAGCCCCGCCAGCAGCAGCGGCAGGAAGAACACGAGCAGCATCTGGCTGTTGACGCTGCGGCGGATGTCGCCGCGGGTCATACCGACCTTCTGCATGATGGCGAAGCGCGCTTCGTCCTCGTAGCCCTCGGAGATCTGCTTATAGTAGATAATCAGCACCGCCGCGAGCGAGAAGCCGACGCTCAGCAGTACGCCGAGGAAGAACAGCCCGCCGTAGGTCGCGTAGAAGTCGTCGCGGTTGCTGGCCACGCCCTCGTAGAAGATGGTGGAGGGCACGTCGTCTGCGTCCTGTCTCCGAATGCCGCTGAGCAGGTCACCGAGCGAATCAGTGCACCGGATCTGTTCCTCGTTGGAGAGCTGGGTATCAAAGGCGTACGTCCAGATATGGCTCACGGCGTTGCCGCCGCTGCGCTCGGCCATGGCCTCGAGCGGCTGCATGGCCGTGTCCAGATCGGGGACGATGACATAGAGCGTGGGGGTGACGTCGGCGGAGCGTTCGCCGCCGATCACCGCATCGGTCAGCTGCGCCTTGACGCGCCACGTCGGGCCGCCCTCGATGGTGAGCGTATCCGCGCTGAAGCCCATACGCAGACCGCTCACGAGCACCTCATTGGGCGCGAGGGTTTCGCTGCCGCCGGTCATGGCGTTGTAGTCGTCCAGCCCGATCAGAGACAGGCAGCAGACCTTTTCATAGTCGGAGAGCTTTGCCGTGCTGTCGGAGTGAATCTCGCCGCTGCTGTCCAGAATGACGGAGAGAAACGCCTGGCGATAGTCGAGGACGTTTTCGGGTGCGGCACCTTCGACCGCGGGCAGCAGCTGCGCGCGCAGCGCGGCGATGTTCTCCTTGGAGAAGGACTCGGGCGAGCGGTTGTAGTAGGCCGTCACGGTGATGTTGCGCGGATAGCGCGTGCGCAGGGAGTCCTCAATGCCGCTGTACAGGCACGTCGTCGAGGACAGCATGACGAGTACCATCGTCGCGAGGATGCAGATGGACGCGAGCCCCGCGCCGTTGCGCTTCATGCGGTAGGCCATGGATGAGACGGAGATAAAGTGGCTTTTCTGATAGTAAAAGCGCTTGTTTTTCTGCAGCAGGCGGCACAGCACGACCGAGCCCGCGATAAAGAGCAGGTACGTCGCGAGGATGACCATCACGACCGCGATGAAGAACCACACGAGCGCCGTGAGCGGCTGGCGGATGCTGACGGCGAGCCAGTAGGCCGCGCCGAGCAGTACCAGACCCGCCGCGCCGAGCAGCCAGTTCGCGCGCGGGGGCTTTTCCCCCGCGGCCTCGCTGCGCAGCAGCTGCACGGGGTTCGCGGCGCGGATGCGGACGATGTTCACGAGCAGGATCAGAACATAGATCGCGGCGAAAAACAGCGCCGTCAGGAGCGCGCCCTGTCCGCTGAGGGGATAGCTGTAGCTGATCTCGCCGCCCATCAGGTGCGTGAGCGCCAGCTCCGCAAGTTTGCTCAGCGCTGCGCCGAGGGTGAGCCCGCCCAGCAGCGCGATGCCCGCCGAGAGCAGCGTCTCCCACACGAGAATGCGCGCGATGTTGCCCTTGCCCATGCCGAGGACGTTGTAGAGCGCGAATTCGCGGTTCCTGCGGCGGATGAGAAACGAGTTCGTGTAAAACAGCAGCAGCGCCGAGAAAATCGCGAGCACGAAGCTCCCGAGCCGCAGGATGAGGGAGAGTGAATCGCCGCCGGTCATCTGCGCCGCGGGGCCGTTTGCGAGCGCGAGCAGAATGTAAAACAGCGCCGCCGCGCCCACGCCCGTCAGCAGATAGGGCACATACAGGCGGCGGTTTTTGCGGATGCCGTCCCATGCGAGGTGGAAATACAGCTTCATGCCCGCTCACCGCCCTGCAGCATCGTCAGTGTATCGGAGATTTTCTGATACAGCTGCTCAGAGGTGGCCTCCCCGCGGTAGATCTGGTGGAACACGCGGCCGTCCTTGATGAAGAGGACGCGGCCCGCGCGACTCGCCGCGCGCACGGAGTGCGTGACCATGAGGATGGTCTGCCCGGCGGCGTTGATCTGGCCGAAGAGGTCCAGCAGCTCGTCGGTCGCGCGGGAGTCGAGCGCGCCGGTCGGCTCGTCGGCCAGCAGGATGCGGGGCTCCGTAATCAGGGCGCGCGCCACGGCGGCGCGCTGCTTCTGCCCGCCGGAGACCTCATAGGGGACCTCGGAACACGAGGCAGCCATG
>OGYW01003388.1_pt1 | contig 10621 bp, 5 predicted proteins | sample 1576621 | NCBI WGS metagenome assembly OGYW01 (sample SAMEA3541528, study PRJEB24748) | human gut metagenome | biome: human gut; feature: human-associated habitat; material: faeces | place: China | collected 2012 | reverse complement strand
ACAGAATTTTGAGCAGTTGCGTAACCGGAATTGTGTATATGTAGACAAGACCGAATTGATTACCATAGAGAATTTCAGTTCCGTTCCCGGCTGAATTTCCTGCAATTCGGGCATTAATGACTTCCAAGGCACACGCAGCTCATAATATGTATGCAGACCCTCTCGTACTATAGCAAGCTCGCTGTCGGATATACTTGTATAATCTCCATCACCTGTAAAGATTGTTTTATGTCGGTATATCGTAGGCTTATCGTCTAAAAGGCACATTGCAAATTCCTCAAACTCACTCTTTGCAAGCTTGTCCTCAGGGTCATATACAAGTGCAAGCTGAATACTGTCCATACTCCAGCAGTTTACAGGCGTGCAGCCACTTGCAAAATGAATATTATCCGTTACATCTGCATAAAAATATAAATTATCCTTATCCCATTTAACCGCAGCCTGACAGCTTAAATCATCAGGACCTGCATATGTGCTTCCCAGCGATAATAAGCTCTTAAACTGGTCATTTCTGTTAAGCGTCATAAAACCATCCGTCCATTCATTACCCTTGCCGTCTATAACAATAGGACTGGTTGCCTTCTGTGCAGCAGCAAAATTATAGCTTTTGCTGATATAAGAGCCAAGTCCGCTTTCCTCGTCTACAACAAACGCAGTTTCAACCTGTGTTTCGTCCGCAGTTAATCCTACAGGCAAACGCAACTTTAATTCTTTTGTTTCATTTGGAAGCAGGGTAACCTTGGTATCGGGCACTTTTTTATGCCATTCATTCGGAGAAATCAGCGTAAGTCGTCCTTTTACTATATCATTTCCGGTATTTGTAATGCTGCACCGCATTTCCCAGCCATCTGAAACCGCATTAAGAGCAGATTCAAGCTGAACAGGTTCCTGATAGGTTAAATAGATATATCCGTTATACCATACCTTGTTTTCTCCCGTAATCAGCAGACGAACTCTCTCTGTTCCAGACACCGCTTTGCCTGCGGAAATTGTAAGCTTCCCTTCTTGAGAATTTATAGTTCCTGACCCTTTTATCCTAACTTCACTGCCTTCTAAAGCATCGGCAGAAACAGTTACAGGCTTACCGCTGTAATTTTTGATTTTTATATCTGCGTCCTTTCCATAAGTTACCGGTATAGCGATCTGTTCGGGATAAACGCCACCCTCAGTACATTCAAATGATGTAAAGTCTCCTTCAATATACTGTACGCGTTTGTTAAGGTCAAAACTGTAAACACCTTTTACCCCACTTATCTCTTCAGCATTTCCATAAGAGTCATAAAGCGTTAGTTTGTCTGTTCCCAGCTTCAGCGTTGCGAGCTGTCCATTCTCCCGATTGGAGTACATTACCCCAAACTGCTTTCCTGTTTTCTTATTCTTGAAGCGCAGAATAATACTCGTGTCATTTAATTTGATTTCATCTATATATTCTGAATCAGCATACATATGGTTCATTTGACTTACCATGAGGTACGCAGGCTTTGCACCGTACGGAACCATATACGGAAGCGGATACGTCAGTCTGTCTCGCATAATTCCGAAATTGCTTTCTCTGTCTGCGCGAATGTTTGTGTTCTTATCAAGCAAACAATAGTGATAATATCTGTCAACAATTCCCGTTGATAAAATCAAAGGATATGCCTGCGCAATGTATGCACCCTGCTCTAAATAAGAATTTACGTCCTCGTAGTTGGAGGAATATCCATATTCTGTTATCCAAAGTGGTTTGTCCTCCAATCCATACTTTTTCATCAGTTCTTTTATTTTAACCAAATTCCTGTCTCGAACAGAATAAGTTAAAGGGTCGCCATCCCATTGATAAGGATGAATGGATAAAATATCCATATCCTTCCCTATTCCCGTATCCAGCACTTCGCTAATCCACTCTATCGGTGCACCGGAAGTATTTAATCCGATAACAGGAATATTAGGGTTGACGTCTCTGATTGCCGCCTTAGATACCTCGTACAGCTTGGCATAATCTGATGCGGGACGATTTGAGAGATTAAAGCTATGATTAGGTCCAAGATTATATTCATTCCATATCTCAAACTGGTCAGCCGTATCGCCGAACATATCCGCTACCATACGGCAATAATCTGCCCAGCGGCGAAGTCCTTCTTTTGTATATGGAGGTGTACGCTCTGTTTCAGAAAAAGCATACTGAGCACCCATCCATGAGGCAGAATGAATATTTATATCAATTTCCATTCCGTTATTTTTAAACGCTCTGAAAAGCGACTTAAACGCCATAGGTATTCCCACTCCCGTTGGCTCATAATTATTCGCACTTCGGCGAAAATTATTATAATACAGCATCATTCGCACATTGCGTATCCCAATTTTCCGCGTCAGCTCTACAATGCGTTCATCTTCCGGATTTGTAAGTGCAATTTGAATACCCATATGCTTATTCACAAAATCATCGCTTTCATGCCGTACATAGGAAAATTCAGTTCCGCAATGGCTGTAAAGCTTTTTCTCTATATCACGTGCCTCAATATCTACGCGGTAAATCCCGTATTTATCCACTTTGAATTTATGTGTAACCTTCTGTTTATCAAGTGGCTCAACATTGACTGTATCCTCTGCCGTATCAATGAGCGTACCGTATTCATCGCGTATCGTCCATTCAATATCAAGGTCATATCTACCGTCCGCCTGAGAGTGAACAGGATATATTGTATTATCAATATCCGCGCTAAGCTCTATTTCCTCGCCCTGAAAAAATATATTACCTATATGCTTTTCCGTATCAGCAGTAATATTTATACGGCTTACGGTATCTAAACGGTATAGTCTGATTGCTGAAATCGTAACCTCTCCGCCTCTTGAATATCCCATAGATTTACTATAAATCCCTACACGGAAATCGTATCCGTCCAACTCATTCGCAAACCTCGGATTTGGCAAAAACCACTGATAATTACGCCAAACCTTGGTATCGTTAAAAATTATATACTCACGCTCTCCTGCGTTAACCGAGGCATTAAGCGGTGTGTTTGCGCTCATTTCCCCTGCTTCTTGTCGGATAATCGGCTGGTACTTCATACTGTCATACTCAATTGTCAGACTTGAACGTCCTTCATCATAGTATTCAACAGCCACAGCATAGCTTTGACCGTCCGTAACCGAGTGTGCAATAGAATCATCGATATCCACATTGATATATCGTGCATTATTGCCCTTATTCGGCGTAATAACCCAACCTTGCTTTCCCAGATAATTCTTAACTGTAATCTCTGACGAATCATCGCCTATTTCCGCCGTCATACCAACTAGTTCAGGCTTGTCGCCGAATATAGCATGAGCAACCTCAATGCCGCCCTCTATCCCCTGCTGCCAACCCTGATTTAAGGAAGATGTGGGAGAATAGTCATTCTCATGAGCCATGCACAGATTGTTTGTACAAAACACAAACAGAATAGCCGTGGTCAAAAACAGTATTCCTATTCTTCTCATTCAATCACCTTATCCTTTCACTGCACCAATCATAACGCCTTTTGTAAAGTACTTCTGTACAAAAGGATACATAATCATAACAGGAAGAGTGCTGACAACAATGAGTGAATATTTCAAAACATCCGCCAAGCCCTGTTTGGAAGTCATAGTATCAAAATCAGTAGTCATTGCCGTATCAATCTGATTTGCCAGCAAAATATTTCTCAGCACAATCTGGAGCGGATTTAACTTTGCATCCGTAATATACAGAAATGCGTTAAAATAAGAATTCCAATGTGCTACGGCATAATAAAGGGTTATAACCGCAATTACGGGCTTTGAGAGCGGAAGCAGTATTTTCCAGAAATATGCTATATCGTCACATCCGTCTACTCTTGCCGCCTCCAAAAGTTCGCTCGGTATGCTGTTTTCCATAAATGTCCTTGCAATCATAAGATTATATACCGACATTGCCGTAGGCAAAATCATTGCCAGCGGTGAATTCATAAGACCTAATTTATTTACAACCATATATGTAGGTATCATACCGCCCGAAAAAATCATTGTAAATGTGAAAATAAAACTCCACATTCTTCTGTACGGCAAATCCTTTCTTGACAGAGGATAAGCCGCTATTAATGTCAGTGCCACATTAAGCATAGTTCCGAACAGAGTGTATAACACTGTATTTCTAAATCCGATAAGCACTTCATTTGTCTGAAATACCGCCTTATAGCCCTCCAAGCTAAAGTTAACGGGCAGTAAAAATACACGCCCCGCCATTACTGCCTCTTTAGAGGATAATGACGACGAAACTATAAATATAAGAGGCCAGAGAAGAATTATCAAAATCAACAGGATTACAGCATAAATAACCGCATAAAACAAAGTGTCCTGTTTAGATGTTTTTATACTTTTCTTTGCTTTAACGCTCATAATCTCTTACCTCCTTACCACAGACTTGTATCACCGTACTTATTGGCAAGCCAATTTACGGTCGAAACAAGAATAAAATTAATTATCGAATTAAACATACCTATTGCAGTAGCATACGAATAATTTCCTCCACTTGCCGATATACCCACCTTATACACATAAGTTGAAATAACCTCGCTTAATCTCAGGTTCACATCATTTTGCATAAGATATATTTTTTCGAAGCCCAAATTCATAACCTGACCTGCATTTATAATAAGCAGTAATATAATTGTAGGCATAATTGCAGGAAGGTCAATGCTTATTACACGTCTTAGCCTTGATGCGCCATCCATCTGAGCCGCTTCGTGTAAATCGGGTGATACTGACGAAAGTGCTGCCAGATAGATTATAGAGTCCCATCCCATGTTCTGCCACACACCCGACCAAACATACAGATGTAAAAATGAGGTTGGACTTGAAAGCAGGTCGGGCGCATTTGTACCAAACATCATCTTATAAATATTACCGTACAATCCGACAAACGGATTGAAAAATTGGTTAACCATTCCGACAAGTACCACTACCGAAATAAAGTGCGGAACATATACAATCATCTGCGTAGCTTTTTTAAATCTTTTATTTCTCATGATGTTAATACTCAATGCCAAGAGTATTGGTACAGGGAAACGTGCCACAAGCGAGTACACCGATGTAACCAATGTGTTTTTCAGTACACGTGCGAACTGATATGAGCTGATAAAATTTTTGAAATGCTTCAATCCAACCCATGGACTTCCCCATACTCCCTTTGCCGCATCAAAATCCTTAAATGCTATTTGCAGTCCCATCATCGGTCCGTAAGCAAAGATAATAATGTACAAAAGAGGAAGAATCAAGAATAAAAACAGCTGCCAATGCTTTTTCAAATTTTCGATTAAGGATGTCCTCTTAATTGTGTGGGTTTGCAAAACTACCTTTGTTGTTTTCATAACGGCATATCCTCCTATTTATTGCATCTGTCATATGCTTTCTGCACAATATCAAGCATTTCATCAACACCTATCGCTTTTATTTCCTTGAGATAGTCCTCCCAACCGCTTTCAATATCCCAGTCTCCGATTATAAATCGTGCTACGCTGTCTTTGCGATAACTTGTAATGTTCTGCTGAATTTCATTGATAGCATTTATTTCATCCTCAGTGTAAATTATTTTTGTTATATATTCCTTAGGTTTCTTATCAAGATAGGATTGCAAATGCTCCGCAATTCTTGTTTCATATATATTGGAGCCACTGTCTACTGTAGCACAAGCAAGCTCATAACCGCGGTATGCGGGAGCACCCTGCTGCCAATGAGAATTTTGTGGCGAGCCCCATGCCAATATAGGCTTGATTTTCGCCTTATATCCCATACTTTCGAACATACCATGATCGCCCTCTTCCGGTTCAACCCAATCCGTTCCTTTCTTACCAAATCTGTTCCAAATGGACATTTCTTCACTCATCATAATATCCCCTAAACGAAATGCTGCTTCAGGATACTGGCAATTTTTTGTAATAAAGAATGAGTTTGTCGGGATACTTGCCCCATATACTGCATAGCCCGTACCGTTATCCTGTGTAAGTGGTGCGAGAATATCATATCCTTCCGCTCTATCTGTTGCATTGATAAGATAGGTCGGTGCCATAGAGGTAAAGCAACCCACTTGCACGCCACTTGGGTTTTGTATTGTCTGTCTGGTCTGTGCACCATCAGAAGTAAAAGATGATGGAGAAAGCAAACCCTCTGTGCAAAGCTTATTCAAATACTTTAATGCCTCTTTATACTCAGGCTCAACATAAGCCGCTTTAATTTTTCCATTCTCAGGATATAGATAATTGCTTTGAATATCAATTGGTTGGAACGCTGCTGCAATAAAGTCACAGAACCAGTTTTCTCCGCCGCTTGTAGCGCCGATAAACGGAATCTCATCTGCTAATCCGTTACCATTTGGGTCTTTCTCCTTAAACGCCTTTAAAACGTTATAAAATTCGTCCAAAGTTTTCGGTTCTGAAAGATTTAGCTTTTCAAGCCACGGCTTGTAAATCCACATGCGATATCCCAGCTCATTTTGCAAGATTTTCTGATAACGCGGTATTACATAGATATTGCCATCAGCCATAGTAATCATATCCTTAAGATTAGTTTCTGCTTTTAAAACATCATTCAAATAATAAGCGGAATTATCATAGTATTGATTCAAAGATTTGATAAAACCTCTTGAACCATATCTCAAAATAGAGCTGTCCTCCATAGGAACATTCACAATTATATCCGGCAAATCCTTACCGTCTGCTGCAATCATCAGTTCTACCTTTTGCTTTGCCTCTGCGACAGTTGACGGCAGATAAACAAATTCAATATCACAATTCATTTTTTCTTCAAGTGCTTTGGTATAAAGATTTTCGTCATAATCTGTAACTAATGCATCTTTGGGAATACCCACTGTCAGAGTAATTTTTTCTTTGCAAACAGGAAATTCTCCCGGTGGATTAAGATTTTCGTCCATCACATAAGTTTCGTTCGTTGTTGTAGCAACATTCTTTTTCTCTCCGCAGCCGCTAAGAACCGTAGCTCCGAGAGTGCAAATCAATAAAAATGATAGCAATTTACAAATCTTTTTCATAATTCTCCATCCTTTCATAAATGAAAATTTGTTATTTATCTTACTTATTCACCGCCGAGAGGTCCGAACGAATAACCGTTGTTAAGCGGTTTCATTTCGTGCAATTTCCACACAAACAGTTTAATTGTATATCTCTCCGTAGGAATAGGTGTAAAATCAAGGTTTAATTTATAATTACCGTTTTCTGTAATTTCCGTAATTTTTGCCGTGACAAGCTGTCTGTCTGAATTATAGACAGCGGCTAAAATGCGCTCGCCGCCCTCAAATTTTTCCAGCGCAATGTCTGCCGAAACCTCTGCTCCGTTTTCTGTCAGTTTTGCCGACTGTTCGGGTGTCGGACTTACTGTCGGAGTTGCCGTTGGCTCTGTTATCGGTCCTGCTGTCGGGCTTGCCGTTGGACTTGCCGTTGGCTCTGCTGTCGGACTTACTGTCGGAGTTGCTGTTGGCTCTGCTGTTGGCCCTGCTGTCGGGCTTGCCGTTGGACTTGCCGTTGGTATCGGAGTTACTTCAGCTATCTGTGAAAATTCAATGACGGTTTCCGCATCTTTAATATTGTAAATTCCGTTTTCTGTCCGCTGTCCGTTGCAGAATGCTATTTTCCCTTCCTCTGCTGTCAGATCAAGCGCTCCTATATTATTATTGTCCAATATAGCAGTACCGCCATTTCCGGCCTTTACCAAATAATCATTATACGGCTTAAAAGTGCCGCTCCAGCCGCTTACATCTCCTATTTTATCCTTCCATTTATCATAAGTACCATCAGCAAAAATCAAATACGAGTTTTCTGTTGTTAAATTGCTTGATGCACGGCTGGCAGCAAAAATCCCCGAATTGTCCTTGTTCCCGCTGCTTAAGCCCTCGCCTGTAATCAGACGTGCATCACCGCCAACCCAAACGGCAGTTGTGCCGTCAACATGAAAATTTGAATTCCATGAACCTGACCAATCATTATAGCATCCGCCGTAAATGCGTCGTGTCACCTGTCCGCCTGATACGGCAATACGAGTATTTCCTGTCATAGTCTGACTCATTGAGCCACCGAATATTCCTTCAACGCTTCCACCGCTCATATTTATGTAAGTATCGCCTTCATATACTGTAGTTTTATCCACAGTACCGCCATACACATTCATAACTCTGCCACCGTCAATACTTATGTGTGTAGCTCCGCCTTTTATGTCCGTTCCTTTTCCCGAACCGCCACCGACTACATACGCAATCGCCGCATTATCCTTAATTGTTATATAGGTTTCTCCTGCTACTTCAGAACCGCTGTACACACCTCCACCGAACACTCTTGAATCATAATAATTTTGCGAGCTGTCCTCTACGGAATATTCACTGTTTACCGTTCCTCCAATTACAATATGAGTATCGCCGTTTACAGGAGAATTCCAGCCGCCGCCGTAAATGCGACGATAACATCCGCTAAGAAGTGTCAAATCGGTACTCTCTGCAGTATTCCCAATCGAATTGCCTCCAAGAATATCAATTGGCTCTGTCATGGTCAGACCTTCACCCATTACAAGAGAATTTCCGCAGGCAAATATTCGGTTCGCCTTTTCATCCATGCTCGCTGCAGCCTTTGTAACAAACTTCAATTTTTCAAATTTTACCGGACCGCAAATCCTTAAAGATACGATTTCAGTTAAGTCAATACCTCCCTCAGTAACTCCCGTAATCGGATTTTGTCCTGTTACGGTCAGACTTTTTGAGGTATCCCAGCTTGAAACACGAACTGTGTCAAGCAATACTATTGTATCTCCGTCCTCCGCAAGTTCAAATGCCTTTTGCATTGTGTTTACAGGCGAAGCTGCGCTTCCCGTTCCGTCTGAGCTTCCATTCATGCTTGATACATAAAAATATTTTCCCGTATCTGCATTTATCGGCAAATTGGAACGGAAAGTGTCCGTTTCCTGCATTATCGGAAGTTTCAAGTTAAAACTACCATCTGATTTTATTTTTTCCTGTGTTATGTAAGTGATATTCTCAGGAATTGGGTCAACAGCCGTATCATTATTTGACAGTACCATAGCAGTCAGCCATTTTCCTACATTCCTGTCCCCAAATGTGCCTGTGATTTCCAGCATCGCCGCCGATACCGGCAAGCTTCCTGATAATAACATTATCCATGCGACAATCACCGTTCCAATTCTTCTTTTGAGATGTTTTTGTTTCATGTTTTATCGCCTCTTTCCAATCTTGTTTTTCATATTCTAATTATATAAAATTCTAATATAATATTCTATAAGAAAAAACGGAAATGAGTAATAAGATTGCGAAAATTCTATGTTTCTATGCGGTCTGTGACACATATGCATTAACTTAATATTAGCAAATTCAACAAAAATATTATAATTGTTGTATGTAGAAAAATAGGCTGTATTATAAAAGTTGTAGTATATAAAATCATAACAGCTTCATATCCTGTATAATAGAATTATCACCCAACCATTTAATGAGGAATCTGTTATGCTCTACATAAATTATACTCAAAATATCTTGGGTTTTCAAGGAATTTTAGTAAAAAAATCACTTCTTCTCACTGTCTTGCGCTCATTGATATTCACAGAGTTCTTGATATTCTCCCTAACAGAAGTCAAGTATTTCGTAAGCGATATGTAGTAGCAATACACCGATATTGCTTGTGCCTTCTTCAAAAACGGCACTCAAGTTATTGACCGTTGCCACCTTATGCGCCAAATGGTCTGGGCTTTCGATAAGGTAAGAAAACGGATACAGCAAATCTACGGCAAAAAATATCGGTTGCTATTAAAACATTCAAAACGGCTTCTCATAAAACGAAATACCAAGCTTAAAGATTTGGAAAAAAGAACGGTCAAATTCTCTGCTTTACATATCTGATGAAATGCTTCAGACGTACTATTTTAAGGAGCAATTCTATAAAATTATGGATGCCAATGAGCGTCAAACATCAAAGCAGCTTATGTCTGACCGGATTGCGTCTGCTAAAAGCTGTAATATTGAGGAATACAAGTATTGTGCTAAAACACTGCTGAATTGGCAGACCGAAATACTAAACTCCTTTGACGTCCGCTTATTCAAACAATTTTACCGAAGGCTGTAACAACAAAATCAAGGTCCTCAAGCGTAATGCTTACGGATACCGCAATTTTAAACGGTTTCGCAATCGTATCCTGCATATGTTCAGCTACAAAAACGACCTTGCAAAACAAGGTCGCCGATATACATTCATATATTGGTGATTTTCCATTCCACAGATTTCACCACAACTATTGACATTGAGCCTTTCTTCTTGCACATAGTTCGCAAATGCGTGTACAGCAGACGTCTCATCGAAAATCTTGTTTACTTAAATACCTTTTATTCAGTTTTGTGCGTTTGATTGCTCAAAACAACACATCAGAAATGTCCGATAGGCATTTCTAATCTATCATCTTGATATGAATTTTTGTAACAAAAAAGGGAGTAATAGCATCAGATGTACACTTACATCGTTTACTATTACTCCCTAATTTTTCAAAACAAAAAAGGTGACTTACAAAAAAGTAGTCACCTTTAATGGCTCCTCCAGCTGGGCTCGAACCAGCGACATCATGATTAACAGTCATGCGC
>OGYW01003383.1_pt1 | contig 10630 bp, 7 predicted proteins | sample 1576621 | NCBI WGS metagenome assembly OGYW01 (sample SAMEA3541528, study PRJEB24748) | human gut metagenome | biome: human gut; feature: human-associated habitat; material: faeces | place: China | collected 2012 | reverse complement strand
ATCCCTTGAAATCAAAGGATTTACAGGAGGAAATAGAGAAAATGAAATTAGGAATTGTAGGACTGCCAAATGTAGGAAAAAGTACACTGTTTAATTCACTGACAAAAGCCGGAGCAGAATCTGCCAATTATCCGTTCTGTACCATTGATCCGAATGTTGGGGTTGTTACTGTACCGGATGAGAGACTGAAACTTCTGGGAGATTTTTATCATTCAAAGAAAGTAACACCGGCGGTGATCGAATTTGTTGATATCGCCGGACTTGTAAAGGGCGCTTCCAAAGGTGAGGGACTTGGAAACCAGTTCCTGGCAAACATTCGTGAGGTAGATGCGATCGTACATGTTGTACGCTGTTTTGAAGATCCGAATGTCATTCATGTAGACGGAAGCATTGATCCGCTCAGAGACATTGAGACGATCAATCTGGAACTGATCTTTTCTGATATTGAGATCCTGGAACGTCGAATCGCCAAAGTTACCAAAACAGCCCGTATGGACAAAGAGGCTGCAAAAGAACTGGATTTCCTTCAGAGAGTGAAGAAGCATCTGGAAGACGGCAATATGGCAATCACTATGGAACTTGAAAATGAAGATGAAGAAGCATGGATGGGAACCTATAATCTGCTTACCTGGAAACCGGTCATTTATGCTGCCAATGTAAGTGAGGACGATCTTGCAGATGACGGAGAATCCAATGCTCATGTACAGGCGGTACGTAAATATGCAGCAGAGCAGAAGAGCGAAGTATTTGTGATCTGTGCAGAAATTGAGGAAGAAATTTCTGAACTTGATGATGATGAGAAAAAAATGTTCCTCGAAGATCTGGGGCTGAAAGAGTCAGGTCTTGAGAAACTGGTAAGGGCAAGCTACAGACTTCTGGGCTTGATGAGCTTTCTGACATCAGGAGAAGATGAGACTCGTGCATGGACGATCAAAATCGGAACAAAGGCGCCACAGGCAGCCGGTAAGATTCATACAGACTTTGAAAGAGGATTTATCAAAGCAGAGGTTGTGAATTATCAGGATCTTCTGGACTGTGGTTCTTATGCAGGTGCAAGAGAAAAAGGACTTGTCCGTATGGAAGGTAAAGAATACATCGTACAGGATGGAGATGTGATCCTGTTCAGATTCAATGTATAAAAATCGATAGCCTTAAAGGTATATCGGTTTCTGTACAACATATCCGATAATACGAAGTATATGATAAAGGGGTTTTATGGAGATAACAGTAAGATTTCCGAATCTGGGGTTTTTGTTTGAATATGAGGACAGAACTTTTTCTGTTCTTGGATTTGATATCACAATATACGGGATACTGATGGCTGTAAGTCTGCTTATTGGGCTGGGGATGATTCTTCTCTGCGCCAGATGGCAGAAATTGAATCTGAATCTCTGCCTGGGGGCGTCAATCTCGGCACTGGTCGGTGGAGTGATCGGAGGCAGGCTTTATTACATTGCTTTTTCATGGAGTCAGTTCAGTGGTAAATCCTGGAAGATCCTGTGTGATATACGCAGTGGTGGTATGTCTATTTATGGAGCAATTCTGGGGGGCGTGCTTGTGGCAGCTCTCTTCTGCCGGCTCAGCAGAACGTCATTCTGGAAAATGGCAGATATTGTATGTATGGGACTGCTCAGCGGACAGATAATAGGTGTATGGGGAAACTTTTTTAACCGAGAGGCTTTTGGCGAGTACACAGACAGTCTGTTTGCAATGGGACTTCCGATGGATTCCGTACAGAAGAGCGCAGTGACAAAGCTGATGAAACAACATCTGGTAACTTTCAGAGATATGGATTACATTCAGGTACATCCACTGTTTTTCTATGAAAGTATCTGGTGTCTGCTGCTGCTTCTGATTTTGCTACTTTATACCTGGAGAAAAAAATTTGAAGGTGAGATCTTTCTCAGATATCTTGCAGGATACGGGCTGGGCAAGTGCGTGATTGAATGGCTTCGCACGGATAAACTGTATATTCCGAAGACAAAGATACCGGTTTCCCTGCTTGTGTCTGCTGCACTTTTCCTGATCTGTGGCATTGTTGCGACAGTGCGAAGGATTCTTTCAAAGAAAAGAGAGAAGGTCAGCAGACGCAGGAGAGAGGAGCGTAATGCCGCAGAAGAGAAAAATGATGGCAGCAGACTGGAAGACATTCATAACTTTGAGAATGTACAGGATGAGTTCAGAGACATTCTTGAAGAACTGGATAGAGCGGGAAAGATGGTGGCTGAAGAAGATACGGAATCAAATGAGTCGGAAGATTCAAAATCCGCAGAAACTGCTGAAACGGCAGAAACGGAAGTTTCAGAGTCTGTCGAAGATGCGGAAGCGGCAGAAACTCCGGCGTCTGCAGAAACTGTTGAATCGGAGAATAAGGGAACGGAGGGATCTGCCGAATCAGCTGAGGCTGAGCCAGAGGCTGGACCGGATGATCGCGAAGATGTATAAATAATAAACGGGTAACATGAAAATAGACATGTGACAGAGTTAAAGGGGGTTCTCCAAAGGGAGGCCCCCTTCGCTTTTTAAACAACTTTGAAAATTAGAAAATCTTCTGTAATACTCTCGTAAAATATGGCAATTTTCCGCTTAAAATGTATAAAATTGTTCAGAAAAAAACTACGATTCCCACTTGTATTTTCAAGGTAAATAGGTTAGAATGACTTTATAAGTGGTAGAAAGTGGTGAATAGTGGTGGCAAATGGAGGGAATGTGGCATATTTATCCATTTCCGCCGGCAGATACGAAGGGGAGAATCGTATCTCACGAGAGTAGGTGAGTTTATATGTTCATGGGCGAATACAATCATACAATCGACGCGAAGGGGCGTCTGATCATCCCTTCCAAATTCAGAGAACTCCTGGGAGAGGAGTTTGTTCTGACAAAGGGACTTGATGGTTGTCTCTCTATTTATCCTATGGATGAATGGAATGCCTTTGAAGAAAAACTCAGAGCCTTACCACTTACAAACAAAAATGCCAGAACCTTCACACGTTTCTTTGTAGCAGGTGCGACAAACTGTGAACTGGACAAGCAGGGGAGAATTCTTGTACCGCAGACGTTACGGGAATTCGCTGGTCTGGAAAAAGACGTTGTGCTCACCGGAAACCTCAACAGAATTGAGGTATGGAGCAAAGAGAAGTGGAGCGAGAATTGTGATTATGATGATATGGACAGTATTGCAGAGGGTATGCAGGACATGGGTATCATCATCTAAGCATTACGCCGGAAAGAAATCCAACAGGAGACGGATATGGAATTTAAACACAAATCTGTATTACTGGAAGAAACCATCGATGGTTTAAGGGTAAAACCTGATGGTACTTATGTGGATGGAACTCTGGGAGGAGCAGGGCACGCACAGGAAGTGTGCCGCAGACTTTCTGCCAAGGGGAGATTTATTGGCATAGATCAGGACCAAGATGCAATAGTTGCTGCGAGTGAACGTTTGTCCGCCTATGGTGACAGAGTTCAGATTATTCGCAGCAATTATTGTTACATGGCGAATGAGCTGAAGAACCTGGGAATTCAGAAAGTTGATGGAATTGTTCTGGACCTGGGAGTTTCGTCTTATCAGTTAGACAATGAAGAGCGTGGATTTACCTATCGTGTGGATGCACCGCTGGATATGAGAATGGACCAGAGACAGAGCCGCACAGCTGCGGATATTGTGAATGGTTATGATGAAAGAGAACTGTACCGTATCATTCGTGATTACGGTGAAGATAAATTTGCAAAAAACATTGCAAAACATATTGTGGCTGCGAGAGCCAAAGCACCGATTCAGACAACCGGAGAACTGACCGAGATTATTCGGCAGTCGATTCCGATGAAGATCCAGGCAACTGGAGGACATCCTGCAAAGAGAACTTTTCAGGCAATCCGAATTGAACTGAACCGGGAACTTGATGTTCTGAGAGAATCACTGGATGGGATGATCGATCTTCTGGATGATGGCGGAAGAATTTGTATTATTACCTTTCATTCTCTTGAGGACAGGATTGTAAAAACAATTTTCCGAAAAAATGAAAATCCATGTACCTGTCCACCGGATTTCCCAGTATGTGTATGTGGCAAGAAATCCAAGGGAAAAGTGATCACGAGAAAACCGATTCTGCCAAGTGAGACAGAAATGGAAGAGAATCCGAGATCTAAGAGTGCAAAACTCAGAATCTTTGAAAGAAGATATCTTTAATTAAGTATAGAAGTAGAAAGTTGTGAGATGTAGATGGAGAGGACGAACAGAGCAGTCACATCCAGAAAAAACAGAACAAATGCCAGAAATGCCCGTGGAATGTATGTGGATGGGAATGCGGTGCGAAGACTGCAGGAAGTTCCTGCGAGACCGTATCAGGCTCCTGGAGTGCAGACCGCGCGGCGAGTTCGTGAAAATATGCCGGAGAGACCGGCAGCTCAACCGAGACAGCTCAGTCGGGAAGCACAGAGAAACAGAGAAAAAGCAAAGAGCATGGGACGCGGTTTTGTGGTGTTCCTTGCAGCGGTAAGTGTTGCCGTACTTTTTTGCTGTGTCAATTATCTTCAGCTGAAATCGGAGCTGACAGGTAAGATAAAAACAGTTGCTTCTCTGGAAACAGAACTGTCACAGATTAAAGAAGACAACAATGCATATGAGAGTCAGGTAACTTCAGATGTGGATCTGAATACGATCAAGAAGCTTGCCATAGGGCGTCTGGGAATGAATTATCCGAAAGATGACCAGAAAAAGACTTATACTATGCCGAGTAACAGTTATGTAAGACAGTATCAGGAAGTTCCTGAGTCCAAGAGGTGATAGATCATTGAGCAATACCAATACGAGGAATCGAAGAAGACCTCAGAAAAAAATTAATCACAAAATGAGAGGAAAGCTAGTAGGACTATTCGCTGTAGTGCTGCTAGCTTTAGTTGGTTTACTGGGCAGAATTACTTATATTAATGCTACCAGTGGCAAAAAATACAAAAAACAGGTTCTGACACAGGCACAGCAGAAGTATCAGAGCAGTACTCTTCCAGCGAAAAGAGGAGATATTTATGACCGTAACGGTAATATTCTGGCGACAAGTCAGAAAGTGTATTCTGTGATCCTTGACTGCAAGACCGTCAACTCTGATGAAAAATATGTGGAACCGACAGTAAGAGCACTGACAGACGTGCTGGGACTTGATGAAGACAAGATTCGGTCGATCCTTTCCGCCGAGGATACGAAGAACAGCCAGTATCAGATCCTGAAGAAGCAGCTCTCCATGGATGAGAAAAAAGCTTTTGAAGATTATGAATCTCCGGCTGAAGACAGCGAGCTGTCAGATGCACAGAAAGCAGAGCGGGCAAATATAAAAGGGGTATGGTTTGAAGAAGATTATCTGAGAAGTTATCCGTTTAATGAGCTTGCAAATGATGCGATTGGATTTACACTTTCCAGAGATACGGCAGACGTAGGGCTGGAGAGTTACTATAACAGTACGTTGATGGGGACGGATGGCCGTCAGTATGGATATATCAATGACAATGCAGATGTGGAACAGACGATCATCGATCCGAAAGACGGACAGAGTATTGTAACAACCTTGGATGTGGGTGTACAGCAGATTGTTGAAAAATATGTTAATGGATTTAAAGAAGCCATGGGAGCAAAAAATATCGGTGTGATCGCAATGAAGCCATCTACCGGTGAGATCATTGCCATGGATGGCGGGGACCGCTATGATCTGAATGATCCGCGAGATCTTTCCAGCAAGTGTTCCGAAGAAGAAATTGCGGCAATGAGTGATGAAGATACAGTGACAGCGTTGAATGCCATGTGGAGTAATTTCTGTGTTACTGAGACATATGAACCGGGATCTGTTGTGAAGCCGATCGTTATGGCAGGAGCATTGGAAAAAGGCAAGATTTCAGAAACAGATACTTTTGTCTGTGATGGTGGACAGACGTTTGGTGCGAATGGTGATACGTATATCAAGTGTGCGGTATGGCCGGATGCGCATGGTACAGAGGCACTGCGGGATGTTATTGCAAATTCCTGTAATGATGCGATGATGCAGATCGCAGCAAAAATGGGAACAGAACAGTTCCTGAAGGCACAGACATTGTTCAACTTTGGAAGCCGCACGGGAATCGATCTTCCAAATGAGGGATCAGGTGTTATTCATACGGCAGATACCATGGGTGAAACAGAACTTGCCTGTTCTGCATTTGGACAGGGATTTACCTGCACGATGCTCCAGGAGATCAATGCAATGTGTTCTGTTATCAATGGAGGCTCCTATTATCAGCCTCATCTGGTAAGTGAGATCAAAGACAGCAGTGGTTCAACTGTAAAGAAATTTGATCCGATTTTTATGAAACAGACAGTTTCTTCAGAGATATCAGCAGATATCCGTTCTTACATGCAGGCCAGCGTGCAGGAAGGTACCAGTGGTACATCCAAGGTACAGGGTTACAGTTCCGGTGGTAAAACAGGTACTGCCGAAAAACTTCCGCGAGGAAATGGTAAATATCTGGTTTCATTTATTACATTTGCTCCGGTAGATGATCCGCAGATTCTGCTCTATGTAGTTGTGGATGAACCGAATACAGAGGACCAGGCCGACAGTAAATATCCGCAGTATATCGCGCAGGGAATTCTGTCAGAACTTCTTCCGTATTTGAATGTTACTCCGGATGAATCTGAAGACGGCAGTGTTCCTGAGACAGAACTCTGGGAAGGATTTAAAGGCCACCTGGTAGATGTATCCGGAAGTAGTGTGGATGAAAAGGGAAATCTGGTGGATGGCAGTGGAAACCGCGTGGATCTTGAAGGAAACCGTATTGATGAAAATGGCTATCTTTTAAATGACAACGGAGAACACAAGCTGGATGATAACGGACAGTATATCATGTCCACATATCTGATTGCGTCTTCTTCGGATTCAGACACTACGTTGAAGGAAGCGATTTCAGATACCAATGTTCCTGCACCACCGGAAGAGGATGAATCGGACACTACAGAAAATAACGATATGGAAAGCGAAGGCATCACAAACGAAGAGGCCGGGCTGGACTAAATAAAGAGTCGTACACATCTCCTCTGGAGAACAGTCATATATTGTTAAGACTGTTTTCCAGAGGATTTTTTTATGAAAAAAAATTATACATTTCATAAAAGGAAAGTGTGGATCGTTTTCTTTTTGTGTCTGCTGATGATCTTGTGTCTGATTGGCAGACTGATCTATCTTATGGGCTTTCGTTCGGATTATTATTATGAAAAAGCGGAGGATCTTCATGAACGGGAAAGAGACATTAAGGCCGCACGTGGTGAAATTGTGGACGCAAAGGGAAAAGTACTTGCTGCAAATAAAACAGTGTGTACGATTTCTGTAATTCACAGTCAGATAAAAGAGCCGGAAAAAGTGATTGCTCTTCTGACAGAAAAACTGGGGATATCTGAGCAGACTGTACGGAAAAAAGTAGAAAAAATTTCTTCCATAGAAAGAATACGTACAAATGTGGAGAAAGAAACAGGAGATGAAATTCGAAATGCAGGATTTGCGGGGATAAAAGTAGATGAAGATTACAGGCGTTACTATCCGATGGGGACACTCGCGTCGAAGGTGCTTGGGTTTACAGGCGGGGATAATCAGGGAATCATTGGACTGGAAGTGGAATATGATGATATTTTAAAGGGAAAACCTGGAAAAATCCTGACAACAACGGATGCGAGAGGGATTGAACTGGACGGAATCGGTGAAAACAGAGAAGAACCACAAAAAGGCTATACACTGAGAATAAGTCTGGATGCAGATATACAGAAATATGTACAGCAGGCGGCACAGAAAGTGATGGAAGAAAAACAGGCCGAAAGGGTTTCCATACTCCTTATGAATCCGCAGAATGGAGAAATTTATGCCTGTGTAAATGTTCCGGAATTTGATCTGAATGAGCCTTTTGAACTGAATTCAGGCATGGATGCAGAAGGGATGAGTGAAGAAAAAAAACAGGATCTTCTGAATCAGATGTGGAGAAATCCGTGTCTGAATGATACATATGAACCAGGATCGACTTTTAAGATCATTACGATGGCAGCCGGCCTTGCGGAAGGGGTAGTATCATTGAACGATTCTTTTTACTGCCCGGGATATAAGCTGGTGGAGGACCGGCGAATCCACTGTGCGAACCGAAGAGGCCATGGAGCACAGAATTTTGTGAAAGGTGCGGAAAATTCCTGCAATCCGGTGTTTATTGAGGTGGGATTACGGCTTGGTGCGGATAAGTACTATCAGTATTTTCGACAGTTTGGACTGATGGAAAAGACCGGGATCGATCTTCCGGGAGAGGCGGGAACGATCATGCATCAGGAAGAAAATATGGGAGAAGTGGAACTTGCGACGGTATCGTTTGGACAGTCTTTTCAGATCACACCGATTCGTCTGGCAGCAACTGTGAGTTCCCTGATCAATGGTGGAACGCTGATCACTCCTCATTTTGGAGTGGCGATTGAGTCATCAGATGGAGAAACAGTAAAGGCGCTGGAATATTCCAATGGCAGAAAGATTCTGGATGGCAAGATCTCTGAAACTGTCCGGTATATCCTGGAGCAGGTAGTTGAGGAGGGATCCGGGCGCAATGCAGCAGTGGAGGGATATCGGATTGGCGGAAAGACTGCAACATCACAGACGCTTCCCAGAAGTGCAAATCGCTATATTTCTTCGTTTCTGGGATTCGCACCGGCAAATGATCCGATAGTTCTTGCATTGTGTATTATCCATGATCCACAGGGAATTTATTATGGAGGAACGATCGCAGCTCCCGTTGTGAGAAGTATCTTCGAAAATATACTCCCGTATCTGGGAGTTGATAAATCAGACGAAAAGCCTTATAATCAAACGTAATAAAAAACGAAAGAATGATAAGAGGTGTGAGGATGAATATTCAAGTTGTATTCCCGGTACTGATCTCATTTGCGATCAGTGTGATCCTGGGACCAGTCATCATCCCGTTTCTGAGAAAACTCAAGATGGGACAGACAGAACGAGTGGAAGGTGTGCAGTCGCATCTGAAAAAGGCAGGAACTCCGACAATGGGTGGAGTGATCTTTCTGATCGCTGCAGTGGTTACTTCTCTGTTCTATGTAAAAGACTATCCGGCAATTATTCCGGTACTGTTTCTGACACTTGGATTTGGAATCATCGGTTTTCTGGATGATTATCTGAAAGTTGTACTGAAACGTTCAGACGGACTGCTGGCATGGCAGAAATTTGGACTGCAGGTCGTTGTGACCGGTATTTTTGTTTTTTATATCCTGAACTATACAAATATTGATCTTGCAATGCGTATCCCATTCTGGCCGGATCATTATCTGAACCTTGGATGGCTTGCGATTCCGGTGCTGTTTTTTGCTGTGATCGGTACTGTAAACGGTGTGAACTTTACAGATGGCCTGGATGGACTGGCTTCCAGCGTGACTTTGATCGTAGCGGTATTTTTTACCGTAGTTTCCATTGGAACAAAGAGCGGGATCGAACCTGTGACAGGAGCCGTTGTCGGTGGACTGATGGGATTCCTTCTGTTTAATGTATATCCGGCAAAAGTGTTTATGGGAGATACCGGTTCTCTGGCACTGGGCGGATTTGTGGCAGGTGCTGCATATATGATGCAGATGCCGCTGTTTATTTTGCTGATCGGTCTGATTTATCTGGTAGAAGTACTTTCTGTCATGATTCAGGTAACTTATTTTAAAGCCACTCATGGCAAACGTATCTTTAAAATGGCGCCAATCCATCATCATTTTGAACTGTGTGGATGGTCAGAAACGAGAGTTGTAGCAGTATTTTCTGTAATTACTGCTGTTATGTGCCTGATCGCACTTCTGGCATTATAAGATGTCCGGACAAAAAGGTCAAAATCCACATGAGCTTGCTCATAGGTAATAAGGAGGAAATTAAAATGAATTTACAGGGGAAAAAAGTGCTTGTATTTGGTTCCGGAAAAAGTGGAATCGGTGCAGCAGAGCTTCTGGCGAAAGTAGGGGCGCAACCTGTCATTTATGATGGAAATAAAGATCTTGATAAAGAGACTGTAATAAAAAAAGTTCCAGATTGCAACAATATTGAAGTATATGCAGGAGAACTTCCAGAAGAAGTGCAGAAGAGACTGGATCTGGTAGTGTTGAGTCCTGGTGTACCGATGGATATTCCGCTTGTAAAGAGCTTTTATGAACAGGGACTTCCGGTATGGGGTGAGGTAGAACTTGCGTATCGTACCGGCAAGGGAAGAGTACTGGCAATTACAGGAACAAATGGCAAAACAACTACAACAGCTCTTCTGGGAAAGATTATGAGTGATGCAGAAGATTCTGTTTTTGTAGTAGGAAATATTGGAACTCCATATACATCAAAGGCACTGGAAATGAAAGATAGCTCCACAACAGTGGCCGAGATCAGCAGTTTCCAGCTGGAAACGATCGAAGAGTTTGCGCCGAAGGTAAGTGCAATCCTGAATATTACGGAAGACCATCTGAACAGACACCATACGATGGAAGAATATATCCGCGTCAAAGAACTGATCGTCAAAAATCAGACAGCAGAGGATTACTGTATCCTGAATTATGAAGATGAAGTGCTTCGTGAGTTTGGCAGACACATTGTTCCGAAAACTGTGT
>OGYW01003381.1_pt1 | contig 10640 bp, 9 predicted proteins | sample 1576621 | NCBI WGS metagenome assembly OGYW01 (sample SAMEA3541528, study PRJEB24748) | human gut metagenome | biome: human gut; feature: human-associated habitat; material: faeces | place: China | collected 2012 | reverse complement strand
CATCCGCCAAAATCAGGGAAGGGCGGGTCATCAGGGCGCGCCCAGTTGTTGTAGCCCGCAGCCTTCACTTCCCAGAGCGTGTCAGAAGCCCGCGAGAGGTGAGAGAGGCCCGTCGTATTCAGCGGAATCTCTTCCGGACGGAATCTCGGCGCACCCATATCGACCTTCACGCGGCCGTCATCCTGCAGTTCCGGCTGAATGATGCCCTTCATCGTTTCAACACGGATCTTCTTCTTCGTGGTCAGACCGCGGTCATAGACGTAGCGCGCGAAGCAGCGGGCACCGTTGCCGCACATCTCCACTTCGCCGCCGTCCTGATTGAAGATCCGATAACGGAAATCCGTATCCGGGGTCCGCGCCTTTTCAACGATCAGGATCTGATCAGCGCCGATACCGAGATGACGGTCGGCGATGAATCGGAGCTGGTTCGTCGTCATGGTGAACGGAGCTTCCGTGCTGTCGATCACGATGAAGTCGTTGCCGGCTCCATGCATCTTGGTAAATTGCAGCTTCATTTTTCCTGCTCCTGTCAGATAGGTCTCAAATCAATAGATGGAAGGTTCGCCTTCAGGCCGTGTTTTGAATCGCCGGTGCGTCCACAGATACTGGTCCGGGAACTTGAGGATCCACTGTTCCAGCTCGTGATTGATACGGGCTGTATCGGCCTCGTAGTCTCCTGTCGGGAAACCTTCAAGCCTGTAAATATGCACACAGTAACCCTCTTTCGTCATCTCCGTGATGCACATGGCGACGTGAGCTTTCGTCAGCCGGGCAAGGCGCGACACCATCGGCAGAGTGGCGGCGGGTACACCGAAAAACGGCACGAAGATCGAATTCTGCCTGCCGTGGTCCATATCCGGCAAATAGTAGAAGGGAAGACCGTCACGCATAGCGCGGATGACGGGGCGAAGATCAAAGTGCCCGGTCTTCGCGATCAGAATCGGATTGCAGAAGCGCAGTCTCCCGTCAAGCTCCGCCTTGTCCCAGGCTTTGTTTGACTGCGTCTGATAAAGCGATCCGCCGTCACGATGGCGTACAGGATGATGAGCGCCGTGTTGCTGCTGTTGTGCCGGCCGCATCCAGCCCAAGGAAGTGAGGCGACACAACGATCAGCGGACGGTTATCCGTGTCCGTCACAAGATCAAGCCCCTCAAACTTCACCATCGCCTGGAGCTCTTCCTTCGTCCCCTTCCAGAGCACCGCGTGATCCAGAGCCGCGCGGCCCATATTGCGGTAATTCTGCTTCGCGATCCGCACCCGCTTTTCCTCAGTCCAGTCGGGGAAGCAGAGCCGCAGATTCGTCAGCGCCACATGGCGGCGTTTCGGAATTGCCCACCAGAGAATCCAGGCAATCACCGCGCCGAACCGCTCGCGGGTCCGGATCGATGTGCCGTAGAAGCAACCCAGGACCCAGATCCAGAACCGGGCCATCACTTCATTCACTTTCTTCATTCCTTCGCCTGCTCCTCCGGCGGATTCACGCCCGCCGGACACTTGTAGCGGTTATAGGCCCAGAGATACTGCTCCGGAAGCAGGCGGATCACGCGTTCGAGATGCTGATTCATCGTCACCGCGTCATCCTTCATATTCCCGGTCAGCGGCTCATTCCAGAGCCTTGCGTCAATTTCCCAGCCCCGGCTGCTGATCCGGCATCCCCAGGCGACAATCTTCACGGCATCAAACTGATGGGCGAGCCGCAGCGGCAGCGTCATCGTGTAGGCCGGGCGTCCGAAGAAGTTCACCCACACTCCCTCACCCTTTGACGGCACCTGATCCGGCAGCACACCGACCACCTGTCCGCCGCGGAAGGATGACACGAGCATCCGCACCCCCTTCAGCGTCGCGGGAGCCGGCCGGATACCAGGGGTCTCGCGGCCATGCAGCACCACGTTCTGCAGAATGGATTTCTTCGGAATCCGGTAGAGAATTGCCATATAGCGGTCCGTTCCCGCGAGGAACCGCTCGGCGAGCCACACGGGCGCCACTTCAAAGCTGCCGATATGAGGGGTGATAAAAAGAATGGGGCGGCCTGAGGCGAGCGCGTCTCCGATGATCCGCTCCGCCTCCGCCGTGGCTGACACGTGCTTCATGAGAGCCTTGCGGGGCTTGCCCCAGATCCACGCGGTTTCCGCCGCCTGCTTTCCAAGCTCACGGCTGACAGCAGGGGAATAGGCATCGGAATCGTAACCAGCCTGCGCGAGATTCTCCGCCATTTTCCTTCTGTATTTAGCCGAGCAGCGCCAGACCAATGCGCCAAGCGCCCCGCCAACCGGGTGCACTATCCAAAGCGGGATCATGGATAGAAGCCGAAATAACAGCCGCATATAAATAACCATTCCGGCGCCCGACAGGCGGCCGATTGCTCCTCAGTAACAGCAAGACTTGAAAGTGTCTTATCTTAAGCCTGCCCGAAAGTCAAAACAGGTATATTATTTCAGGCCTTCGCCGAGTTAACAGGACAACTTGCGGGGCGAAGACTGGGACAACGTCCCATATTTATTCAATTTCCGCTAAAGCGTCGGTCGCATGCCCTCTGATTTGATTTTGCGAAGGCGCTGTATTCCAAATTTGGGAGCATTCGATGGGCAGCAATTATCTTTTTACGTCTGAATCTGTGAGTGAAGGCCATCCGGACAAGGTGGCGGACCAGATCTCGGACGCCGTTCTCGATGCCATTCTCGAGCAGGATCCCTACGGTCGCGTCGCTGCAGAAACCCTCTGCGCCACGGGACTCGTCGTGCTCGCTGGCGAAATCACCACCTCCGCTCAGGTCGATTACATCGGCGTTACCCGCGACACCCTCCGTCAGATTGGCTATGACAATACCGAATACGGCATTGATCACCGCGGCTGTTCCGTTCTCGTTGGCTACGACAAGCAGTCGGCCGACATCAAGCAGGGTGTTGACAAGGCTTCTGACGACCCGCTCGAAACCGGTGCCGGCGACCAGGGTCTGATGTTCGGCTACGCGTGCGACGAAACCGACACGCTGATGCCCGCCCCGATCTACTACGCACACCGCCTGATGCAGCAGCAGTCCATTCTCCGCAAGAACGGCACGCTGCCCTTCCTCCGTCCGGACGCGAAGAGCCAGCTCACCGTGCGCTATGTGGATGGACGTCCGCAGTCTGTGGACACCGTTGTGCTTTCCACGCAGCATTCCCCTGAAATGAGCGACGGCGACAAGATGAAGCCCGAGTTCACGGAAGCCGTGATCGAAAGCATCATCAAGCCGGTGCTTCCGGCTGAATGGATCACTCCGGAAACCAAGTTCCTGATCAACCCGACCGGCCGCTTCGTGGTCGGCGGTCCTCAGGGCGACACGGGTCTCACCGGCCGCAAGATCATCGTCGACACCTACGGCGGCTCCTGCCCGCACGGCGGCGGCGCGTTCTCCGGCAAGGACCCGACGAAGGTTGACCGTTCCGCCGCGTACGCCTGCCGCTATGTGGCGAAGAACATCGTCGCTGCCGGCCTTGCCCGCCGCTGCCAGGTTCAGGTGGCCTACGCTATCGGCGTTGCCCGTCCGATGAACATCACGGTTCACACCTTCGGCACCGGCACGATTCCGGATGAAGAGATCTCCCGCATCGTCGGTGAATCCTTCGATCTGCGCCCGAACGGCATCATCCGCATGCTCGATCTCCGCCGCCCGATCTACCGCAAGACGGCCTGCTACGGTCACTTCGGCCGTGAAGAGCCGGAATTCACGTGGGAAAAGACCGACAAGGTTGAGATCCTGAAGTCCAAGGCCGGTCTGTAACCGGAGCGGCTCCTTGCCGCTAAACTTAAAGCCTTAAACCAGATAAGGCCGGCACTCGTTGGCCGGCCTTGTTTTTTTACTGTTATCGGTTTGTACGGAAAATCATTTGAGATGAAAAAACGCGTTCTCACAGGCATCAACACTACCGGTACCCTGCATCTGGGCAACTACGTCGGGGCCCTTCGCCCCTCCATTCAGCAGAGCCGGTCTGACGAGGTGGAAAGCTTCTACTTTCTGGCTGACCTCCACGCTCTCATCAAGTGTCAGGATCCCGTGCGCCTCCAGCGCTCGAGACTCCAGATTGCCGCCACGTGGCTTGCCGCAGGCCTCGATCCCGAACACGTTACTTTCTATCGCCAGAGTGATATTCAGGAGATTCCGCTCCTCAACTGGCTGCTGGACTGCTCCTGCTCCAAGGGCCTGATGAACCGCGCTCACGCCTACAAGGCTGTGCTCGAAGCGAGCGTCGAGAGCGGTGAGGATCCGGATGCCCGCGTGTCGATGGGCCTCTTCTGCTACCCGATCCTGATGGCGGCGGACATTCTGATGTTCAACGCGGATCTCGTGCCGGTCGGCAAGGATCAGGCGCAGCACCTGGAAATGGCGCGCGACATCGCCACCCGGTTCAATAATCTCTACGCGCCGAAGGATCATCCCTTCTTCCGCATGCCCTACGCGCTGATTGATGAGAAGCAGGAGCTTCTCCCCGGCACCGACGGCCGCAAGATGAGCAAGAGCTACGACAACGTGATCCCGCTCTTTGAAGGCGGCTCCTCCGCGCTCTCCGACATGATCAGCCGCATCGTGACGGACGACAAGAAGCCGGGCGAAGCGAAGGATCCGGATTCCACTTCGCTTACGCAGCTCTTCAAGGCATTCTCGACTGACGAAGAGTACGCCCAGTTCCGCGCCGAACTCACAGACGGTCTCGGCTGGGGTGAGGCGAAGAAGAAGCTCTTCAATCAGATTGAGGCCGAGATCGGACCGATGCGTCCGAAGTACGAGGAGTACATCAACGAGCCGCAGAAGCTTGAGGAGATTCTCCTTGCCGGCGCTGAAAAAGCCCGGAAGATTTCCGCTCCGTTCCTCGAAGAACTCCGCAACGCGGTCGGTCTCCGTCCGTTCACGGCCTTCAAGGGGTCCGCGCATAACGCTCCGGTGAAGGAAACGAAGAAAAAGTCCGCTGCCGCTTCCTTCAAGCAGTACCGGAACCCGGACGGAACGTTCGGCTTCAAGTTCACGGACGCCGCGGGCACTGTGCTTCTCGAAAGCACCGGCTGGGCGAGCGGCGCTGAGGCCGGCCGGGCAATCGGTCAGCTGAAGAAAAACGGCATTGCGGCTCTTGCGGCTCTGCCCCTTGTAGAGCGCGCCGCCGGCATCACCGATCAGCAGCTTGCTGACGCTTTCGCATCTCTCGCTTAACGCATCACATACCGCCCGGAAGGAATCCGATTCCTTCCGGGATTTCGTATTCCCTTTACCTGACAGGCATTCTGATATGAAAACCTACAGCCACGACTTTGAAGTCGCCGACATGGGGCTCCTCGAGTGGGGCCGCAATGAGATCCGCATCGCGGAAACCGAAATGCCCGGCCTGATGGCCATCCGTGATGAGTACAAAGACGAGGCCCCTCTGAAGGGCGCCCGTATCTCCGGCTCTCTCCACATGACCATTCAGACCGCGGTGCTGATCGAGACGCTGCTCGCGCTCGGCGCCGAAGTCCGCTGGGCTTCCTGCAATATTTTCTCAACGCAGGATCACGCGGCCGCCGCGATCGCTGACGACGGCGTTTCTGTCTTCGCGAAGAAGGGTGAGACGCTTGATGAGTACTGGGAATACACCCACCGCATTTTCGAGTGGCCGGACGGCGGCTTCTCCAACATGATTCTGGATGACGGCGGCGACGCGACGCTGCTGCTTCATCTTGGCTGCCGCGCGGAAAAGGATATTTCGGTTCTCGATAAGCCGACGAGCGACGAGGAAACGGCTCTCTTCGCAGCGATCCGCCGCCACCTGGCCGCTGACCCCGCCTGGTACTCGACCCGCGCGAAACATATCCGCGGCGTTTCCGAGGAAACGACGACCGGCGTCCACCGCCTCTATCACCTCGCGAAGGAGGGCAAGCTGCTCTTCCCGGCGATGAATGTGAATGACTCCGTCACGAAGAGCAAGTTCGATAACACCTACGGCTGCCGCGAATCGCTGGTCGACGGCATCAAGCGCGCCACGGACGTCATGATTGCCGGCAAGATCGCTGTGGTCGTCGGCTATGGTGACGTGGGCAAGGGCTGCGCTCAGGCGCTCCGTGCGCTTGCCGCTCAGGTCTGGGTGGTGGAAGTTGACCCGATCTGCGCCCTGCAGGCCGCCATGGAAGGCTATCGGGTAGTGACGATGGACTGGGCTGCCGATAAGGCTGACATCTTTGTCACCGCCACGGGCAACTACCACGTGATCACGCATGACCAGATGGTCCGGATGAAGAACGAAGCGATCGTCTGCAATATCGGTCACTTCGACGCCGAAATCGATGTTGCCTCGATGCGCCAGTATCAGTGGAACAACATCAAGCCCCAGGTGGATGAAATCCTGCTGCCCTCCGGCAACCGGATCATTCTGCTCGCGGAAGGCCGTCTCGTGAATCTCGGGTGCGCCACCGGTCACCCGAGCTATGTGATGTCCAGCTCATTCGCGAACCAGACGCTCGCCCAGATCGAGCTCTATACCCGCACGGAGCACTATCCGGTCGGCGTTTACACGCTGCCGAAGATCCTGGACGAGAAGGTGGCGCGTCTGCAGCTGAAGCGCTTCAACGCCCAGCTCTCCACGCTGACCCAGGAACAGGCTGACTACATCGGGGTTCCGGTGACCGGCCCGTTCAAGGGTGAAAACTACCGTTACTGATTCTCAGAGCTTCGCGGCCGGACGGACATCCCGTTCGGTTGCGATCCACTGAAGCAGAATGTCGTGAGGCTCCGCTTCGAGCCTCCCCGTCGCGTTGCAGGCCTCATAGGACACCGCGACCGTGACAGGCGCGGGCTTTATCGTCGGCAGCGTCCGGTCGAACCAGCCCGCACCGTAACCCAGCCGGCAGCCGATATCAGAGAATCCGATACAGGGAGCCAGCAGCACCTGCGGCACAACCGGAATCTTCTCCTTCGGAACCATGATGTGGAAACCGCTTTCCACCATCTCGACTCCCGGAGTCCACTGGTAGTACCCCATCTTTCCCTTCATCACAACCGGAAGAGCAAGCATGCGGCCGGGCTTCTCTGACTGCCAGGCGCCCAGCGCCTCCATCAGATCCGGCTCACTCTGAATCGGGTAGTAGAGACCCACTGAGGAAAACTGCGGATTCGCTTCAAGCCATCCCACAATGTTCCATGCCAGTTCTTTCGCCGCCTCCGGGCGAGTGGCCGCAATTTCCTGACGCACTGCGAGCAGCTCTTTTCTCAGCAGTTTCTTATCCATTGGTACGCTCCTCCTCTAAAGATTCCGGCGCCTATCGGGGTTAGCCGCCGTCTTCGTCCGGCGCCGATGGTTAAACTTATTCTATGGTTAAAAAATCCGTCTCTCCCGCCTCGTCCTTTTTACGGTTACCCATGAAAGCTCAGATCCGCCGCTCATTACTGCTGCTGGCCCTCGCGCTTCCCGCCTTTGGAGCCAGTGCCCAGTCACTGCTGCCGCAGCAGCGGCCTCTGGGTCCTGCGCCTTCAATCGCTGTGCCTGCGGAGGACTTTCTTTTTCAGAATTTCCCGCTGTCCGCGCAGGACCAGGCGTTTCTCTCCTTCCGGCGCGCTCGTCAGTCAAACACCGGCACCGCCGAGTCACAGCAGGCGCTTTTTGCCCAGCTCGCCGGATACCCGCTCGTTGACTACGCCGTGTCCTGGAATCTGTATGACGCCATAAAGTCCGATCCTTCGGATCCCATTCTGCAGGCCCAGGTTCTCGATTTTCTGAAGAGCCATCAGGGGGAATACATCGCTGAGCGGCTGGGAACAGATGTCGCGAGAATCGCCGCTCCGAAAGGAGATTCAGCGTTCTTTGAAGCGCTTTATGCGCCGCTGCAGTGGAATAAGACGGAGCCTGATCTCGCCGCATGGCACGAGTCCTTCCAGCTTCTCGCCGGGAAGGGGAACACGGAGTACGGCGTAAGCCTCCTTCGGGAAGCCAGGAATCCGCACGCCCCGACCTTCATGTCGCTCGCCGAGTCCATTCTCGGACGCGACCCGGGAAAAATCTGGGAGATCTCGTCCTACCTGATCGAGCATCGGTTCAATTCGGACGCCCAGCGCCTGCTGCAGGCCTATATGCCGAATGCGCCGCTTTCGCTTCCCGAGGTCTTTTCGTCCCCGGAGAAATGGGTCACCACGCCTGACGCGCAGGCGAACCCCCGTCTGATCACGGCGGCCTGTCTCGCTGTGAGCTACAGCCGTCCAGAGGACGCCGCGGCCATGATCGCGTCGCTCGGCAGCCAGATTCCGAAGGAAGACCGGAATCTGCTCTGGAACTTCCTCGGCTACCGCTCAGCGATCATCAATACGATTTCCGACTCAAGCCAATACTTCACGAATGCCGGCGAAGGCCTGATGGACAGCCGCGTCTCGCAGCCTGACGAAGTCGCCGGGTGGCGCGTGAAGGCAGCGCTCGCTGCCGGCAACTGGAAGGAAGTTGAGCGGGCCATCGGCTCGATGACCCCGGAAAAGCTGGGAGCTGACGAATCCGCCTACTGGCTCGGCCGCGCCAAAATCGCTCAGGGCGACAGGAGCGAGGGCGAGAAAGTTCTCTCATCCATCACCGGTCACCACACGTTCTACGGCAAACTCGCCTGTGATGCGCTTAACGTTCCCTATCCGGGTGACGGCGCGCGCCCCTCGGTCGCGGAGTCTGACGTCCGGCAGTGGATGCAGAATCCGAGCATTATCCGGGCCGTGCTGCTCCGCCGTCTCGGTCTCTACTCCATGGCGAGCCGCGAATGGAACTGGGCGCTTCGCGACGCGAAGAAGCCGCAGCTCATCGCGGCCGCTGAATATGCCCGCCGGATCGGACTCGCTGACCGCATGATCAGCACCGCGGGGAAACTCCCCGACAGCCTTTTCCAGAGCGACCTCTCCTTCCCGATTCCGTCTCAGAAGAGCGTCGCCGCGATTGCCCAGGAAACCAATGTGCCCGAGGCCTGGATTTACGGCATTACGCGTCAGGAGTCCCGCTTCATGGTAACGGTGTCGTCGGGGGCCGGTGCCCGCGGACTCATGCAGCTGCTGCCCGCCACTGCCCGGTGGACCGCCAAGCGCTACGGTGTCGGCGATGGGAATCCTGATCTCTCGGATCCGCTCACCAACATGAAGCTCGGCGCTTACTACCTCAAGTACCTCAACGACCGGTTTGACGGGCAGAAGACTCTCGCCACAGCGGGCTACAACGCCGGCCCCGGCCGCTCCATCACCTGGCGCCGGAATCTGTCCGCAAGCCAGGACGGCGCGATTTTCGCTGAGCTCATTCCGTTCAGCGAGACCCGGACCTACGTGAAGAATGTGCTGAACAACACGGCGGAATACGCCCGGATTCTCGGCAAACCCGTGCGGCTCACGGAGCTTCTCGGCACGATTACTCCGCCCTCCCCCGACAACTGATACTGAATAAACGCAGCATGGCAATCCAAACGTACCTGGTCGGCGGCTATGTCCGTGACCTGCTTCTTTCCCGTCACGGGATCCCGGCCACGCCCTCCGACAAGGACTACGTCGTGGTCGGCGCGACCCCCGAATACATGGTGTCGAAGGGGTTCATTCCAGTCGGCGCCGATTTCCCGGTTTTCCTTCACCCGAAAACGCATGAGGAGTACGCGCTAGCCCGCACAGAGCGGAAGACCGCTCCCGGCTACCACGGGTTTACGTTCAGCGCTTCGCCTGATGTCACGCTCGAAGAGGATCTGATGCGCCGCGACCTCACGATCAACGCGATTGCGATGTCTGAGGACGGTACACTCTTTGACCCCTGGGGCGGAGAGGAAGATATCCGGAAGAGAGTCTTCCGCCATGTAAGCCCGGCTTTCCGCGAGGATCCGGTAAGAATCCTGAGAATCGCCCGGTTTTCCGCCCGGCTTCCTGAATTTTCAGTGGATCCTGGCACCTGGCAGCTCATCACCGACATGGTGAAGGCGGGGGAGGCTGACGCCCTCGTGCCTGAGCGCGTGATGAAGGAGCTGTCCCGGGGACTGATGGAAAAGGCCCCGTCCCGCATGATGAGAATCCTGCTTGAGTGCGGCGCCTGGACAAGGATCGCGCCCGACGTCCCCTGCAGCGAAGCCCTGCTCCGGAAACTCGACGAGGCTTCCGGCATCAATGCCCCGGCCGCGGTCCGCCTCGCGCTCCTCTTTTCGGAAGCCGGAGACCGCGGAAGCGAGGCCGCGAAGTCGCTCCGGGCCGGATCTGACGCGATCGGGCTCGTGGAACTTGGTGAGCGGTGCAGCGCGATGCTGCGGGAAAAGGTGGAGGCTGAGTCTGCTGTCCGTCTATTCGAAAAAGCGGACGCCTTCCGCCGTTATCCGCGGTTCAGGGAGTTCCTTCAGGTGCAGCAGATCGCTTCCGGCGTCCGGCCGGAATCCTGGCTGAGAGCCGCTGACGCCGCGCGCGCCGTAGCGACCCGCGATATTGCGGCCGCGGCCTCTTCTCCCTCTGAAATTCCCGCCGCCATCCGGGCTGCCCGCGTGAAAGCGGTCAGAGATACTCTCGCCCAGACTCACACCGATAAAGACAACGCATCATGACGCTTGAAGAACTGCAGCTCTCCTGCCGCCGCATCTATATCGAGGACCTCCGGCTTCTCGCTCGGCTCGGCATTTATCCGCACGAAATTGCCGCCGCTCAGGAAATCCTG
>OGYW01003380.1_pt1 | contig 10641 bp, 7 predicted proteins | sample 1576621 | NCBI WGS metagenome assembly OGYW01 (sample SAMEA3541528, study PRJEB24748) | human gut metagenome | biome: human gut; feature: human-associated habitat; material: faeces | place: China | collected 2012 | reverse complement strand
AATCTTCTGTGGTAAGGCTATCGGCACCGGTGCCGGCTGGAACTACTACATCACCGCCGGAGATAATGCTGAAATCGCTGTCTCCAAGGGATAAAGTTACAAACTGATCGAATCCATAATTGAGAATAGAGGCTGCATCAGGAGCTGTCTGACCGGAAGCACCTTTCAGGACTACGCTGATCAGAGTCATGCCATTTCGCTGGGCTGCACATACCAGTGTACTTCCGGAGGCTTCCGTATAACCTTCCTTACCGCCGATACATCCTTCATAAAATCCGGTGCTGCCAGTATCTGTCATGGTGAATTTGCTGGTCAGGTTACGGGCTGCCGCTTTATTGGTGGCAGGGATCGTGTAGCTGGTGGCTGCTGCGATGGTTCTGAAAGACTCATTCTGGATGGCGGCCTGCATGATCAGCGCCATGTCGTGGGCTGTAGTGTGCTGGTTGTCATCCGGAAGTCCGGTGGGATTCGTGAATACGGTATTGGTACATCCAAGTTCGACAGCACGGTTGTTCATCATCTGAACAAATCCGTCAACGGAACCACCGATCTGTTCTGCAATCTGAAGAGCAACATCATTGGCAGATGCAAGCATGATCGCATACAGACATTGTTCTACAGTAAAGACTTCATCCAGCTGAGCGGAAATACTTGCACCACCGTCCGTGACACCGGAAACACCGGTCGCGGTCATAGTAACCTGATCGCTCAGCTGTGCATTTTCCAGAGTCAGAAGCGTGGTCATAACTTTTACTGTAGCACCGGGGTAAAGAACCTGGTCCATGTTTTTGGCATAAACGGTAGTCTGTGTACTGTCTTCCATGATCATTGCAGCTGTGGAGGTGATATCCGGACCCTGTGGCCAGCCGGAGATGCTGTTGGTCGAAATGGAAGAGGTCTGCGTTTCGGCCGTTTCTTCGGCTGCCAGGACAGGTGTCTGGAATATCAGTGTACATGCAAGCCCAAGAGCCATCAGACCACTATATAATCTTTTTGATTTCATAAATCTGTACTCCCATTATATTTCTTATCTTAAGGTTTCAATAGAATCTATCATATCCCATTTTAGCGCTTAATTCAAGCAGAATGACATACGCCCTTGCAAAAACAGGGGCAGGATGATAAAATGATATCCGATTATATATAAAAACAAAGAAAAATAACCTGAGGGTATCAATAAAATATGAGTAAAAATAAAGATGTGGCAGGGCATATCGAATGGGGAAGGATGCTGAAAAAATTAAACCCTTATACGATCAAAAAAGGACTGCGTTATTTTAAGCATTACGGACCAAAAGAATTCTGGATACGCCTTCATGAACGTTTTGAACCGGAAGAAGTACCATATGGCCCCTGGTATGAGGCCTATATACCGGATGAGGCAGAGCTTGAGAAACAGCGTCATCACAGATTTTCAAGTGCTCCCCTGATCAGTGTGGCGGTTCCGGCATACCGGACGCCGGAAACATTCCTGCGTCAGATGATCGATTCACTTCTGGCACAGACTTACGGCAACTGGGAGCTGTGTATTGCAAACGGCAGTCCGGATGATGAACAGATGAAACAGGTACTTGCTGAGTATACACAGAGGGACAGCCGCATACGTGTACAGGAATTAAAAGAGAATCTTGGAATTGCAGGGAACACAAATGCAGCACTTGCAATGACGGAAGGTGAGTTTGCCGGAATACTGGATCATGATGATCTGCTTGCACCAAATGCGCTTTATGAGATTGCGCTTGCTCTGGAAAAAGATCCGGAACTGGACGCTGTTTATACGGATGAAGATAAGGTGACTACAGACCTGAGCGAGCATTTTCAGCCGCATCTGAAGCCCGATTTTAATCTGGATCTTCTGCGCTCCAATAACTATATCTGTCATTTTTTTGTTGCCAGACAGTCTGTTATACGTAAAGCTGGCGGCTTCAGGCAGGAATTTGACGGAGCGCAGGATCATGATTTTATCTTTCGCTGTGTAGAGGAGGCCGGCAAGATCGGACATGTTCCGGAAATCCTTTATCACTGGCGGACGCATAAAGCATCTACGGCAGATAATCCTGCAAGCAAGATGTATGCATTTGAAGCAGGCAGGCGTGCAATTGAAGCACATCTGAAACGCACCGGTACAGAGGGAACAGTAACACATACACCGGATCTCGGATTTTTCCGGGTACAGTATCCGGTCCATGGAGAACCGCTTGTTTCGATCATCATTCCAAATAAAGATGAGAAAGAAGCGCTTCATGCGTGTATTGCATCTATAAAAGAAAAAACAAAATATCAGAATTATGAGATCATCATTGTAGAGAATAACAGTACTTCTGAGGAGATTTTTGCATATTACGAAGAACTGAAGAAAGATCCGAAGATTCGAGTCATTCGCTGGGAAAAAGAATTTAATTATTCTGCAATCAACAATTATGGAGCACGTTATGCAAATGGGGAGTATCTTCTGTTCCTGAATAATGATGTGACAGTTATTACAGAAGGCTGGTTGACAGAAATGCTTGGAATGTGTCAGCGCAGGGAGGTCGGAGCAGTAGGTGTAAAGCTGCTTTATCCGGATGATACGATCCAGCATGCAGGCTGTGTAATTGGAATTGGCGGAATTGCCGGACATATGTTCGTGAATATGCCGGCAAATCGTACCGGATATCTGCATAAGGCTTCAATCCTTCAGGACATGAGTGCAGTGACTGCAGCATGCATGATGATGAAAAAAGCAGCTTTTGAGGAAGTTGGTGGATTTACCGAGGAACTGTCCGTTGCATTCAATGATGTAGATCTTTGTCTGAAGGTCAGAGAGACTGGCAGACTGATCGTTTATGATCCATATGTACAGCTGTATCATATGGAATCAAAAACACGAGGTGCAGAAGACAGCCAGGAGAAGGTACGGCGTTTTCAGGAAGAAATCGAGTATATCCGGTGTCACTGGATCGATATTCTGAAAAAAGGAGATCCGTACTATAATAAGAACCTTTCTCTTTCAAAATGGAATTATTCTCTTCGTCCATTGAAAGGAATGGAGTTAAAAGAGAAAGAAAACAGATAGGAGATAATATGGAAGTATCGGTGATCATACCGAATTTTAATGGAATCGCATTTCTGGACAGCGTTTTGGGAAGTCTGGAAGGGCAGACACTGAAAAATTTTGAAGTGATCCTGGTGGATAACGGATCCGCAGACGGAAGCTGTTCGTTTGTAAGTGCAAATTATCCATGGGTGCATATTATTGAGCTGCCGGATAACTTTGGATTCTGCCGGGCTGTCAATGAGGGAATAAAAGCAGCAAAAGCACCATATGTACTGCTTCTGAATAATGATACGGAAGTAAAGGAAGATTTTGTGGAGCAGATGCTGCTGGCGATAAGAAGACATAAAAATGCTTTTTCGTGTGCGGCACGAATGGTACAGTATCATGACAGAGATAAGCTGGATGATGCAGGAAATTATTACTGTGCGCTGGGCTGGTCTTTTGCGCGGGGAAAAGGAAAAAATATTGATCTGTATCAGAAAGAAGAAAAAATTTTTTCAGCCTGCGGAGGTGCAGCTATTTATCGTAAAAAGATCATGGAAAAGATCGGATATTTTGATGAGGAGCATTTCGCATATCTGGAGGATACGGATATCGGATACCGTGCCAGAATTTATGGATATGAAAACTGGTATGCACCGGATGCAGTCGTATATCATGTGGGAAGTGGTACGAGTGGATCCAGATATAATCATTTCAAGACCAGATATTCTTCCAGAAATAATATTTATCTGATCTATAAAAATATGCCTCTCCTTCAGATCATCCTGAATCTGCCGTTTCTGGCAGCTGGTTTTCTGATCAAGTTTCTGTTCTTTGCAGTAAAAGGAATGGGAAAAGAATACCTGGCCGGTATCAAAAACGGATTTTCTATCAGCATGAATCACAGGAAAGTTCCGTTTTCGGTTAAACATCTTCCCAATTACTGTAAGATACAGCTTGAATTGTGGGAAAATATGTTCCGCAGAATTCGGGCATAAAGTCATTTTTACAGTGGTTTATGGAAATTTAATATAATAAAAGATAAGATTTTATTGATTTTGAAGGACAACTATTATAATATAAACGTGTCTGTCCAGACATGGGATTCAGAATGTACGGACAGAGATGCTTAAAACACAATGAAATGGATAGAGGTGGCAGAGATTGATTCAGGACAATCAGAAGAATTTCAGTCGTCTCCAGATGTTAATTGATGCCATTGTCATTGCTGTGACCTATGTACTTGCCTGGATGATCCGTTTTATCGGTCCGTTTGCATATTCAGCAGTCCGGGCACTTGCGTTTGAAGAGTACATGTTTGCATTGATATTTATCATACCGGGGTATCTGCTTCTGTATCAGGCATTTACTTTATATGAGCCTTTGCATATGCAGGGGCGCAGACTGGTTCTGGCAAATATCATCAAGGCAAATGTACTCGGACTTCTGCTGATCGTATTCAGTCTGTATATGATGGGAGAGTCTGATTTCTCCCGACTGACGGTTTACATTTTCTGTGTGATCAACATCTTTGCAGAATGGGGAGTAAGGCTCTTTATTTTCTCCATGCTGAGAAAAATGAGAAAGCGCGGACTGAATCAGAAGCAGATGATACTGGTAGGTTACAGCCGGGCAGCGGAAGAATATATTGACAGAATTCAGCAGAATCCACAGTGGGGTTATGTTGTCAGAGGAATCCTTGATGATAATGTTCCGGCAGGAACTGTTTATAATGGAATCAAGGTTATCGGACGAATTGCAAATCTTTCTGTGATACTTCCTGCAAACAGGCTGGATGAGATTGCAATTACACTGGGACTGAGTGAATATTACCGACTGGAGGAAATTGTCGGAATGTGTGAGAAATCCGGTGTTCATACCAAATTTATACCGGATTATAATAAGATCATTCCTACGAAACCATATACGGAAGATATACTGGGACTTCCGGTGATCAACATCCGTTATGTTCCATTGAGTAATACATTTAATGCAATGGTCAAACGCTTGATGGATGTTGTTGGGGCGATCATGGCGATCATTGTTTCTTCACCGGTCATGCTGCTGATGTGCATACTCATCAAATTGACATCACCGGGACCACTTATATACCGACAGGAGCGTGTCGGACTTCATAATAAGAATTTCTGGATGTACAAATTCCGTTCTATGGAAATTCAGCCGGAGGCCGAAGAAAAGAAGGCCTGGACAGTTAAGAATGATCCGAGGGTAACCGGAATCGGTAAATTTATGAGAAGGACCAGCATTGATGAACTGCCTCAGCTGTTTAATATTCTGAAGGGTGATATGAGTCTGGTGGGACCGAGACCGGAGAGACCGTTTTTTGTTGAGAAATTCCGTGAGGAAATTCCAAGATATATGGTGAAACATCAGGTGCGTCCGGGACTTACTGGCTGGGCACAGGTAAATGGTTACCGGGGAGATACCTCTATTCGTAAACGTATTGACTGTGATCTCTACTATATAGAGAACTGGTCGATCGGATTTGATATAAAGATATTGTTCCTGACGATTTTCAAAGGGTTCATTAATAAAAATGCATATTAAAGATAAGGGGAGAGAAGATGGCAAGACCTAAGTCAAAAACAAAAAAGATACTATTTGCTGTTGAAATTATTGTTCTTCTGCTGTTTATCGGTGGTCTGTATGTATATGGACAGCTGAATTCAAAACTGGACAAGATCAATCAGCCAGTTCTGGATGACAGTAAGATCAAAGTAAACCAGGAAGTACAGGATTCTATTGATTCACAGGAATCAACTCTGACAGGTTATACAACATATGCTCTGTTTGGTATTGACCACCGTGATAAAAATACTGCACTCGGCGGTGAGAACAGTGATACAATTATTATTGCAAGCGTAAATAATGACACAAAAGATGTGAAGCTGGTTTCTGTATATCGAGATACCCTTCTCAATCTTGGTAACGATACTTATTCCAAGGCGAACGCAGCGTATGCTTACGGTGAAGCCGAACAGGCGATCACAATGCTGAATACAAACCTCGACCTGAACATCAGCGAATATGCAACCGTAAACTTCAATGCGCTGACAACGATCATCGATGACCTTGGTGGACTGGATATGGACATGTCTTATGCCGAGATTGTTCATATGAATAACTACTGTGTAGAGACATCCGAAGAAACAGGTAAGGATTATACACCGATCGAACTTCCGGACAGACCGGATGATATCGAGGCAGTTCAGTATCATTATCATCTGAATGGTGTACAGGCAACTTCTTACTGTCGTATCCGTTATACAGCAAGCCTTGATATGGGACGTACAGAGAGACAGAGACGTGTGATCCAGATGATCGTCAGCAAGGCAAAATCTGCCGGTCTTGGCAAGATCTTCAAGATCATGGACGATGTATTCCCGATGGTTACAACTTCTATGACAAAAGACGAAATCCTGCAGCTTCTGCCTACTCTGATCGGTTACAGTGTAGACGATACGACAGGATTCCCGACATCTTATAAGTTCTCTAATGTTAAGGGAAGTATTATTGTACCGACAACTCTGGAGACAAATGTTATCGAACTGCACAAGTTCCTTTATGGAGATGAAGCATACACACCATCTGCGACTGTAAAAGCAAACAGTGAAAAGATTCTTGAAATCGTCGGTGGTGAGAGCAGTCTGGACGATAAACAGGCAACTGTTGAAGAAAATACAACAAATGACACTGTTATTTTTGAAAAGAATGGAAGTGGCTGGTCTGATACAAGCTCTGATTACGGTTCTGACAGCGATAGCTCCGGTGGTGGAGACTATAGTGGTGATGAGACTGATAACAGCGGTGGTTCTTCTTCTGGTGGCGGAGATTACAGTAATGATGGTTCCGACAACAGTGGTGATGACAGTTCCGGTGGCGGAGACTATGAAGGACCAACGACTCCGGAACCGGATTACGGCGGAGATGACAACGGTGGTGGAGACACCGGCGGAGACGAAAGCGGTGGCGGAGACATCGTTGACGAAGGCAGTGGAGATGACAGTGGAGCGGCTGCAGAGGCGACAGGCACTCCTGATGCTGCTTAAATTCATAAAGATAAGACGATAGTTAAGAAGGGAATTTCTCATTGAAGAAATTCCCTTCTTCTGTTACCATACATTTATAAAGAAATATAGGGAGAAATTATGGAAAATATAAAAGTGGATGTGATCATTCCGGCGTATCATCCGGGAAAAGAATTTTCCACGTTGATCGAACGTCTTACAAAACAGACATTTCCGATACACCGGATCATTGTAATGAATACAGAAGAAACATACTGGAATAAAGAACTGGAAGAAAAGTTTTCAATCCTGGAAGTGCATCATCTGAAAAAACAGGAATTTGATCATGGTGCAACACGTGCATGGGCAGCTGAACTTTCAGATGCGGATGTTATGGTATTTATGACGCAGGATGCATTACCCGCAGATAAAAGTCTGATTGAAAATCTGGTAAAAGCACTGACAGAAGATGAAAAGACTGGTGCAGCGTATGCCAGACAGCTTCCGAATGAAAACTGCAGTTTTGTCGAGAAATACACAAGATCTTTTAATTATCCGGACAGATCAGCTGTAAAAACAAAAGACGATCTGCCGGTTTACGGAATCAAAACATTTTTCTGCTCTAACGTATGTGCTGCTTACAAAAGGGATATCTATCAGAAACTTGGTGGCTTTGTAAGAAAGGCAATTTTTAATGAGGATATGATCTATGCCGGCAGGCTGATCCAGGAGGGCTATGCAGTTGCATATGCCGCAGATGCAAAAGTGATTCATTCACATAACTATTCCTGCATGCAGCAGTTCCACAGAAATTTTGATTTGGGTGTATCACAGGCAGAACATCCGGAAATTTTTGCAGGAGTGCCGTCAGAGGGAGAAGGAATAAAACTTGTAAAGAAAACAATAAACTACCTGATCCAAAAAAGAAAAATATGGCTGATTCCGGGAGTAATACTTCAGTCGGGCTGTAAATATGCCGGCTATCTGAGTGGTAAAAACTATCGTAAACTTCCTCGAAAAATGATTTTATGGTGTACAATGAACCGCGAATACTGGAAGGTGTAAAAAATACAGACGGCTGTCAATGAAACAGCTATAAGCACACGGTTTTTTAAAGGAGTTGTCACATTTTGAACACAATTGATTGTTACACTGTTTTCATAGGATAAAAAAGATAAAAAGAAAGGAGCACAGGCATGGATGATGAAAAAAAATGGAATCTGAATGCTCCGCAGAATGATACAGAAAACAATCGACAGAATGAGCCACCAAGATATGAACATTATTGTATGCATCAGAATACAGAATCAGATACAGTGAAGGAATTACCTGAAAAGAAAAAAAACAAAAAACGTGGCGGAAAAAAACTTGCAGAAACGATTTCGCTGGCAGTTGTATTCGGGCTGGTAGCAGGTGTTGTATTTCAGGGAGTGAATTTTGCGTCCGAGAAATATCTGGGATCAGACGGGAAGGACAGTCAGATAGAGACAGCACAGCTTGCAGGAGATTCTTCGGCAGATGGAAGTGATTCGAATGAAAGTGAAGGAGCTGCTTCAAATGAAACGGTCGCTTCGGAAACAGCAGCTGCTGTGTCACAGACGGGTTCTGTTGCAGAAGTTGCAGATACAGCAATGCCAACGGTAGTCGCAATTACATCTGTAAGCGTACAGGAAATCCCCAATTATTTCCGGGCATTTGGATTTGGTTATGGCACACAGCAATATTCCAGTGAGGGAAGCGGTTCTGGAATCATTGTCGGAGAAAATGACGATGAGCTTTTGATCGCAACAAATAATCATGTGGTATCCGGTGCGACAACACTCAGTGTATGTTTCGTCGGAAATGATGTAGTCAATGCAGAAGAGGAAACGGTAGATATGTCCGGCAGCGATGGAGATGTCAATGTGGAAGATGCAGTCAGTGCCAAGATAAAAGGTACGGATGAATCAAATGACCTGGCTGTGGTTGCAGTTCAGAAATCAGATATACCGGAAGACACACTCTCGCAGATCAAAATAGCGCAGCTTGGCAATTCCGATGACCTTCAGGTTGGGGAGCAGGTTGTGGCAATTGGAAATGCACTTGGATATGGACAGTCAGTTACCTCCGGATGGATCAGTGCATTGAACAGAAACATTTCTACAGATGATGGTACCAGTTCAGATCTGATTCAGACAGATGCGGCGATCAATCCAGGTAACAGTGGTGGAGCACTGCTGAATATGCAGGGAGAAGTGATCGGCATCAACTCTGCAAAGTATGCGGACAGTGCGGTAGAGGGAATGGGATACGCAATTCCAATATCCAAGGCACAGCCGATTCTTGAGGAACTGATGAACCGTCAGACAAGAGATAAAGTTGAATCAGAGAATGCAGCTTATCTTGGGGTCGTTACGGCTGATCTTTCCACAGAGGCAATACAGATGTATGATATGCCAGAGGGAGCTTTTGTTATTCGTGTGGAGAAAAATTCCGCTGCAGGGAAAGCAGGTATCCAGAAAGGTGATATTATCGTAAGTTTTGATGGACAGACAGTCAGCGGCAAAGATGATCTGGAGAGTAAGCTTGCGTATTATGCATCCGGTGAGACGGTGGATGTTGTTGTATCAAGAGCAGATAACGGAGAGTATGTTCAGAAGACAATTTCAGTCACGCTCGGAAGCAAAAATTAATTTATAAAAACTTTAGTTTACAGTTTTACTGGTTATGTTATAATGAACGCATAGATTCGAAGATGCAGAATGCACTTTTGATCTGTGCGTTCTTTATATGAGACAGATAACAACTATGCAGAAGGAGTTTACAGATATATGGCAGATAAATACGAGGATGAGATTTTAGAGGGAGAGGTCAGCGATGACGATGATCAGGAAGAAAACAAGAAAGAACCTGAGAAGTACTGTACGCTCTGTCATCGGGCAGAGAGTCAGGTTGGTAAGATGATCGATCTTCCTAATAATATACATATATGTCCGGACTGTATGCAGAGAAGCTTTGACAGTATGAATCAGCAGATGCAGACAGGAAATTTTAATTATGGTGATCTGCTCAATATGCCAAATGTCAGCATGATCGATCTCAGCAGTTTCCAGAATCAGATGGGACAGCAGAAGAAACCCAAAAAGAAAAAAGCAGAAAAGAAAGAACCAGTCCTGGATCTCAAGAAGATTCCGGCACCGCATAAGATCAAGGCTACCCTGGATGAATATGTGATCGGTCAGGAATATGCCAAGAAGGTAATGTCCGTTGCCGTTTACAATCATTATAAACGTGTAGCAACAGATACCATGGATGAGATCGCAATTGAAAAATCCAATATGCTGATGATCGGACCTACCGGATGCGGAAAGACCTACCTGGTAAAAACTCTTGCCAGACTTCTGGACGTGCCGCTGGCTATTGCAGATGCTACTTCTCTTACAGAGGCAGGCTATATTGGTGACGATATTGAGAGTGTGATCTCCAAGCTTCTTGCTGCAGCAGATAATGATGTGGAGAAAGCAGAGCATGGGATTGTCTTTATTGATGAGATTGACAAGCTGGCCAAGAAAAAGAACACCAATTAGCGTGATGAAAGCGGTGAAGCGGTTCAGC
>OGYW01003376.1_pt1 | contig 10658 bp, 7 predicted proteins | sample 1576621 | NCBI WGS metagenome assembly OGYW01 (sample SAMEA3541528, study PRJEB24748) | human gut metagenome | biome: human gut; feature: human-associated habitat; material: faeces | place: China | collected 2012 | reverse complement strand
ATCCTGAAGGGCTTTCATAGATCCATCAGAAAGCATGGAGGTTACTTTCTTATCAACCAGGTCTGCAAGTCCTGTATTTTCCTTTGCGGAAGCAACGCCATATTCCTGCTCACAGAAACGGTCTGGAAGAATGTGGTTAGAATCATTTACATAACCGGAAAGGATCGCACGGTCTACAGAGAAGCAGTCGATCTGCTTGGTTGCAAGAGCCTGTGCTAAAGCAGGATAGCCGTCAAATTCCTGGAATTCCGGCTTTACATCCAGTTTCTGTTCTTCTACATAAGAGGTAAAGCCATCTTTTGTGGTAGAAGACTGTGCAACACCGATGATCTTTCCATTCAGGTCTTCAATGGACTCAATGCCGGAATCATTATTAACCAGAAGTCCTACAGCATCTGTATAGTAAGGTGTGGAGAAGTTGTAGGTCTCTTTTCTTTCCTCTGTAATCGTAAAGGTTGCGATAACCAGGTCGATCTCACCGTTTTCCAGAAGAGGTCCTCTGGTCTTTGCTGTAACACCCTGGAATTCTACCAGCTTCTTTTCTTTTGCCTCATCAGCGGAGCATCCAAAGATATCACCGGCGATTTCATATGCCAGATCATCTTCAAAACCTTCATATTCACCGTCCCGAGAAAGACCAGCGTATTATTCTCACGGAACACATACGACGCCGTCTCGCTCGGATAGAAGCCGAGCACTTTGATCGTCGCGATCTCGCGGATGCGCTCGTTGATGTTGATGTTCGTCAGGTTATACAGTACGATGAAGGCCAGCGCGCCTGCGCAGACCGTCACCATCCAGACGATGTAGTCGAGCACGGACATCATCGTCGCCACGCGGTCGCGGATGTCGATGTTCACCGTCACCGCCGAGACGTTCGCCAGATCCAGCATCTGCGCCGAGGCGGCGTGAATGGCGTCGTCCGTGGTATCGTTCACCGAGACGAAGGCCGTCTTGCTGCCGGGGACGCTCCCCCACTGGCTTTGGCACGTCTCCGGTGTGACAATGGCGTAGTTCGAGACGTAGTTGTCAAACACGCCTGCGACCGTCACGGTCAGCACGCGCATGTCGCCGTCGCGGAGCGTGACGGTGTCGCCCACACCCACACCCAGCGCCTCGGCGAGGGCATTGTTGAGGAGCGTCTCCCCCGCCACGGGCATTGTTAGCTTCTCCGCGCCGCTGTGCAGATCCATAAAGCCGTCCAGACTCCCCTCCGGGACGAGCAGACTCACGGTTTTGGCGGCGCTCGCCGTCTCCGCCGTGACCGAGCCGTCATAGAGGAAGAGCGCGCTCTGCACTGCGGGACTCTCCGCGAGGAAGTCGCTCTGCTTCTGGGCGTCCATCGTCTCGGTGAAGGAGACGGTGCAATCGTAGCGCGTGATTTCGGCGTACTGATAGTCCACGACGTTCGCGATCGAGTCCTTGATGCCAAAGCCCGTCAGCAGCAGCGCTGTGCAGCCGCCGATACCGAGCACCATCATGAAAAACCTCTGCTTATAGCGCAGAACGTTGCGCATGGAGACCTTCGTGAGAAAGCCCATCCGCTTCCACAGGAACGTGATCTTCTCGAGCAGGATGCGCTTGCCGGCCTTTGGCGCCTTCGGGCGGATGAGCTCCGCCGGCACCTCACGCAGAAAGCCGCGGCAGACGAGATACGTCGCGCCCAGCGCGCAGAACAGATAACTCGCAAAGCATACCGCCGCAAGGCCCCAGTCGAGCACGAAGTGAATCCCCACCGGGATGCCGTACATGATGTTATACGACATCCACAGGATCTTCGGGAAGATGTACGACCCGCCGACAAACCCGACGATGCAGCCGAGGAGCGACGCGCTCCCGGAATAGAAGAAGTACTTGAAGATGATGGCCCCGTTTCCGAAGCCGAGCGCCATGAGCGTGCCAAGCTGTGTGCGCTGATCCTCGACCATGCGGGTCATCGTCGTGATGCACACGAGCGCCGCCAGCAGGAAGAAAAACAGCGGGAACACGCGAGATATGCCCGCGACGATGTTCATGTCGCTTTCGAAGCAGGCGTAGCCAACGTTCGTGCCGCGGCCGAGGACATAGGTGTCCGGCGTCTTGAGTTCGTCCAGCTGCGCCTTGGCGTCGTCGAGCTTGGCGCGGTTCTCCGCAAGCTCCTGCTCGCCGCTTGTGAGCTTATCCTTCGCCTCGGCAAGCTGCGCCGGGGTACTGTCGAGCGTCCGCTTGGACGCTTCCAACTGCGCGCGCGTGCTCTCGAGCGTCTGCCGCGACGCTTCGAGCTGCGCGGCGGTCGCGTCAAGCTGCGCCTTCATCTGCGTAAGCTGCGGCCCCATCTCCCCCGCCGCCGGGGACGCACTCAGCTGCTCATACTGCGCGAGCGCTTCCTCGTACCGGGCAAGGCCACTCTCATACTGCGCCTGCCCGTCCTCGTACTGGCTCATCCCACTCTCGTACTTTGCAAGGCCGTCCTGATATTGCCGCTCGGCGCTGCGGTAGTCGCTCCAGCCGCTCTCAAGCTCACTTTGCGCGTCATTGAGCTTCTGCTGCGCATCGTCAATCTCGCTCTGCGCGTCCGCGCGCAGGCTCTCATAGCGCAGCTGTGCCCGTTCGTCGGCGAGTGTCTGCAAGGGCTCCTCCATCGCGTCGGCCGCGGCCTTGTATTCGTCAGAATAAATCCGCCCGCTGTCTGTGAACGTAACGTCGATCTCCGTGAAATAATCGAGCGTGAAGCCGTCCTCGGGCAGATAGACAAACGCCGACACTGTGCCGTTTCCGAGCGAGGTGCCACCGCGCTCATAGTTGATGTAGATGGGGCTGTTTGCCACGCCGACGATCGTATATTCGCGGTAGGCGAAGGCGTCGATCGTATCGGCGGAGTTGTTCTCCGACAGGCGCACCGTCTTGCCGATGTCGCTCTCTTCAAAGCTCCACGCGTCCACGACGCACTCGTCCGCCTTCTCCGGCAGACGCCCGGCCTGCAGACACAGGTCATTGATGCCGCTCGTGAGCGAATACGCCTTGAGCACGGTGTCCGACCCACTCTCCCCCGCGCGCAGGAAGTCCGCCGAGTAGACGCCCGCCGCGGCGCGCACACCGGCAAGCCCCGCGAACGCGTCCACATCCTCCTGCGTCCACCCGAGGGTGGAGAGCAGGCGCCCGTCGAACATGTGCAGCTCCGAGAGGTACTCGTCCGCCGTATTGAGCATGGCCGCCCGCGTGACACGCAACCCCGCGAAAAAGCCGACACCGAGCGCGATGATCGAGAAAATCGCGAGATAGCGGCCAAGGCTCGTCCGGATCTCGCGCAGAGATGTTTTCAACAGCATACCCGCCTCACCACTCAATCTGCTCAACCGGGGTCGCATGCTCGTTGAGGTGCATGGACTGGATCGTGCCGTTTTTGATGGAGATGACGCGGTCGGCCATCGCCGTTAGGGCGGAGTTGTGCGTAATGATGACGACGGTCATCTTCGTGCGGCGGCAGGTGTCCTGCAGCAGCTTGAGGATGTTCTTGCCCGTGACATAGTCGAGCGCGCCGGTCGGCTCGTCGCACAGCAGCAGCTTCGGGTTTTTCGCAAGCGCCCGCGCGATGGCGACGCGCTGCTGCTCGCCGCCGGAGAGCTGCGCTGGGAAATTCTGCAGCCGATCCTGCAGCCCGACCTCGCGCAGCACCTCTGCCGCGTCGAGCGGATGCTCGCACAGCTGCGCCGCGATCTCAACGTTTTCGAGCGCCGTCAGGTTCTGGATCAGGTTATAGAACTGGAACACGAAGCCCACGTCGCGGCGGCGATACTCCGTGAGCTGACGGCGGTTGTAGCGGGAGATGTCCCGCCCGTCGAGCTTCACGGTGCCGCTCGTGAGCGTGTCCATACCGCCGAGGATATTCAGCAGCGTCGTCTTGCCCGCGCCCGACGCACCCACGATCACGCAGATCTCGCCCTGCTCGACCGTAAAGCTCGCGTCGTGCAGCGCGGAGATCTCCACCTCGCCGGTCTTATAGATTTTGCTGACGTTTTCAAACTCCACAAATGCCATTGCCATCATCCTATTCCTGCACATTTTTTTCAGTTTATTATACCGTTCCGGGCACGAAATTGCAATTCGCAAAACGGTTAATTCACGAAAAATTTACCGGAAGCCCCCCATGGGAGCTCCCGGTCATCCGCGTATTCCGTTTTTGTCCCCGCGCGGGCGCAGAAAAAGCGCGTATCCGGCGGCAAGCGCCGTCATGAGCACGGCGGTCAGGAGATTTCTCCCGGCGTCTGCGGGCACGGTAAGAGCGCTCAGCACGTTGAGCGCGCCGTGCATCGCCGCGCCGGGCAGGATGCTTCCGCAGCGCAGCGTGAGCAGCGCAAGCATCACGCCGACGGCACACGCGCAGACGATCTGTGCCGCCGTCTCCCCCGCTCCGGCTCCGCCGAGGAGGTTCAGCGCATGTACCAGCCCAAACGCCAGCGCCGAGAGCCACACCGCACGCCGCGGCCCCCGCGGCATAAGCGCGCCGAGCAGGAGCCCCCGGAAGAGGATCTCCTCCAGCACCCCCGCGCAGAGCATGGCCGCGGCGGCAATCGCCGTCTCCGGCCACGATACGCGGCCGAGTCCGCCCAGCAGGTTGCACGCGTCGACGGCCGCGAGCGGCGCGTACCAGAGCACCCGCCGTGCGGGAACCCTCGGGCGGCAAAGTCCCAGTGTCCGCCGCAGGCCGCCCTTGCCGCTCCAACCGAGCAGCGCGGCGATGAAGAGCGCGGCGAGCAGCGCATTACCGCTGTACGCCGCACCCAGCCGCTCGCTCAGCCCGTTGCCGAGCCCCATCGCAAGCACATACGCCGCGATGCATACAAGCGTAAAGCCCAGCGGATCCCGCCGGTAGATCCGCGTCAGCATCAGCCGATCACGCACGGCGCGTCGCTCAGCCGGACGCGCCCGTCCTGCACGGTAATCTGCCGTCCGCTGATGCGGTCGGTATAGCTGCCGTCCGCAAGGCCGACGGCGACGCGCACATCGTCCTTCCCGCCGCGCAGGTCAAACACGCCGCGCACGGCGAGCTTCACCCCGTCGTAGCGGCCGACTACGGTGCGCTCGTCCACGCTCTCGAGCTGAAAGCACGCATCCTGCGGCAGGGTGCGTTTCATCTCGCGCAGCTGGCGCAGATACGGCTGCAGGTCGCGGCGCTTGTCGCAGTAGGCATCGTCCGCGTCGAACAGGCCCACGGCCCGCTGCGGGGCGAACTCCTGCCCGCTGTAGAGCATGGTCATCCCCTTCTCGAAGTACAGCAGCGCCAGCCAGTTCTCCAGCTCGCGCCAGCTCTTCACGCGGGAGGCAAAGCGCGGCTGGTCGTGGTTTTCAAGGCACCGAAGCTTGATATACTCCGGCGGATACTCGCACTCCTGAAAGTTTACCATGTCCGTCCACGCGCGCAGCGAACCGCCGGAAAAGCACGCGTCGAAATGCGGCCAGATGTCGTAGTCATAGGTGATGTCAAACGCGCTGTAGAGCTCGGAATCGGCGGCGCAGTACGCCCCCATGCGGCGCAGGCCGAGAATATGCCCCGGAAAGACGCTCTCGGCCAGCCAGATGCAGCCAGGGTGTACCTTCTCCACCTGTTCGCGCGCCTCGCGCCAGAACGCAGCGGGCACGGAGCTCGCCACGTCGCAGCGGAAGCCGTCAACAATCTCCGCCCAGATCTTCAGCGTCTCGATCTGGTATTTCCACAGGTCGAGATTCCTGTAATCGAGGTCGACGATGTCCGACCACTCCGCCACGCGGCGGGTCGGGCGGCCCATCTCGTCGCGCAGGAAGAACTCCGGATGCCCCGCAGCGAGGACGGAGTCGGGTGAGGTGTGGTTATAGACGACGTCGATGATGCACTTCATGCCGCGCTCATGAATCTGCGCGACGAGATGCATGAGGTCGCCGAGCGTCCCGTATTCGGGGTTCACGCCGCGGTAGTCGCGGATGGCGTAGGGACTGCCGAGCGTCCCCTTGCGGCTGACCTCGCCGATGGGGTGGATCGGCAGGAGCCAGATGATATCCGTCCCCAGCGCGGCGATGCGGTCGAGATCCCGCTCCAGCGCCTGAAACGTCCCCTCCGGGGTGTGGTTGCGGACAAAAACACTGTACATCAGCTTGCCGCGCAGCTGGGTATCCGTTTGCTGTGCCATGAATGCTTTTCCTCCTTTTTATGCCGCGCTCACTGCAAAAGCGCGAGAAATTCCTCCTCCGTCAGCACGGGGATCTGCAGCTCCTGCGCCTTCTTCAGCTTGGAACCCGCGTTCTCCCCCGCCACGACGCAGGTTGTCTTTTTCGAGACGGAGCCGGCGGCCTTGCCGCCGCGCTGCTCGATCATCTCCGCCGCCTCGTCGCGCGTGAAGCGCGTGAGCGCGCCGGTGAGGACGAACGTCTGCCCGGCGAAGCGGCTGTCAACCGGCTTCGTCCGGCTCTCCATGTTGACGCCCGCGACCTTGAGCCGGGCGATGAGATCCTTCGACTGCGGGCTCTCCAGCCACTCGCGCAGATACCGCGCCGTGATGGGGCCGACGTCGTCGATGGCCGTCAGCTCCTCCTCCGAGGCATTCGCGAGCGCGTCGAAGCTCCCGAAGCGGGCGGCAAGCACCTTCGCCGCTTTCTCCCCCACCTGCCGGATGCCGAGGGCGAACAGCAGCCGCCAGAGGTCGTTCTCACGGCTCTTCGCGATTGCCTCCACGGCGTTCTGCGCGGACTTCGCGCCCATGCGGTCGAGCTGGGCAATCTCCTCGGCGCGCAGACCGTAGAGGTCGGCAGCGGTTTTCACAAGGCCGCTCTCGATGAGCTGGTTCATCACCGCTGGGCCGAGCCCGTCGATGTCCATCGCGTTCCGGCTGGCGAAGTGGGTGAGGTTGCGAAGCAGCTGCGCCGGGCATTCCGCGCCCGTGCAGCGCACGGCCGCGCCGTCCGGGTCGCGCGTGACGGGCGCGCCGCAGACCGGGCAGGTATCGGGCAGGAAATATGGCTGCGCCGTCTCCGGCCGCTCGCCCGGCACGACCTCCACCACCTCGGGGATGATCTCCCCCGCCTTCTGGACAATGACCGTGTCGCCGATACGGATATCCTTCTGGGTGATATAGTCCTGGTTGTGGAGCGTCGCGTTCGTGACGGTCGTCCCCGCCAGACGCACGGGGCTGAGCACGGCCTTCGGCGTGAGGACGCCGGTGCGCCCGACCTGCACGACGATGTCGAGCACCTTCGCGAGCTTCTTCTCCGGCGGATACTTATAGGCGATGGCCCACTTGGGACACTTCGCCGTGCTGCCGAGCACCTCGCGGTCGGCGAGACTGTTGAGCTTGATGACCGCGCCGTCCATGTCGAACGGGCGCTCCATGCGCGTATCGTTCAGGCGCTCGATCTCCTCCAGGATCTCCGGCAGACGCCGCAGGCGGCGACCGGAGATGACCTTGAAGTGCTGATCTTTCAGATAGTCCAGCGTCTCTGTGTGGGACGCGAATGTGCGCCCCTCGGCGAGCTGAAGGTTAAAGACTGCGATGTCGAGCCGCCGCTGCGCGGCGACCTTCGGGTCGAGCTGGCGCAGCGAGCCCGCCGCCGCGTTGCGCGGGTTGGCCATGAGGGGCTTTCCCTCCAGCTCACGCCGGGCGTTGATCTCCTCAAAGACGCTGCGCGCCATATACACCTCGCCCCGCACGATCAGGCGCGGGAGCTTTTCCGGCAGTGTCATGGGGATGGAGCGGATCGTGCGCAGATTCTCCGTCACGTCCTCGCCGACGCGGCCGTCGCCGCGCGTCGCGCCGCGGACGAACACGCCGTCGCGGTATTCGAGCGCGACGCTCAGCCCGTCGACCTTCGGCTCGACGCTGTATTCCGCGTCCGGGAACGTTCCGGCCACGCGCTCGAGGAATTCCTCCACCTCGCCACCGTTGAACACATCCTGCAGGCTCTCGAGTGGCACCGGGTGCTCCACCGGTGCAAACTCCGATAGCGCCGGGCCGCCCACGCGCTGCGTGGGGGAATCGGGTGTGATCTCCTCCGGGTGCTCGCGCTCAAGATCCTCGAGCCGGCGCAGCATGTGGTCGTATTCATAGTCGGAAATCTGCGGATCATCCAGCACATAGTAACGGTAGCCGTGCGCGTTGAGCGTCTCGCGCAGCTGCTTCATTTCTTCCCGATAGTTCATAGTGTACCTCTTATCCGTTGTTCATGATATATTCGTCGGCATAGTCGATGACCTCGTCCGGCGTGGTGCTGAAATAGGTATAGGTATTCGGCACGCCGCCCACGATCACCGTCTCCGCCACGGCAATCTCGCTCGTGACCTGCGCGTCGGTGATAAAGCCCGGCAGCAGGATACTCATCGTAACGCTCACATCGAGCAGCACCTGATGGCGCGTCTGGTTGATGCCCGCGGACGTGAAGGCGTTGCGCAGGCTCGCCTTCGCCGAACCGACGGCCTGCATCCGCACATGAATCGACGGCCCGCGCCCTGCGAGCAGGCTCGAGCCCGTCAGTGTCCCGACGGGGATGGACAGCTCGCTCGATGAGACCTCGGAGAGCCGCTCGAGGATGTCGTCGGCAATCTGCACCTGCAGGCGGTTAAACTCCGACATGTTGCTGCGCAGGGCCGTGACGTGCCCCTCCTCGTCCTTTTCAAAGTCGATGAGCGCGTGATAGTCGATCTGCCCGGAACGGACGGCGTCGTTCACGGCGGCCACGACGATGCGGCTCACGGAGTTCGACACGCGTGATCGCGCAAGGCTCGTCAGGATCGGGCGCATGTGCATGAGCGCCAGACAGCACCCGCCCACGACGAGCAGGCACGCAAGTCCCAGCCAGATCAGCGCCCGCGTCCTGCGCGGCAGACGCACATAGTGCATGCGGTGGTAGCGCGTTCCTCTCACGGCAGACACCTCCGTGCTCAGTGTATGCCACACCCAAGACAGAGGTTCCTTATTGAAAATGAAATCCGCTTTTTGCTGCGGTGTGTACGTCGCGAAAAATACCCTGCGCGTAGCGAGCGTCGCAGGCTGGCACAGACAGCCGAGACGCAGAGCGAAGCGAACCCCCATCGAGAGAGAAGGACTTCACCCTTCTCTCTCGATGTATTATTCCCAGCCGTTCACAATCTTCTTGAACGTCTTGCCGCGCTCCATGAAGTTCTTGAACTGGTCAAAGGCGGCGCAGGCGGGCGAGAGCGTGACAATATCCCCCTCCTCCGCGCGGTCGCGCGCCGTCTCCACCGCGCGTTCAAAGGGCGTGACATCGAGAATCTCGGGCTTGCCCGGCTCGTAGCCGGGGGCGTTTTCCACGGCGGCGCGGATCTTATCTGCCGTCGCGCCGCAGAGAATCAGCAGCTTGACGTGCTCGACCACCTCGGGTCCGAGGACGTCAAACGGGATGTGCTTGTCATAGCCGCCCGCGATCAGGATGACCTGCTGCTTGAACGACCGCAGACCCGCGATCGTGCGCGAGGGGCTCGAGGCGATGGAGTCGTTATAAAACTTCACGCCGCGGTACGTCCGCACCAGTTCGATGCGGTGCTCCACTCCGCCGAACTCGCGGGCAAAGCGGCGGATAACCTCATCCGGCACCAGCCCGTCGACCGCGGCGATGGCCGCCATGTAGTTCTCGACGTTGTGAACGCCGGGAATCTTGATATCCGTCGTGCGCAGCACCTCGCGCTCCTGTCCACTGCGGCGGCAGATGATGCTCTCCCCGCGCAGGAACACGCCCTCCGCGGGCTCCTCGCGGCGGCTGAACCAGCGCACCTGCGACGCGCACTCCCCGCCGAGTCCGCGCGTGATGTTGTTGTCGAGGTTAAACACGGCGATATCGCCCGGCTGCTGGTGGCAGAAGATATTCGCCTTCGACTCGACGTACTCGTCCATGTCGCGGTGGACGTCGAGGTGGTTCGGCGCGAGGTTCGTCATGACGGCGATGTGCGGGCTGACGTCCATCGTCATGAGCTGGAAGCTCGACAGCTCCAGCACGGCCCAGTCCGTCTGCGCCATCTCCCCCGCCTCGCACAGCAGCGGGTGGCCGATGTTGCCGCCGACGTGGACGGTCTTCCCCGCCGCGCGCAGCAGCTCCGCGATGATCGTGGTCGTCGTGGTCTTGCCGTCCGATCCGGTCACGGCGATGATCGGGCAGGGGCAGACATGGAAAAACTCCTCCATCTCCGAGGTCAGAACGCTCCCGCGCGCCACAGCCTCGCGCAGCTGCGGCACGTCCGGCCGCAGGCCGGGGGTACGGAAGATAACGTCCTGCGTCAGGTTCTCGAGATACCCGTCCCCGAGCTGCAGCGCGGCGCCCGCGCCCTCCAGCTCACCGGCCAGCTCACCCAGATCCGCGCGGCTGCGCCGGTCGCAGGCGGTAACGGAGATCCCCTCCCGGCAAAGCAGCTTCACCAGCGGGGTATTGCTCACACCGATTCCGATCACGGCGACGGTCTTGCCGCGCAGGGAATCGAGATACGCACGCATATTCATTTCGGCATGCCTCCTATATAAATACAGATTATGGAATTGTATAATGGGGTAATCTATTATACCTCGCTTCCCGCCGTAATTCAATCAATTTTCGTTGACTTTCCCGGCGCACTCCTGTAAAATAAAGGCTGCGAGTAAGCCGGACAGTCGCGGGGACAAGGCGAAAGCCTGTTCATGAGGAAAGTCCGGGCTCCACAGGGCAAG
>OGYW01003369.1_pt1 | contig 10681 bp, 9 predicted proteins | sample 1576621 | NCBI WGS metagenome assembly OGYW01 (sample SAMEA3541528, study PRJEB24748) | human gut metagenome | biome: human gut; feature: human-associated habitat; material: faeces | place: China | collected 2012 | reverse complement strand
GGTTGTTGGCGGGCAGCAGACCCACGATGTGGGCAGCCTTCTCGGCAGCCTCGGCGGCGTCGGCAGCCACGATGGATGCCACACCGGCCTTGGCAGCGGCAGCAGCACTGCCGGCATCAGCCACCTTGTCGCCCTTGGCGGCAGAGGTGAACGGAGCGGTGAAGAACAGCTCTGCGCCCTCGGCCATGATGCACACGTCGGCATTGGCAGCGCTCAGTGCGCTGGTGCCGCCGCACACACCCAGAACCACCGCCACCTGCGGGATCACGCCGGAAACCTTTGCGATCTGCGCATTCAGCTTGGCATTGGCCGTGAGCACATCCAGGCCCTCGGCCAGCTTTGCGCCCACCGAGTTATAGAACGTGACGACCGGGCAGCCGGTCTGTGCGGCCATCTCCAGGACCTTGATGTTCTTCTCAACGTCCTTGACGGTAACAGCCTCGCCGTTCTGATAGACAGCGTATGCCTGCTGACCTGCTGCATAGCCGCAGGCAGCACTCACCGCACCATCGGCAAACAGCGCGGTGTATTCCCCGTCATCGAAAAACTTGGCGAGGATTTCTCCCTTATTGATCTTTGAAGCCATGATAAGACCTCCTGGTTGTCTGTGTGAGCTTTCAAAATTGGTTTTATTATACTGTTTTTGCCAGGAAATTGCAAGACTTTCTATAAAAATCCATCGAAAGCAACATCTGTTAGCTGTAATCCATAATTTTTTAACGATGTATCGCCCTGCGCTTTTTTCGCTTCCGCAAGCCCTCTGCAGTGCACCCGGCACCGGTGTAAAAAATTTTCTTTCATTTTTGGTAAATGTGCTCTCCATCCGCACATATCTTTTTGGTCAGAATTGTGTTACACTGATGTTACATTCCCTGCGGAATCATAAAATCCGGGTAAAATCCGACAGACAATGCCATCCTCCCGCCCGGAAAACAACAAAAATCCACGCAAAAGAGGTCCGACAAACTTTGAAATCTTTCGCTTCTTCCCTGCACGCTTTCAACCAGACCTATCATTCTTTGCAGCGCTCAGCCGGTGCTCTGCTGCACCATGCCGGGGTCATCCTGCCGGCGCTGGTCGGACTGTACGCAGTCGCAACCAACCTGCTGTTTATCCCGCTGATGCAGCAGCTCTGGTCGCTGACACTCCGGTTCGCGCCCGTGCATTACCTGAACAACAGCAATGCTTCGGACATTTTTGTCTCCCCGGCCATCATCCTGTGTCTTGTGGTCATTGCATTGCTGACAGCATTCTGGGCGCTGTATGAATTTTCGGTGCTGCTGCACGGGCTGGAGTTGGCCCGCAGCGGCAGACCGGTGCAGCTGCCTGCCCTGCTGCGGGATGCGCTGGTGGACATCCGGCACACGTTTCGTCCGCAGAACTGGCCGGTCCTCGTATACAGCGCCGTGCTCATCCCCTTCACCAGCTTTTTCCTGACCTCCAACTACATCACCCAGTTTGCCGTACCGGAGTACCTTCTTGGCGTACTGCGCACCACCACACGCTATCATGCGCTGTATCTGGCGATCGTGGTACTGCTGGTTCTATTGTTCCTCTCCTGTGCGCTGGTGCTGCCCCTGTTTGTTCTGGAGCGCCGCAGCCTGTGGCAGGCCGTCCGGGAGAGCGTCGGGTTCGTGCGGCAGCGAATTTTCCGCACAGCGCTGCTTCTGCTGCGCTGGAATCTCTCGGCAGTCCTCCGTTCGGGCAGCCTGGCCCTGTGCGTACTGGCACCGCTGTACGCGGTCATTCTGGGCATCGGGCTCCAGAACACCGCTGCCATGGTGGCGCTGTCCCGCGCCAGCCTGCTGGTCGAGGTGCCGTTCTTCCAGTTCCTGCTCGACTGCTCCATCACCATTGCGCAGTGCAGCATCCTGTTTTTGCTGTACCGCCGTCTGCGGGAGGGTGATGCCGCGCCGGAGGATACCCAGAACGGGAAGCCCGTCCGTGCGAAGGGCCGTCACCTGCTGGCCGCTGCGGTGGTCGGCGTCACGCTGGTCACAATCGGCCTTTCCTTTATTTATATTGCTCTGCCGGCGGATGATGAGCTGCGCACCATGCTGGGCGGTGCGGCTCCCATCGTCACGGCACACCGCGGCTATTCGACGGCTGCACCGGAGAACACCCTGCCCGCCTTTCAGCTGACCATCGACCACCACAGCGACCGGGCCGAGCTGGATGTGCAGATGACAAAGGATGGTGTGGTCATGGTGACCCACGACACCAGCCTGCGCCGCTGCACCGGCCGCAACGCCAACATTTACGACCTGACCTTTGCACAGGTGCGGGAGCTGGATGCCGGGCGGTGGTTCAGTGCCCGGTACGCCGGTACGCAGATCCCCACACTGGAAGAGGTGCTGGACCTGTGCAAGGGGAAAATCCAGCTGAACATCGAGATCAAGCCCAATGCCGCCACCCCGGAGCTGGAAGCTGAGACCGTGCGCATCATCCGGAAAAAAGGCTTTGAAAAGGACTGCGTGATCACCTCCCAGAGCTACGAGACCCTTTGCAAGGTAAAGGAGCTGGACCCCGAGATCGAGACGGGGTATATTCTGGCGCTGGGCGTGGGCACCTATTACGACCTGCCTGCCGCCGACTTTTTCAGCGTGGAATCCACCTTTATTACCTCCGGCATGGTGCAGCAGATCCATCTGCGCGGCAAGACGGTGTCCGCCTGGACGGTCAACCGTGCGGAGGACGCCCGTGACCTGCTGAGCCTTGGCGTGGATGATGTGATCACCGACAAGCCCGAGATGGTGCAGGACCTGCTCAATGAGGACGCCGACCTTGACCGGAACCTTGTGCTGATGCGTGACCGGCTCAAGGAACTGCTGGGCCTGACGGAAAGCGCCGACAGCGAGATTGACCCGGATGACAGCGCCATTGAGGAGGTGCTGGAAGACCCGGAGGAACTGTTGGATCAGGCATGATCTTCTTCCCGGACAGACACAGCAAAGCCCCCGGTTCTCGATCGTGAGAGCCGGGGGCTTTTTGCGGGGCTTTGCGCCCGAAGGATCATTTCTGCAGGGTGTTCCAGGCAGGCATTTCATTGCGCAGCTTTTCCCACATGGGCATGGCCGTTCCGGCCTGTTTGCGCAAAGCCTCAAAGGCTTCGTCCAGGTACTGCATCTCCTTTACTGCGTGCATGGCGTGGTCGGAAGCACACAGGCGGCCCAGCGGAGTCTTGGCCATGGCAAGCACCATGGCGTCCATCTTGCGGCGGCCTGCCGTGCCGGGCTTGTAGTAGTCCGTATTCTCTGCGTCGTTCACCGGGATGCCGAGAGCCTTGAGCATCTCACAGCCCTCATAGGCGGCATCCAGAATGGCAGCGCGCTGCTGTTTGGTGGCGCGGGTCAGGTCCCCGTTGCAGGCATAGCACACATAGCAGACCGGCAGAATGAACGCAATGTGGCACTTGAGCCACTCGTCCATATCGCTGTAGAAAGTCAGCTTATACTTTGTGCCGTCAAAGGCGGTCTTGAGCCGGATGCGGAAGGTGCCGGAAAGCGGAGCCGTGGCACCGCCCACCGTCATGCCCACACCGGTGTGCACACTGACCACCCGGTCGCGCTCCCGGCGGCCTGCGGTGTTCTGGAAGCCAAAGGCGATCTTGTCGGCTGGGCGCTGCATGGCTTCCAGAACCTGCTTTGCATGGGGGTCGTTGCCCACGAATACAAAGTAGGGGCTCCGGTTGGCCTTGAGGACGGGCAGCACATCCGGCAATTGACCGGCCTGCAGCACCACGAACACAAGGTCGTAGAAGTCCTCCGGGGCCAGGACGTCGATGGTGCGCACCCGGTCCACCGTGGTTTTGCGCTGCGCCCATTGGCGGATGACCAGACCCTTCTGGTCGATGCGCTCCTTCCACTCCCCGCGTGCCAGCAGGGTCACGTCGTTCTTTTTGTTCTGCAGCAGCACATGGGCCAGTTCACAGCCCAGCACGCCGGCTCCGTACACCAGGATCCTCATGCAGATGCGCCTCCCTCATGAAATGGTTTCCGGGTTTATTTTTTCAAAAACGAGAAAAAACCTTTTTTCTCGTACGGTGCACTCGATACGCCCTTGACTTCGTAGCCGGTGGCGTTGATGACATCCCGCAGCTTTGCCTCGTCCAGAGCCTGTTCCGAGTGGATCACCGTCTGGGCCTTGGTGTGGGAAGAGGCCACTTTCTTTGCCTCCGGAAATGCCTTGCGCACGGCATCGTTGACATGGCTCTCGCACATGCCGCACATCATACCGTCTACCTTTACCACTGTTTCGATCATTGTCTGTTCCCTCCATGATGGTTTCTGCGCGCGTTCGGCGAGCCGCTGCACGTTAGGGAATACTAACCGCAGCTTTAAACAAAATGCTGTCGGGGTGCCCCGGCAGCAGTGCGGAGCGATCCCCTTTTTGGGCCTGCGGCCCGGGCTGCTCAGAAATGCGCGCGCATTGTACAGCTTCATCATATCACACCGGTAGGCAAATTGCAAGCCGTGCGGTGCAAAGGTCAGTATTCGACGCCTTTGCGGGCGGCAATTCCCTTCTGATAGGGGTGGCGGATGCACTCCATCTTGGTCACATAATCGGCGGCGTCCAGCATCCACTGCGGGGCGGCGTGGGCCGTGAGCACACATTCCTGCCCGGCGGGACGCTGCAGCACCGCCCGGCGAAGCAGGTCCTTGTCCACCATATCCAGTTCCCAGGCGCTGCCGGCCTCGTCCAGCACCAACAGGTCCGCTTCCTGCGCCATGGCAACGGTCAGGTTCCGGTCCTGCAGGGTCCGCGTGGCGGCCTTTTCGGCGTCGTTCATCTGAAAGACGAATTTCTGCCCGGCCTTGCCCCGGTAGACCGTGGCCCCCAGCTGCTCCAGCAGCGGGATCTCCCCGCTCTTGCCGCCCTTCAGGAACTGCACGATGACCACCTTTTTTCCGCTGCCCAGTGCACGCAGCGCAAGGCCCATGGCGGCGGTGGTCTTGCCCTTGCCGTCGCCGTAATACAAATGCAGCAGTCCCATCTGTTCCATACCGTTCTCCTTATTCGTTCTGTTCCATTTTATCCTATCACGCCCGGCGGCAGAACACAACGTTTCCGGAGAAATTTTCTCTTGACAGACACGGATTTTTTATGATACACTCCATGCAGTTTGTTCTTGCAAACGCACCGTTCCTTCTGGAATGGCGTTTCTTTTTGCTCAAAAGTTAGTTCGTTCTAACATTCGACATCTCACCGGACACAGAAAGGACCTTTGTCATGCATCCTCTCAAAAAAGCGTTTTTTGTTGCCCTCGGCTGCATCAGCCTGGCGCTGGGCACCATCGGCATTGCACTGCCCATTCTGCCCACGGTGCCGTTCTATCTGCTCACGGCCTTCTGCTTTGCCAACAGCTCCGAGCGGCTGCACACCTGGTTCACCCACACGACCGTTTATAAAAAGTACATCGGCAGCTATTTCCGCCGCCGCGGCATGACCCGCAAGGCCAAGGCGCTCCTCATCGGCACGGTAACGGCCATCATGCTCCCCGGGTTCATCCTGATGGACAAGGTGCCCGTGGGCCGCGCCATTATGGCCATTGTCTGGGTGGGGCACATCGTCTACTTCGGTTTCAAGGTGCAGACCATCACCCAGCAGGAAGCGGACGATGCCATGGCACAGGCACTGGAAGAGTAAGCAATCCAACAGCAAAAAATAAAGCCGCTGCGTATTTTTCTGCGCAGCGGCTTCATTTTCTTTCTGGGATAGGATCACTCGTACAGCGGGAAGTCGCGGGTCAGCTTGAGCACACGCTCGCTGATCTCATCCTTCTTCTCGTCGTAGTGCCAGATGCAGTCGGCAATGCAGTCGGCGATGACCTTCATCTCGGCCACGCCCATGCCGCGGGTGGTGACCGCCGGAGTGCCCAGACGCACGCCGGAGGTGACGAACGGGCTGCGGGTCTCGCCGGGGACGGTATTCTTGTTGGCAGTGATGTGCACGCTGTCCAGACGGGCTTCCAGATCCTTGCCGGTGCACTCCTCGTCACGCAGGTCGATGAGCATCAGATGGTTGTCGGTACCGCCGGACACCAGCTTGACGCCGCGTTCCTGCAGAGCTGCGGCCAGAGCCTGAGCGTTCTCCACGATCTTGCGGGCGTACTCCTTGAACTCCGGCTTGAGGGCCTCGCCGAAGCAGACGGCCTTGGCGGCGATGACGTGCTCCAGCGGGCCGCCCTGGGTGCCGGGGAACACGGCCGAGTTGATGCGCTTGGCAATGACCGGGTTGTTGGTCAGGATCAGGCCGCCGCGGGGGCCGCGCAGGGTCTTGTGGGTGGTGGTGGTCACCACATCGGCATAGGGCACCGGGCTCTGGTGCTGGCCGCCGGCCACCAGACCGGCAATATGGGCCATATCCACCATCAGGAATGCACCGTAACCGTGGGCGATCTCAGCGATCTTCTCAAAGTCGATGGCACGGGGGTAAGCGGATGCACCGGCCACGATCAGCTTGGGGCGCACCTTCTTGACCTGCTTTTCCAGCTCGGCGTAGTCGATCACGCCATCGGCATTGACGCCGTAGGAAACAAAGTGGTAGTTCTTGCCGGACATGTTCACGGGGGAGCCATGGGTCAGATGGCCGCCCTGGGACAGATCCATGCCCATGACGGTATCGCCCAGATCCAGCAGGGCGAAGTAGACGGCCAGGTTGGCCTGTGCACCGGAATGGGGCTGGACGTTGGCGTACTTGGCACCGAACAGCTTGCAGGCGCGCTGGATGGCGATGTTCTCCACCTCATCCACATAGACGCAGCCGCCGTTCTGTGCCCAGCCGCAGTCGAGCTGCGAGTAGCACTTTGTGCTGTTATCGAGCAGGTGCTCGAGCAGCGTTTTGCCCTCATCCATGAAGAATTCCTGGCTGTGGTTGTGGTAGCCAATCTTGATGCCGTACGGCTCTGCCATTTCTGCCATTTCGTCGAGCTTGTGCGCGACTTCGATGGCTTCTGCCTTATTGCAGAACGGCGTGCCTGCCCAGATGACGGCCTTGCCGCCGAGCTCGGCAATCTTTTTGACGATCTCTTCTGTCGGCTCTGCGTGGATGGAGACAACCTCAAGGCCGGTCTCTTTCAGCCATTTTTTGATGTCCTCAATGTCGTTATCGAGGTCGACCGGCAGCAGCTCGACGCCCGTAAAGCCGAGGGACGCGATGGTCTTGAATTTATCGAGCAGCGTGGGCCCGAGGCCGAGATAGCTCGCGATGCCGCCGAAAGAATATGTACCGATATTGACTTTCATGTAAACTTCCCCAATCGTAACAAATTTGTGAAAAATAAAACCGTATATCAAGCAAAATTATACCATATACACAAATAAGCGTCAATCAAAATTACGGGGAGCGATGGAAAATTTTCGGGCTATTTTATGGCGAAATTGTCGGGAACAACGCAATTTTCCGGAAATTTCGGCGCGCCGACGTTTTTAAACCACGCTTTGTAGATCGGGATGAGCGCATCTAAAGTGATTTTTTCCGGGCGGTCGAGGAAACCAAGTAAATTTGCCATGCGGCCGAGGAGTTCTTCGGGCGTGAAACGCGTGCGCAGAACGCCGATGTCGAGATCGCGCTCGCGCTTACTTAAACGGCGGCCGTCGCGATTGACGAGCAGCGGAATGTGCCCGTAGTGCGGCGGTGTGTGGCCGAGTGCGTGAAAGAGCTGAATTTGGCAGCCGGTGGAAGGGAGCAAGTCACGCCCGCGGACGACTTCCGTCACGCCCATTAAAGCATCGTCTACGGTGACGGCGAGCTGGTACGCGTGCACGCCGTCGCTGCGGCGCACAATGAAATCGCCGAACGTGGACTGAACATTTATATTTTGCGGACCGCAGTATAGATCTTCAAACGTGACAGTGTCTTCCGGTGCGCGAAAACGCAAGCTTGGGCAGCGCGTGCGGCTTTTTTCCTCAATTTCGGCGGAGGATAGATTGCGGCATAAACCGGGGTAGCGGAACGTGCCATCACCTGCGTGGGGCGCGGAGGCCGCGTGCAGCTCCGCGCGGGTGCAAAAGCACGGGTAAACATCGTTTTTGGCGCGGAGTTCACTTAACGCCGATTCGTATAGTTCGCGGCGCGCGCTTTGGTAATAGGGGGCGTGGGTGCGCTCGTGGCCGGGGCCTTCGTCCCAAGTGAGGCCGAGCCATGTTAGATCGTCCATTAAAAGCTCGGCTTTTTCGCGTGTGCAGCGGTCGGGGTCGAGGTCTTCGATGCGCAGGAGCATCTCGCCGTTTTGGTTGCGCACGGAAAGCCACGCCAGAAGCGCGCAGCAGAGGTTGCCAAGGTGCATGCGCCCCGAGGGGCTGGGCGCGAACCGCCCGCGGACAGGGGTAGGTTGTGAGGTGGACATACTGAAAATCCTTTCGGAGAAAATTTGAAATTATAAAATCATTTTACCGCAGATTTTGGGCGCGCGCAATGGTTTTGGGACAGAGAAGTGAATTGACAGGTGTGCGCCAAACGGGTAAAATGATATAGCAAAGTTTTGCACAGCCCGCGGCAACAGCGGTTAAAAGTTTCGCCCGCCTTTTCAAAGGCGGCGGAATCCAAGGGCAGCGCTCTTGGTCGAGCTCCGCAGAGCTCGAAGCTCTTTAGACTTTAGAATAAGAGGATATCAAAATGAACGAAAAAGAAATCTCGGAAATTCGCCGCCGATTCAGGGCGGATAAAAGCAATATCACCCATGTGCGCGGGTGCTACGTCAACGAAAAGCAGGAAATCGTCTCGCAATTCGACCAGCCGCTCTCCCTGCTGCCGCAGGAGGAATGCGAAAATATGCTTTCCGTGCTGCGCCGTACGCTTTCCGGCACGCTCGGCAAAAATCTCATCGAAATGCCGTTTACGACCGCGCAGGTTGTTGACAGCGATGAGCACCGGCTGCTGATGGCGCTGCGCGACTCAAAGCTTACCGATGAAGAAGCCGTACAGATGTTTTTTGAGAAGGTCATCGCATCATACAGACCCGAGGGTACGTATCTCATTTTGCTCGCGAACGATACATACGACGTGCCGTACCGCGCAAAGGACGGCGAAACGCTGGAGGATGCCTCGGAGAATATCTATAATTACGTTCTGTGTACCGTCTGCCCCGTGAAGCAGACAAAGCCCGTTTTGGGGTACGACGTGCCGGAAAATACGTTCCACAACCGCGACATCGATTGGCTTGTTTCCGCGCCGCAGCTGGGCTTTTTGTTCCCGTCGTTCACCGACCGCAGCGCCGATATTTACAGCGCCATGTACTACTGCCGCAGCGCTTCGGAAAGCTACGATGAATTTATAGAAGCGGTGTTCAACCGCGAAGCGCCCATGCCCGCAGAGGAGCAGAAAACGACGTTTGGCACGATTTTGGGCGATGCCTTAAATGATGCGTGCAGTTTAGACGTCGTACAGACTGTGCACAGCCGCCTTTGCGGAATGATTGAGGAGCACAAGGCGAGCAAGGATCCGGAGCCGCTGACCATTACGGGACGCACGATGAAAACGATGCTGACCGCTTGCGGCGTGCCGGGCGAGAAAGCCGAAAAGTTTGAGGAAGCCTGCGCGGAGCAGTTCGGCGCGGACGCGGCACTCAGCCCGCGCAACCTTGTGGAGACGAAGAAATTCGAGATCGAAACGCCGGAGGTGCAAATTCGCGTCGACCCCGAGTACAGCGAGTGGATCGAGACGCGCTACATTGACGGTGCACCGTACATCCTCATTCCCGCCGGCGCGGGCGTGCAGGTGAACGGCGTGCCGATCGCCATCACTCGCCCGGACGTGGAGTATGAGGAGAAAGAATGATAGAATTCAAAGAACGGAATATGGAGGTTTTAAAATCGATTTTGAACGCATCCGTATGAGGTGATTTTTTGTGACCGTGCGCGACGACGAGGGTAAGGTCATCGGCTACTTCGATCGCCACGAAATGCACTGGGATTTCAGCGACCCCGGTAAACCTGTTGCGGTGCCGAAGCCGGAAGCAGGATATTAAGACGAAACAAGCGGCGCACAGGGTGTGAAAACTCTGTGCGCCGCTGATTTTATGTGCTTTTAAATTTACTCGAAATCAGCGTTTATGAAGAGCTCGAGCATTTTGACCGTCGCTTCGATGTCCTTTTGGCTCACGATGGCGTTCGGGCCGTGGGTGTAGCGGGTGACGACCGAGAAGCCAATCGTTTTGATGCCGCCGCCGACGAGCGTCATGGCACCTGCGTCCGTGCCGCCGACATAGATGACGTCTTTCTGGTACGGAACGTTGTGTTCTTTGCACAGCGCGATGGATTTACTCACAAGGCCTTCGTCGCTGATGGAACCGGTGTCGGAGATTTTGATGGCGACGCCGTGGTCGAGCGCGTTGCTGCCCTCCAAATCGCCCGGGCGGTCGTGGCACGGGGTGACGTCCACCGCGACGCCGATGTCCGGCTGAATACGCTGCGCCGTGACCTGCCCGCCGCGCGTGCCGACCTCCTCCTGCACGGTGAACGCGAGGTAGATGTCGTTCTTCGGCTTTTTCACGTTCATCATCGCCGCCAGCAGCATATAGCAGCCGACGCGGTCGTCGATGGCCTTTGCGGTGATGTAGCCCGGCGCAAGCTCCGTGTACGGGCCCTCATAGCATGCAACGTCGCCGACATCAACGTATTTTAAAACTTCTTCCTTGCTGTGCAGACCGATGTCGATGTAGCAATCGGTATAGCGCTTATAG
>OGYW01003360.1_pt1 | contig 10696 bp, 14 predicted proteins | sample 1576621 | NCBI WGS metagenome assembly OGYW01 (sample SAMEA3541528, study PRJEB24748) | human gut metagenome | biome: human gut; feature: human-associated habitat; material: faeces | place: China | collected 2012 | reverse complement strand
TGCCTATTATGATCAATCGTGGGAAAGAGATGCTTCGTATCTCACCCAAAGACAGTAAGAAAATCGAGTACTCAACCAATCAAGGCCGTTCATGGATAGTTCGCTATAGCGGTTCATCGAACACTGGCGCTTTCAGTGACTTGATGGATGCTGGCAAGGAAATCCTTGGAACGACTGACAAAGGATTATTCTACTCAACCAACGACGGTAGAAGTTGGATTTGCCGTAAACGTGGATAGTACGATGGACAATCGGTTTATTCTAAGTCCGACGAATGAAATTGTGCTTAACGCTGATAAACTTTACAGTGTTGAGCATAGCGTCATTCACATCGGTATTGAGGATGTAAAAGCAATCATCGATACCGCAGAGAACGTGATTATCCTTCGTGGAAACGCTTTGGGGAAGATGTCAACAGCAGATGCTATCGAGGATGCTGTATTGCATTCTTGCTCAGTAGCTCAAGGATACGATTTTTTTACTGCTAACAAGGTTCTCGTTCAAATAACGTATGGTAGAACGCATCCGATGCTTGCCGCAGAAGCGGCAGACGTTGTACAATTTGCTGAAATGTTCCCTTCCACCACTTCCTTTATTTGGGGAGTCGCAGAGGATGACAGAGGCGAAGACGAAAGAACGGTCATAATCATGGCCTCGAACCTAAAAAAGAAGAACAACTAAAAATTACAAATGATATGGTAACAAAGAAACTTACAAACGAATTTATGGAGAAAATACTCAATGATTCAGCCTGGAAAGAACTCTCAGGAGACTTTCAATGGACGGAGCAAATGCTCGAAAAGCACAAAGCCAAAGTGGATTGGAAAGAGATTTCCAAGAATAGCAATGTGGTATGGACACCTGCTATGCTGGACAAGTTCAAAAAGTTCATTGACTGGAAGGAACTTTCCAATACCGGATGCGAAACCATCCTTACCGAAGAAACACTAGAACAGTTTAAGGGTTATTGGGATTGGTCGGTGTTATCCGGAAACAGTGACCTCAATTTGAACTACCAAATGATTGATAGATTCATTGACCTATGGGATTGGTCGGAACTCATTGACCGTTGGTGCGGGGAAGAACTGTATACTTTTGACTTCTTGGAGCGTTATGCGGATAAGATTCCATCAAGCAAACTTCAGGACTCTCGCCTTTGGACATCTCTCGTTGAGCAACGCGAAAAAGATTTGAAGTTAGAAGTAATTGCATAAGATGAAGAATCTATTTTGTAATCATACGCCAACAGAGGAAGACATCAAGGAAGTAGCGAATGAATTGGGACTACTCCAGAATGTTCACTTGTTGGCGTGTGATATTAACGACGTGAAAGTCATTCTGGATGGCGCTACCAACTACATATTAGTTGAAGGCATGGGCAATGGTTCCGGGCGTTTATCCAACGCACTGGAAGATGCTGTAATTCAGTGCTGCAGAACAGCCAAAAGCTACAAACTATTCAGTGCTAACAAGCTATTGCTTCATATTGAATACAATAGCGATAAGCCGCTTTTGGTAGAAGAACTAGAAGAGGTGCATACATTTATGGACATGTTTGAGAAAGAGATTCACCTCATAACAGACATGGCTGTGGATAATGAAAATGCGAATGGTGACACTATCATAGTGCGTATTCTGGCATCAAACTTGATATTTAAATAACGGAATATGGCTTTAGAACCCAAACAATTAGTTTATCAAGGCACCTTTGGCGAGGATGATAACCCCTTGCCAAAGGTTAACTACGAGGACATTCCCAAAGAACGTCGCAAAAAGCTCCGCAGGAAGCGTTTGTGCAATGTGGCTATTGAAGATTTCGAAGAGTGGTTGGCTGTAGAACTAGATTTCAACAAATACTGGTATGTAGGCGAAGGACTTGACTTTGAGCATAAGACAAAGAGGCTTGCTGACGAAGATGATCAGAAAGGCCTTGCTCAATATTATCGCGCTGAATACCGTCACTTGCAAGAATTCGCAGTTTGGGAGGAAGAGCATCTTACTCCGCTTGTTAAGGAATTAGCAAGCATGGCGAAGAGCGACCCGCAGTATGACTGGCATTTCCTTTATAAGCTGGAACGCAAGAAGTTAGTTTGTATGGAAGCTTATCTTTCTCATTCGAGAGTAGCAGATGTAAGTGGAGAGTATGTCGGCAAGAAATGGTTAGTGCTTTGTATCAATCTACTTGATTATATTCTCGAATATAAAAAGATAACCAAGCAGCAAATCAAGCAGATGAACCTTCGCAATCTTCATGGTTTGGTAGATGCCTATACCATTGAGCAATTCAAGAAAGAGAAATATGCCAAGAAAGATGACCTATGCATGAAAACCTTTCATGGCAAAGAAATCTATGTTCGTAAGATGGAGCGTCTTTACCACCTAATCCGGCTGTATAAAACGAGATATTGGTGGGAATAACATGTTAGTACACAAACAAGTATATATCATGCGTAAATTAAACGACATATTAATCCGAGTCAAATCTTTAGAAGAGCAACTTGAAGAAAAAGGTTATCATGACGCACCAAAGGTAATTGTTGCCGGCGGCAGGGATTTTGATGACTACGAAATGATGCGTCAGAAACTGTTTGAGCTATTCAATAACAACCAATTCTTTGCAGGCAACATAGTGAAGATTATTTCGGGAATGGCTGAAGGGGCTGATACGCTTGCCATAAGATATGCCGATGAGAACCGTTTGCCCAAAATCATGATGCCTGCATGTTGGTATTATAACCGACGTAGAGCTGGTTTTTTCCGCAATGAGGATATGCTGTCTATAGCTGATGCCTTGGTCGCATTTTGGGATGGAGAGTCACATGGGACAAAGCACATGATTGAGATTTCAAGAGAAAAAGGTATACCAGTCTGGGTGTTTGAATATAAGAACAATAAAACGAGCAGAAATGAACTATTACGAACGTAACGCAATTGAGCAAATCAGCGAGATTACAAATTGCTCTGAGCTAAGGAGGCATCTTCTTTCTGTTGAGATGCTCATCAAGGAACTCGTGGGTGATGATCCTTATTGTTTCTATAGTTCTAGGGCGCAGAACTACGAGAAGTATGAAAGAGTTGAAGAGCTCATTACCCTTCGTCAATTCATCCTCAACAAAATGTTCAATGCGACAGATAGCGAGGTTCACCGTTTTGAGAAGCTGAACGCCTTGCTGCTGAATCTTACGAACCAAATGTATGCACGCACTTGCTTGCTATATAGGAATACACTCAAGAGTGCAGATTATTCTTGGGATGATGACTATGAGGTAGAGGGCACTCTCTCCTGTCATCCCGAGTATGACAAGGATGATAGCAATCATCATGACATATTGAGACTGGAGGAAGATGATTATTATGGTTCTGACTTCGCATACATGGCTGCTCTCAACTGTGAATACGAAGATTATTATAATACCTGAGTTCGGGATAAGAAATTAGTGTATAAAATTGGTAACCATGTGATTAATTTGTATCTTTATAGTATTCTAAATCAACAAAATACACTATTAATTCATCATGATTACCGTAGACAAAGTTATCGAAATTTTCTGTATTGCAGATGATTTTTGCGGAGAATATTCCATTGAAGTTCAAAAACATCAATTAGAAAGCAAAGCAGGCAAGAAGCACCGTAATCGTTCCTGTAGCCTCTCTGATAGTGAAATTATTGCCATTTTAGTTTGTTTCCATTTTGGCACATTCCATAATTTCAAGCACTATTATCTGTTTTTCATTAAAGAACATCTTCAGGATTATTTTCCCACAGCTGTTTCTTACAACCGTTTTGTCGAACTTGAAAGTCGAGTCGCTATTCCTATGATACTCATGCTTAAACTTCTTTGTTTTGGAGAATGTACCGGAATCACTTATGTGGATAGTACTTGTATTCCTGTATGCAACAACAAACGGATTAAACGTAACAAAGTATTCAAGGATGTAGCCCAGGTCGGTAAAAGCACCATGGGATGGTATTATGGTTTCAAACTACATTTGGTTTGTAATGATCGGGGGGAATTATTAAATTTCTGCTTGACCAAAGCGAATGTGGATGACCGTAATCCTGAGGTATTTAACGTACTAGGTAAAGAGTTATTCGGAAAGCTATATGCAGACAAAGGCTATATCTCGAAAACACTCTTTGAAACATTATTCAATGATGGAATACACTTAGTCACAGGGCTCAAATCAAACATGAAGAATAAACTTATGCCACTCAGAGATAAGATATTGCTTCGGAAAAGATCGATTATTGAAACGATTAATGATGAACTAAAGAATATAGCACATGCCGTACATTCGAGACACAGAGGACTGCCAAACTTTCTGATGAATATGATTTCAGCAATCATGGCATACTGCTTTTTCCCAAAGAAACCAGCCATTAAATGGGAGATAGAAAGACAGAACCAATTGGAACTGTTTTTCTAATTACTTATCCCGAACTCAGGTATAATGGCTCCTTTGGGGAGAATATAGAAATGTGCTCTATTCAGCACAATTCAGAAAATACGCCAGACATGAGTGACAACCAATTGGGATGTATCAATGACTTGGAAGATGGTACAACATGGGCAGAAGGTTGGTTGGGGCATCCAAAACTTAAGCATATCTGCATGTGCCATGCGGTGCATTCGTTAGTATGCCATCATGTCTTCTCCATTCCAGACATGCTCCGCATCAACGACTTCTGGGTCGAAGCAAGCATTAAGGTGCAGCATATTACTGACCAAACAAGTAAACGGTGGAAAAATATAGACTATGACTCACAATAGCTTCAAGTGGGTATTTACTGTAAAAAGAGTGGATAATATCAACAGAAATTCGGCAAATACGTTAAAAATCAGCTTATAAAGCAAAGTTTTTATCCTATGCCACGATTTTTCATAGGATATTATATACCTTTGTAAGCAAGTAAGTCTGCTATCAGCATTTTTCAATTTAATAGGATTAGTACACAACAGCGGACATTAGATTTTATAAATCGTATATCATATGCAAGACAATAATGAAATACAATTGTGGGCAGAGAAAGCTGCAAATACATATAATGGCATTGGAATGAACTATTACAGCCAATCTCCATTGACAAATCTAAGGCCAAAACCTATAATGATTTGTGGCATCAATCCAGGCTCTGACGGAATATTCGAGGAGCATAACGCTGACTTCCTGATAAGCGGGAATCCATGCTGGAAAGATCATCATAAATGGGGATATTGGAAAAATCTCAAACAGTATTTTGCTTACAATTCCGACCTCCTTGACGATGGCAATTACGTGCTAACGAATATGTCCTTTTGCGCCACAAAAAAAGCAAACGAAATCAACGAAGCTACGTTAAAAGCATCACTGCCAACCACAATAGAGCTCATAAAGGCTATCCAGCCTCGACGAATAATTATGTTAAGCGGGAAAAAAGCATTTGCTCTCCTCCAATCAACATCAGATATAATAAGCAATGTTAATGTTGTAAATGAAGATTTGCTACTGGGTAGAATATGTAACATTCCAGCGATAGGCGTAGCTCATCCTTCTGCTCGTTTCAAAAGTGGTGGTCGCGAAAAAATAGCTCGGGCTTTGAATGTGTTTATTCAAGAGGACTATTCTGTTCAAGCAATACGTGAAGCATACGGTAAATGCCGAATTCCTTTTTCGGCAAAAGATATAGTTTCTATATTGCACGACCAGCATGACTTAGTTCCTTATGAAATCACCAAGGATTTAAAGACCTACAGATTTGATATTGGAAAAGGCTTACAACTAACGATTACAAACACTCAACATGGCTACTGCGGCATTAGGCTGAAGGACCCAATAACATTGAGTAACGGTAAAACGTCATTCTTATCGGAGGAAAAAACAAAATCTATAGGTCAATCTCAAGGATGGACTTCTAACGAGAGCTGGATGGCAACTAAGTGCTTTGCACAATTCATGAACGTAGAAGAATGCGTTCAAGAAATACTTCTTATGAGTCGATATTAAATAAGAAAAAGTCTATGGCAGCAAACATCTTTGGCCGTTACGTATGGCTAATTGAACAATTCAGACGATATGGCCGACTGACCTATGAAGAGGTGAATGACCTTTGGCATAGAAGCGGACTGAGCTATGGGGACGATGATGATCTCGCCCTCCGCACTTTCCATAACCATCGCAAAGCCATCTTTGACATCTTTGAGGTGGAGATTGCTTGTGACATTAAGGATGGTTATAAGTATTACATCGACCATCCTGAGGATTTGGAGAAAGACAATCTTCGCATTTGGCTCATTGACTCCTATACGGCCATGAACCAGATTCAAGCAGATAGGAAACTGAAAGGACGCATCATTTTCGAGAATGTACCTTCTGGTCATAAATGGCTTAACGTCATCACCGATGCCATGCGCAACAATCAGGTGCTCAACGTCACACATCACGGCTTTGGGAAACCCGAACCTTGGTATTTCGACATAGAGCCTTACTACCTCAAAGTGGTCAAGCGTCGGTGGTATGTGTTAGCCCGCAGTCCGTATTATTCCAATCGGAACCAACAAAAGAATAAAGCAGATGGCGGCGACCGCCCAGAAGATGTATTCTTGGTCTATGCTCTCGACCGCATTCTTGACTGTCATCCGACAGGTTCCACCTTCCTCATGAAAGAAGATTTCGACATCGACGAATATTATCGCGGATGCTGTGGAATAATCCGTACCAACGAGGAGCCGGTAAGAGTTGTGCTGAAAGCCTATTATGGTGGTCCTGATTATCTTCGTACACTGCCAATACATGAATCACAACGTGAATTGGTAGAGCTGAAAGACGATGAAGCATCCTATTTTGAGTTGACCGTGCGCCCAACCTTCGACTTTTATCAGTCTTTGTTGGCACAAGCCGACCAAATCGAAGTACTTGAACCAGCATCGGTACGCAATGAAATGCGCAACTTTGCAAAGAACCTAATGTCGTACTATAAAGAGGAAGAACAATGAAAGACGGATTAAATTTTATAGCCATCGATTTTGAAACAGCAACACCCAAACGTGCCTCCATCTGTGAGGTGGGTATCTGTGTGGTTCGCAATGGTGAAGTAGTAGAAACGCGCTCATGGTTGGTGCAGCCAGAAGAGAATCTCTATAGCTACTGGAATATGCAATGTCACAGCATTCGGCCGGAAGATACAGAAAACTCACCATCTTTTCCCGAAGTTTGGGAAGAGATAGAACGCCTATACCTCGATGAGTTCGATACCTTTGTGGCACACAACGCACCCTTCGACCGCAGTTGTCTGGAGCACTCAGCCAAACTGTATCACTTGCATCTACCAGAAATAAACTGGCAGTGCTCTTTGAAGACTGCCCGACAAGTGTATGATTTCGGCTGTAATACCCTAGGTTATCTATGCGAACAATTAGACATTCCGGAAGGCACGCACCACCGCGCCGGGGATGATGCTGAGATGTGCGCAAGACTTTATCTAAGAGAATTATGTGATTCAAATAATATCTAATCAAGCAAATAATGAAGATCCCCGATTTAGTACAATCCCTTAGGCAAATCTTCCTTCAAGACGAGTTGACTTTCATTATTCCAGCATATCAACGTGGCTATAAGTGGACAAAAGAGCATGTTCGTCACTTGCTTGAAAGCATTGAGAGCAAGTTAAAGATATGTCAGAATGCTGATCAATATTTCTGCCTCCAAAATATCACACTTTGTGATTCAGAGGAAGGATTACGTGTGGTTGATGGCCAACAACGCTTGATAACTCTCACTCTTATTCTATCTCAACTGAAAGTGAAGATGAAGAGTCGTATCAATTTCCCTACAAGAGAAAAGACAGAAGCATTTATTAACAACCTCGTTTCCAATCACGAGTTGAGCGAAGCTGACAGTTTGGACGAAGAATACATTTCTGAAGCCGTACAAGCAATCCACGAGTGGTTTGAAACGAATCAGCTATCATTGGATTTATTTCTTGATAAAGTTAAACTGATTGTCAATATTATAGAGAATGAGGCAACCACAGAGGAACAAACTTTTGCAAATTTGAATGGTGTCAAGTCTGAGTTAGATGGGTCAGACCTTCTTCGGGCTATCTTTATCACACGATGCGAAACTGAAACGGAAACAGAACGTCTCTTAGGTGCAGAGTTTGATGAAATGAACAGGTGGTGTAAAGAGGAAGAAAACCGCAAATTCATTACCAAACTGGTTGAGATAAACAAGATAGTTGAAACCCCTCTAGATAAACTTGGATCATATCATGCCAGAATCACATTTGACGAAAAACGTTATCCTATTGACCTTATATATAAGCTATTCTTTGTCCTTAATCGAACTGAGAACGAGGAATACAACTACATTTTCTTTGAAAAGCTGCTTTCAGAGACCAACTGCAGAAAGGTATTAGAAGAATTACGATTATTATTCTCTGCTCTTAAAGTATGGATGAAAGATAGAACAATATACCATTTTCTCGGTTTTCTGATATTCAACACCAAGGGATATGGTTTTTCCCAAGTATATGAATGGTGGAAAGCAGGTCGAGACAAGTTCTTGTTACAAATCAAATCCGCTATTCGCAAAAGTTTGACAGCCGAGTTTAGAGAAGACTATAGTCTTACTGATTTAGGTAATGAGCGACACCCATGGTACCTTGGCCATTTTGATGATGATGGTAGAATGAGTGTACTCATCCACATTCTCATTTTGCAAGATATTCTTCTTTGTACTCGTTATCCTGAAGTGGGATATCTTCCTGTTGACTATTTCACAAGAATGAATGATGATGTAGAACACATAGCCTGTCAAACTCCCAATGAAAAGGATTCAAACGACCGAGAACGTTGGCAACTATATGTTGATGCCATGAAAGATTTGGCCGTTAATATAGATGACAACCAATTGAGAGAGGATATTCGTGTATTAGAAAACGCTACTAATGCGGAAGATGCGATGTCTGTCATCAACAAATACGGCAATGTTTTCAACTTCAACTCTAGATCCTCTTGTAGAGGCCGCAGATGTTTTTTGGAAAATTTCCATGAAACTTAAAGCGATGTCCTTAGCTTCGTTTACACTCACTTTGTAGGGATTATTCTCTGCAGGGGTATCAATATTCTCAATGTTTTCAAACTCGTCGCTTTGACAAGCAAATAGAAAAAATAGAATGAATAGATTAATTAATGTTTGCTTTTTCATACTCATTTTTTAAAGTTTAATAAATTGTTTTAGTTCTACTTTTTGTCAAACATGATTTATGTCATGCTTAGGAATATTATTTTTGTGCAACTTTCGGCAGGCTTTTGTAATCTTTAATAAGCCTCCTAGCGTTTTTTATGCTATGAGATTTTTTGATATGCTGATTGATACCATTACCTATTTGATTTGAAACTCCCCAACAAGGGCTATGCTTTCTTCTATGTAGAATAACTCGTATAGACCAGCTTTGAAATCATCTAGATTAATTATGTAGGTCTCCTGCTCATTGGAAGTCACAATGTCTTGAAACATGATGTTTCCCTGCCTGTCTTTGACTTGGAGGGTGATTGGTTCGTTCAGTCTCTCAAGGAATCGCACTTTGATGTAATTTTCTTCTATAGTCGCTTCTATAGGTACGAAAACCGATGATCTTTGTTTCTCATTCCATTTTTTAAAATAGATAGGAGTTTTGTGGTTTGTTGAATAATTATTGGCTTTCATTATTATAAATGAAATGCCAATTAATAATAGTGTAATGCTTAACTTTCTCATATTTCTAAATGTTTTCTGCAAATTTACGAAAAATGGAGAGTTACATTTAGTAAAATGATTGTTTTGGCGTGGACAAATGATTGTTGATAATCAATTAGTTATGCTATTTGTGTGTACCGTTAGTGTGACAGATACTAAATATTCATATAAACATGAAAGTTAGCCCATGTTTTTCATCAAGTATTTATATAAAGTTGAGTTGCTTGGTAGTGTTATATTCAGCTTTTCTTTAAGCCTGTTATGTTTTCTCCTTACAGATTCTGTGGCAATATTTAATAATTTTGCTTCTACATTAGTGTCGAATCCATATAAGTAGAAACAACAATATTGAAAATCTTCGTCTGATAAAGTCGGGCGTAAGCTAAATAAATAATTGTAGAGGTTTGGATAAATACTCGTTATTTCGTTAACGATGAGTTTCCATTGATTTTTATTTATCAATGGTGCTGTAATTCTAGGCATATTTTTATTAGCAAGAGAAACCAGTTCTTTATATAATGGAGAATCGGCTAATATCTTGTTCTGTAATTTTCTGTAATTAGTGAATAAGTGACTTATTTCTTTTTGCATTTTATCATAATTTTCATTTTTTTCTTTGAATGTGTTTAATAAAATTCGTCTTTTTTCAAGTTCAAGAGAAAGTGTGTGTAGGTCTAACTTCATCTTATTTAATTCTTTTTGCTGTTGTACGATTTTCTCTTTTGCGCGTTTTCTGTATAATAAATATCCTATAATCATTAATAGTAGAGCTGCAATGCAGATAACAGAAACAATAATGTAGCTTTGTTGCTTCATTTTTAAATTATCTACTTCTTTGCTAATTTTCAAGTGGTTATATTTAGACTCAATGTTTAGTATCTTAGATTGATTATCTGCATATACAATGGAATCTGCCAAGTCTGTGCATTCTTCCAGACAAGTGAGTGCTTGCTCGTATTTTTTTTCTGATTTGTATATC
>OGYW01003356.1_pt1 | contig 10705 bp, 7 predicted proteins | sample 1576621 | NCBI WGS metagenome assembly OGYW01 (sample SAMEA3541528, study PRJEB24748) | human gut metagenome | biome: human gut; feature: human-associated habitat; material: faeces | place: China | collected 2012 | reverse complement strand
GGAGATAAATTCTGCGTCTGCGTTCAATTCGGGGTGAGCATTTGCTATTTCGAGATAAAGTTGCACTTGTAACAGGTGCATCATACGGTATCGGCTACGCTATTGCGTCAGCATATGCAAAGTCAGGTGCTAAGATTGTTTTCTGCGATATTAAGCAGGAATTTGTTGATAAGGGTATGGCTGCATATACAGCTGACGGTATCGACGCTAAGGGTTATGTTTGCGACGTAACTAACGAAGAAATGGTACAGGAAATGGTTAAGAAAATCGAGGCTGAAGTAGGCGTTATCGATATTCTTGTAAACAATGCAGGTATCATTAAGAGAATTCCTATGTGCGATATGACTGCTGACGAGTTCAGACAGGTTATTGACGTTGACCTTAACGCTCCGTTTATCGTATCAAAGGCAGTTATTCCTTCAATGATTAAGAAGGGTCACGGTAAGATTATAAACATCTGTTCAATGATGTCAGAGCTTGGCCGTGAAACTGTATCAGCTTATGCTGCTGCTAAGGGTGGTCTAAAGATGCTTACAAGAAACATCTGTTCAGAATACGGTGCTAACAACATTCAATGTAACGGTATCGGTCCTGGTTACATAGCTACACCTCAAACAGCTCCGCTAAGAGAAAAGCAAGCTGACGGATCAAGACATCCGTTCGACCAGTTTATCTGCGGCAGAACTCCTGCAGGCAGATGGCTACAAGCTGAAGAACTTACAGGTCCTGCTGTATTCCTTGCTTCAGACGCATCAAATGCTGTAAACGGTCACATTCTATATGTTGACGGCGGTATCCTTGCTTACATCGGTAAACAACCGTGATGACAGCTTAAATATGTTTTTTAAACCGACGAAAATTTTTCGTCGGTTTTTTTATATAAAAATGAACCAAATGTCGCCCAATATTATCTAACTGATGTACAAACAAAAAGCGCTGATGTTTATACAGAAAGGTAAAATTCAATGGACAGAGAAAAATTTACACAAGAAGTTCTGAAATCTGAAAATACAATGTACCATATTGCAAAGGGTATGCTTAAAAGTGAAAGTGACTGTGAAGATGTTGTTTCGGAGGCTGTTTTAAAGGCATATACGAAAATTCATACTCTTAAAGAAGAAAAGTATTTCAAAACGTGGCTTATAAGAATTTTAATAAACGAATGTTATAAAAAGTTGCGTGAATATAAAAGAGTTGTTTCGATAGAGGACTGTAACAACAGTTTTGAATATAAGGACAATTCAAACTACACCGAGCTTTATAATGCGGTTAAAAAGCTGAAACCCAAAATCAGAATAGTAATAATGCTACACTATATAGAAGGTTATTCTGTCGAAGAAGTAGGGAATATATTAAAAATTCCTGTCGGAACGGTTAAAAGCCGTTTGCATATCGGTCGTAAAAATTTAAAGGAGGAACTTGAAGATGAATAAATATGATTGGAAAAATGCCTTTCCGAAACCAAGTGAAAATTTTCATAATAAACTTTGTATGACGTTGGATAGTTTTGAAAAGGAGAATGTAAAAATGAAAAAAGTATCTTTTAAAAAGAGTATCATTATTGCGGCGGCAGTATTGGCTATCGGCACGGCGGCATTTGCGTCAAGAGGTGCGGTTAGTTATGTTGTGGGAAGTACATCGTCAAAGCCGGATTATACAAACATTCCCGCTACGGAAACGCTTAATAAAAATGTGGGCTTTTCACCGAAGATTGTCGAACAATTTTCAAACGGCTATACATTTAAAGGCGGACATAACAGAAAAAATAAGTATGTTGACGAAGAAAACGGAACAGAAGAAAAGTATAAATCGTTTATGGCTGATTATGAAAAAGACGGTGACAAAGTTATGTTAAGTGCCGACACTTACGCGGACAGCCATAAAGACCAAAGAAACAGCGAAGTAAGCGATTATAACGGCATAGCAATAGCATATATATCGTATGTAAATAAGGTTGTTCCGGCTGATTATCAGCAGACTGAACAGGATATGAAAGACGAGGAAAGCGGTAAATATGTATTCAGCTACGGCGCGGAGAAGGTTGAAATTTCACAAGTGCAAGGCGTTGAGTGGGAACAGGACGGAATTTATTACAATATTACGGCAATAGATTCACCGCTTGATAAGCAGGGACTTATTAATATGGCTAAGGAAGTTATTGATAATTAATATGTATTTATAAATCAAAAAGGTGTTGCATATTGCAACACCTTTTGATTTAATTATTCTGTTTTTGCCAAAAATCAACAGGAGTCATATCGTTCCAAATAAACACTTTATCAGGTTCAAATTGAAGTAAAACAGTAGATTGTCCTGTTGTTGTAGGCGTAATATCGGCTAAGTTTGTCAAAATACCGTTTGAATATTTTGCGGCATATCCTTTCATATCTGTCAGGCAACCGATGTTTAAAGTGACATTCTGACCGCTTACGGATATTTCGCTTGTAGTGTAATATCTTGCATTTGCAAATTCAACACTTGATGTTGAGTTTGCGTTGGCTTGATTATAAATCTGAACGTATGTGATAGGTGAAGTCCTACCGGTTGCTGTGTCGGAGAAGTTTCTAAGGTTAAGGTCACTCGCTGAGGCAACCGTATTACCCGTTGAATCAATAACAGTCAACGTAACAGTCGCACCGTTTCCGTTGCCGACATTTGTAAAGTTGTAGCGGAAAGTATATGTTTCGCCAAGCTTGATTGTGCCTACGGAAGACTCTCTTGTATTTTTCCAAAAAACATTCAATTCAGTATCAGATTTTTTTGTAAGATACCAGCCGCCGCCTGTTTGCTTGTCAGCCATAAATCTTACGAAAAATCCTGCTGCACTGTTTTTGTATTTGTCACCGTCTGCAGGCATTGAATTGATTTTAACTGTGTGTTCAATCGTGAAATCGCCCGCATAACTGCCTATTTGAGCCGTTGTTAATTCTGATGTTGTGCTTGATGTTTCATACAGTTTATTAAGTGCGGCAATGTTTGCGTCCAATAACTGAATTGTTAAATATGCGGTTTTGTCTAAATACGTTACTGTAAGAGTTTGTTTACCAAGCGTGTTTCCAAAAGCTGTCACTTCAAATTCGTTTGAGTTTAGCACCGATGAAGTACCGTCAGAGTAATATGCGGTAACTGTAATTGTGTTTTTATCGATATTTTCACCGAGATAGTATGTTGATTTTGAAGTCTGTGCAGTAATTCTTGAAACAGATTTTACCGTTATTTTCAAATCGGTCGTTTTGCCTAAATATGAAACGGTAAGAGTCTGTTCACCGATTATATCTTTGTCGATTTCGGAAACTGTGTAAGTGTTTATTTCCTCCGAAGTACCGTCCGAATAATTAGCCTTTACAACCATACCTGTTCTGTCAAACGATTCGCCCGGAACGTATGAAGTTTTTGTAGGGTGTGTTGTTACGGCTATGCTTGTAAGTGTTCTTGTGTCAAACACTTCTTTACCCATATAGAAACCGACATGCGGAGGTTGATTGTACGCAGTTTGTTCTGCCGCAACACCGCTGCGGTATACAGGGTCTTGCATAAGTGTTTTGATTTTATAATCTGTCGTATCGGTTGTTGAGAATACTCTAAGAGCCGTTCCGTCACCGGTAGGGTAGACAACTTCTTCTCTCCAGTCACCGAAAAGGTCGGCTTGAAGTGACGGATTTGCCTTTGTACCGTTGATTGAAACACAATCATAATTTCCGGCACTGAATATATTGCTCATATTACGGCCGTTCCAATCGGTGATATTTGCACCGTCAAGCAAGTTGTCATATAAATCGCCGTCCCAGAAAATACGGAAATTCATTGAAGGTGTATTTCTGCCTGTAAGTGAAGTGGCAGTTGTGAAATCAGTGCCGCCGTTTGACTGTCTTGCAGAGTTTTTTGCACTCCAAATTTGATAGTATCCGCCGGCACCGACATTCGCCATAACACCGCGACCTGTGTCGGCGGACGCACCTTCGTGGAACATAATATTGCCTGTTTCGGCGTCAATAACAGACATACCGAAATCCAGAGTTATGTCATTACCGCTAAGGCTGTTTGTTCCGCTGTCCTCGTGGACTGTGAAAAATTCAAAACCGGTATGTGTAGGGTCGTAGTTTCCTATATGAAGTGCGTCACCGTGCTGTAAATATGTACACCATTTAGGACGGAATTCGTTGTCGTCATTGACTTCCATACACAATGCGCCTGTGATAAATTCGTCTTTGCCGTCATTATCCACGTCGGCAACGGTACAGTTGTGGTTGCCGTTTCCGACATATTGATAAGCACCGTCGTAATATCCCTCTTGACCTTTTTGCGTATCAAAACGATAAGTAGGGGATAAAGCTGTACCGTCCCAGCTTATACCGGCAATACTTGTACGCTGTTTGCCGTTTCTGCCGAAATAGTAGCCCCTTAAATATATTGCATACGGCTTTTCACCGTCAAGATAGGCAATGTCGGATACAAAACGATTTGAACGGTTACCGAAATCGTCGCCGTAATCTACACCGTTTTCACTTCCGCGAGTTGTCGGAAGATTAATAGTGTCCATTGCGACACCTGTTTCACCGTTGAATACTGTCAAAAATTCTTTACCTTCGATAATTCTGCCGTAACCTCTGTAATCGGCAGTTGAATTTTCTTCATCTGTTATTGCCTTGATTTCTTCATCGGTTTGAGCGGCATTTGAAACATATTTGCCTTGTCCGTCTTTTGAACCGAGCGATGTTTGACACATTACCTCAGATTTACCGTCGCCGTCAAAGTCATATACAAGGAACTGAAGTGTGTGTGCACTTGAATATACGTTTTTACCGAGTGCAATATCGTTCTTCCAAAGCTTTGTACCGTCTAATTTGTATGCGGCAAGATGTACCGTGCCGGAATATGCAGGGTCACCAGGCGAACCGACGTCATGTTCGGAAGATGTCCATTTCACGATTATTTCGTACTCTCCGTCGCCGTCAACGTCACCCGTTGAACAGTCGGCAGGGAAGAATGAATATGTAGCAAGCTCATTGCCTGATGGGTCATAAATTGTTTCATCATCAGGTTTTGAAAGCGGTATGTCAAAATAACTGTTTTCATTTACCGTTACTGCGTCGCACTTATCTCCCTCAACACCGTTCATAACGGGTGCAACACTGTAATTTGTACCAACGGTTGAATCAACATAATTTGTTTTGGTTGCGACTTCGCTTATTTTTTTGCCGTCACGATATACATTAAATGACACATTTTTATCGGCACTGCCGAAAATATTGTCCTCACTGTCAAATAATCGCCAACTTAAATATACACCGCCGTCTGTTTTTATTGCGATAAGACCGCGGTCAAGTTTTTCCATTTGACGTGTGTGCACATTTTCATCGGTATATCCTGTAGAAGAATTATACCAATAGTTGTAGCTTACCTGTTGCGTGTTTGTACTGTCAGCATACGCAGACATATTTAAAGCTGCTGCCGATGATATAGCAAACACTGTCGAAAGTACTGTGCATAAAAGTTTTTTCATAAAAATACCTCCAATTCTCCCTTAAATTTTATCATATCATAAATTGATAAAAATTGATAATTAAATAACAGTGAATTTAGTTTAATATGACGATAAAATTTGTAATGAAAATATAATGAATTTTGTAAAGAATAATGGTTGAAAACTGTTAGTAATGTATGGTATAATGATAAACTGATATAGAGTATTTAAAGTCAGAAGGGATTTTTAATATGAAGAAAAAAATCATGGCGGCTGTTTTATGCACTTCGATGCTGATTCCAACAGTGTGCGTCAATGCGGAAACAAGTGAAAGCGACATAAAAAGTGCTATAGAAAAAGCAATAGAATGGAAAGCTGATAAGGATAGTCCGTTTTACGGAATCGGATCATACAGTTCTGATTTTTATATTATGGCTTTGAACCGAATGGGTAAAAACTATGATTACAGCAGATATTTGGCTGGTCTTGACGGAGTTGCGGCAGGTTACGGCGAAGAACATAATGCCTCGTCTATGCAAAGAACAGTGCTTGCAACGATAGCGTCGGGCGGTGATCCGAGAAATGTCGGCGGACGTGACTTGGTTGCGGACGGTATTTATTACAGAGATAATGTTTCACCACTCGGAAAAGAGGGTGTAAACGGATATTCGTGGGGACTTATTGCTCTTGATTCAAAGAGTTTTGAAACTCCTGAATGGGCATTGTCAAACAGAAACGATATACTTGCCGGGATATTGTCACATCAAAATACGAACGGCAGTTTTGATGACAGCGTGTACAGTACCGCAGTTGCAGTTACGGCGCTTGCACCTTATTACGAAACAAGCGGTGCTTATACGATAACGCAAAATCAGACGGGTTATGTGATTGATTTAAGCCCTAAAGACGCGGTTGAGGACGCACTTAATTATTTGTCGGCAGAGCAGGACAAAGACGGTGATTGGGGTGACCTTGAATCAACGGCAATGACTGTTATCGCACTTGATACTTTGGGCGTTAATGCTGACAGTGACGGCAGATTTGTGGCTAAAAACGGCAGTGCGGTAGACGGCTTAATGCAGTATCAGCAAAAAGACGGTGGATTTTCGACCGGTAAGGGAAAGAGTAACAGTGAGGCAACATCTTTGGCAGTGTGCGCACTTACAAGCCATTTGAGAAAGTTGCAGAATAAAGCGACATTCTTTAATTTTGACATAAATGATTCGGTTGTGTTTGAAACACCTGCACCGACGAAAGCACAATCTTCAAACAATACGTCAAATAAGACATCATCAAGTACATCAAAATCAAATACGACAACAAAGACAACTACGAAACCGAAAACAACAACAAAGCCTAAAACGACAACAAAACCAAAGACAACGACTAAGGTGACGGGAACAATGAAACCGACAAAAACGGCTTCGCCTATGGAATCATCATCACCAAAGCCGTCCCTGACACCAAGACCGACAAAAAAGCCGGCACTTGTAGGACCGGTTGAGATGCCTGGACCAATGCCGTCATTTGAACCGAATGAAGCACTTCCGCAGGAAAAGGGACATCACGACAGAAAGAGCGGAGGAGCGGCAGTTGCGATTGTAAGCATAGTAGCGGTACTTTGCTTGGCGGCAATAGCGGTTGTATTGTATCTCGGTAAAACAAAGAAATTTGAGGGTAAAGGTATATTTAAGTATCTTGCACCGAAAAAGAAAAAGAAGAACGAAATATATAAGGCAAAACAGCATAGAAGGACAGAACAACACAGACGTTATGAAGAACGTGAAAAGTTTAAAAAACGACGTAAATTTGATAAACGAAGAAGATAAATAAAAGGTGACTGCATTTTGCAGTCACCTTTTATATTGCAGACAACCTTTTCAGCCTTCCATATGCTTGCCTAAAAAGCCGGCGGCGGATTCTGCTAATTTTTCTTCAACTTCAGACGCAGTTTCACCATCTTTTAAAATGAATAAAACAGAGCCGATTGTGTCACCCTCCGATACTATCGGAACAACAACGCCCGCGTTGTATTTTTCAACACCGTCAGCGACTGAAACGGGTTTGCCGTCTTTGTAGCTTACAATGATTTTTTCGTTCATTACATTTTCAAGCTCACTGCTTACAGGCTTTTCGATAAGCTCTTTCTTCGGTAATCCCGATACTGCAATGACATTGTCACGGTCGGTTATACAAGCACCGTGTCCGCTTGCTTTGGCAAGTGTTTCAACATAATTTGCGGCAAAGTCACCAAGCTCGCCGATTGGGGAGTATTTTTTGAAAATAACCTCACCGTCTTTTTCTGTATAAATTTCAAGAGGATCGCCCTCTCTGATTCGCATAGTGCGTCGTATTTCCTTTGGAATAACAACTCTTCCGAGATCATCTATTCTTCTTACAATTCCTGTTGCTTTCATCGCTTTTCCTCCAAAATAAATTTATATTTGTGTTAAATATTATTTGCATTGTTTTTTTGATTTATCCATAATTGATAAAAAAAACAAAAATTTTGGAGTTTTAAAAATTAACGTGTAATATTGCCACTGCTGTATGACCATTGAGGGGAGCAGTCGCGAAACGGCAGAGGTGTGGCAAATGAGCAAAATAAAAGGGCGACCAATGGTCGCCCCTAAGAAAGTACATTAAATAATCATATCATCACGGATCAAGGTGGTGAATATCTCTTGGGAACAAGCTTGCCTCACGGATATTTGCAAGACCAAGCATTTTCATAACGACACGTTCAAGACCGATACCTAGTCCGCCGTGCGGTGGCATACCGTACTTAAATATATCGGTATATGCACCGAGGTCGCCCTCCTCCATATGATAACGTTTCATTTTTTCAAGAAGTTCGTTATAATCGTGAATTCTCTGACCGCCTGTTGTGATTTCAAGACCTCTGAAAAGCAAGTCAAAACTTTCGGCAAGTTTAGGGTCGTCTGCCGAATCCATTGCATAAAACGGACGTTTTAATCCCGGGAACTTTTCAACGAATATAAATTCACTGTCATAATTCTTTTTTGCGTATTCGCACAATTTAACTTCATCTGTAGGATCAAGGTCAAATTGATTATGTGACTTGCCGAGAATATCAAGTGCCTCAAAGAATGTTACCGAAGGAATTTCATTGATAACAGGCAATGTTGCACCTAAAAGCTCCAACTCGTCACTGTAATGTTTCGGCAAATACTCAACAACATATTTAAGCATAGCCGTTTCCATAGCCATAACATCATGCATATCGTTGATAAATCCCATTTCAAAATCAAGTCCGATATATTCGTTCAAATGACGTGTAGAGTTGTGTTTTTCGGCTCTGTAAACAGGAGCAATTTCAAACACTCTGTCAAAGAATGCTACGCAAGTCTGTTTGTAGAACTGCGGACTTTGTGCAAGATATGCGTCTTTATCAAAGTATTTCAATTTGAATATATTAGCACCGCCCTCAGCACCTGCCGCAACGATTTTTGGTGAATGTATTTCGGTAAAGTTATTGTTCAACATAAATTCACGAAATGCCGACACAACGCCCTCTGCAATTTTAAATACCGCTCTCTGTTCAGGGTGACGAAGTGCGACACTTCTGTGTGCCATTGAAGTTTCGATTGAACAGCCAAGCTTTTTGCTTGAAACGTGAAGAGGGTATTCCTCGGCGGGTTTTGAAAGTATTTCAAACGAAGAAAGAGTTATTTCATAGCCGTGATTAGCACGTTTTTCTTCTTTTACGTCACCTGTGATTTTGATATAAGCACCCTCACAAAGTGAGTCAAAATCGCCTGTGCATTTATCCTTTGAATAAACGGATTGAAGAATATATCTTCCCGTACGAAGTATTACAAATGAGAAACCGCTCATTTTTCTAAGCTTATGCACGCAAGCACAAAAGCTTATTGAACCGCCGACAGCTTTTTGCAAATCGTCAAGAGTGATTTCGCTTATAAGCTGTGAACCATCTATTTTCTGCATATTAATTCCACCTTTATTTTAATTTTTCAGTCAATAAGTCCTTAGCAAGTTTAGGGTTTGCACCTTTACCCGCTGTGCGTACCACTTGTCCCATAAGGAAACCGAAAATCTTTTGATTACCGTTTTTGTAGCTTTCAACACTGTCTGCGTTTTCAGCTATAATTTTATCAATAATTTCTTCAAGACCCGATGTGTCATTGTCCATAATAAAGCCGTTCTCTTTGGCAATATCAATAGGCTTACCGCCGTTATTGAACATAATCTTCAAAATATCCTTAGCGGCATTTTTTGAAACAATGCCGTCTGTTGACATTTTAACAAGCTCTGCCAAATCGGCAGGGGAGAATGTTACATCTGAAATTGTCTTTTCAGAATCGTTAAGATTTCTGTTAAGTTCAACAAGCATTAGATTAGAAATTTGTTTGTAGTCCGGATTTATTTTTACAGACTCATCGTAAAAATCCGAAAATTCCTTGCTTGATATAATAAGATTAGCGTCATCTGTCGGAAGTCCGTACTTTTCTGTATAACGTACAAAACGGTCTTGCGGCATTTCCGGCATTGACTTTCTTATGTCCTCAATTTCTTCGTCCGATAGGAATACCGGAGGAATATCCGGCTCAGGGAAGTAACGATAATCGTGTGCATCCTCTTTTGAACGTAATGCCTTTGTATCGCCGTGGTTGTCGTTGTAACGTCTTGTTTCCTGAATAACAGTACCGCCGTTATCAAGAATTTCCGCTTGACGGTTTATTTCATATTCAATCGCACGACCGATTGCTTTTAATGAGTTCAGATTTTTAAGTTCGGCACGGGTACCGAATTCGGTTGAGCCGACAGGCATAATTGAAATATTAACGTCAACACGCATTGAGCCTTGCTCCATTTTTGCGTCACACACGCCTGCATACTTTAAACGCAAAGCAAGTTTTTCAACAAAGTCTTGAACTTCTTCGATTGAACGGAAGTCCGGCTCTGTTACAATTTCAATAAGCGGTACACCGCAACGGTTATAGTCAGCCATTGAAATACCCTCATAATCGTCATGCACAAGCTTACCTGCGTCCTCCTCAATATGGATTCTGGTGATTCCGACGCGCTTGCGCCCTTCTCCGGTTTCAATGTCCAAATATCCGTTCTCGCACAAGGGAAGGTCATACTGGGAAATCTGATATGCCTTGGGCAGATCGGGATAAAAATAGTTTTTTCTGTCCTCCTTGGAATAGGAAGCGATACGGCAGTTAACGGCCAGACCCGCTTTGATCGCATAAT
>OGYW01003355.1_pt1 | contig 10713 bp, 11 predicted proteins | sample 1576621 | NCBI WGS metagenome assembly OGYW01 (sample SAMEA3541528, study PRJEB24748) | human gut metagenome | biome: human gut; feature: human-associated habitat; material: faeces | place: China | collected 2012 | reverse complement strand
TATCGAGAATATTGCGCTGCCGATAGAGATAGTAGGGCTCATAGCCGTTCTCCATGAGACGGCGCTGGGCATAGTCCACCATCTCGGTAACATCTCCGGTGAGAGACGACAGATCCACTGCCTTCTCCCCGGACAGATCTGCCGAACGCTTGACCGACAGGGTATGGACGGTGATATTCTCCGGACCCAGCTCCAGCAGACGCTCCACCGTATGGCGGAAGCTGTCCAGGGTATCGGTGGGCAGTCCGGCAATGATGTCCATATTGATATTGTCAAAGCCCAGTTCCCGGGCCATCTCATAGCAGTCCACCACCGCCTGGGCGGGATGCTTCCGTCCCACAAACCGCAGCACATCATCGTTGAAGGTCTGGGGATTGATGCTGATGCGGGTCACCCCTGCGTCCCGGATCACCTGGAGTTTCTCCCGGGTGATGGTATCGGGACGGCCTGCTTCGATGGTGTATTCCCCCACCTCCGAGAGGTCAAAATGCTCTGCCACACAGTCGGTGAGCTTTTTGAGCTGTTCGGCTGTGATGGAGGTAGGCGTGCCGCCGCCGAAGTAGACAGTGCGCAGCCGCAGTCCCGCCTGACGGGCTACCTCTGCGGTATGGGCGATCTCCTGGCACAGACAGTCGATGTACTGATCCATGAGCTTGTAGGTCTTTTCAATGGAATGGGACACAAAGGAGCAGTACAGGCACCGGGACGGGCAGAAGGGAATGGAGATATACAGGCTGAAGCTGTCCGGGGTGTTCCGGGAGAGGATGGCATGTTCCTTCTGCTGGGTGGCAAAGGCCAGATCCAGCTTCTCCTGGGACACCAGATAGTCCTCCCGCAGTTCCCGTAAAAGGCGACAAAGTACTTGTATTCCACAAAAAGAGAAGAAAAGGTTATAGAAAACTGAACGGTCACCGCCAGCAGTTTACAGAGTTAACTATTAAACAAGTTATTGCTTAATCATTTAAAATTTAAGAAGAAATGGCACATAAAAAAGGTGTAGGTAGTTCTAAGAACGGCCGTGAATCAGCAAGTAAGAGATTAGGCGTTAAGATATTTGGTGGACAGGCTTGTAAAGCAGGTAACATCATTGTTCGTCAGAGAGGTACAGAATTCCATCCGGGTGAAAACATCGGTATGGGACGTGACCATACTCTTTTCGCTTTAGTAGATGGTACAGTATGTTTCAAAGTAGGTCGCAATGACAGAAGATCTGTTTCTGTTGTTCCGGCTGTAGAAGCATAATCAGTTACAAAATAAAAAAATTGAAAGACTCTTCATTCCTTGAAGAGTCTTTTCTTTTAGAATACCCTGAACACTAAAACCTTACCTTCAGTTCGGATTATAAAATGCCTGGCCAATGCCTCATTCAAAGTCCCTTGCCACCAATTGGTAAACACAGACAAAGGATAAGCCAACCCTTCGGCAGATAAAGCCGTACTATTCATATTAAAAACAGAAATCTGCTGACCGATATAAGATTCAAACATACTGTCCTCCCTTATGGGAACAAAAATACCATAATCAGTCATCATACTAACCTCCGCCTGCTCCATATAATCCGCCAGCAAGCTGACATTCCCTATTGTATGATCTTCTCTTTTTCCTGTAGCCCCCATGATAGTAATACGCTTCCTCTCCTGTGACAGGCAGAAGCGAAATGCCTTACTCAAATCATTTGTTTCCTGCTCTGCCTCACTATGAATCAACGAAGCATATCGCTCTTTAATATCCGGCAATAAAGAATCGCCATCGCCAACAATGGCTTCCGGCATTCTACCTGAACGAATATAAGTATTTGCTGCCCCGTCACAACAAACCACATAAAGACACTGCCTCAACCACTCCAGTGCCAACGGATGGGAAGGGAAATCACCATCAGCCAGAATAATTGTTTCCGGCACGTCACATCCTATCGGTAATTTATACTCTTTCATAAGATAAATTCATTAATTGTTTCCACTTCAAATAACCGAAACAAGCGATTACCGCATAAAGTCCATACAAAAAAGAAGTGAAATATAAATCTTTGTAAATATAGATACCACAAGAAACAGCATCAACAACCAGCCATGCCAACCATTGTTCCACATATTTATGTGCAAGCATCCACATGGCAATAATACTAAGTGCTGTTGTAAAACTATCCCACCAGGGCACCGTACTATCTGTACAAGTTTCGAGAATAATCCCTATCAGCACAAACACCACAAGCAGCACAACAAACATAGGCAACAGCAGCTTAGACGGTGTGCCGGAAACAGGCTTCTCCCCTTTATCCGGCGTATGGCGCAACCACATCCACCAACCATAAATTCCAGCCAACAAATAATAGATACTGATAACAGAATCGGCATACAGACCCACTTGATAATAAACAACTATATAAATGGCAGGCATAATGACACTGACCGGCCACAACCAAATGCTCGCCCTATATTCAAACCATAAATAAAGCAGACCGATTAAAGCGCCCGCTATCTCAAGATAATTCATCTTTCTTACTTTTCATTTTCTAATCCGGATGCAAAAGTAACGAATAACTCATACACCTTACCATTTTTTTATCTATCTTTGTCCATTAATTCAAGAAATATCAAAAAGACTGAAAAGATATGCTTACCATTAAACAAATTACAGAGAATACGGAAGAGGTAATCCGCGGACTGGAAAAGAAGCATTTTAAAGATGCAAAAGCAACGATAGAACAAGTGCTTGCATTCAATGACAAAAGACGTAGCACGCAGAATCAATTAGATAAAAACCTGGCAGAAGTGAACTCGCTCTCCAAATCTATCGGGCAACTGATGAAAGAAGGGAAGAAAGAAGATGCTGAAACAGCTAAAGCACGTGTAGCCGAAATCAAAGAAACCAGCAAAGCTTTACAAGCAGAAATGGACAAAGCACAGGAAGACATGACCAACCTGCTTTACACCATTCCCAATGTTCCTTATGACAGTGTGCCCGAAGGTGTAAGCGCTGAAGACAATGTGGTGGAAAAAATGGGCGGTATGGAAACCGAACTCCCCAAGAATGCGCTTCCCCATTGGGAACTTGCCAAAAAATACGACTTGATAGATTTTGACTTGGGCGTGAAAATCACAGGGGCAGGTTTTCCTGTATATAAAGGTAAAGGGGCACGTCTTCAACGCGCATTAATCAATTTCTTCCTAGATGAAGCCCGCGCTTCCGGTTACGAAGAAATCATGCCACCGACGGTAGTAAACACCGCATCGGGCTACGGAACAGGACAACTTCCCGACAAAGAAGGACAAATGTATCATTGTGAAGTAGATGATTTGTACTTGATTCCAACCGCAGAAGTTCCTGTAACCAATATCTATCGTGACGTGATTTTGGACGAAAAACAATTGCCTATCAAGAATTGCGCATATACTCAATGTTTCCGTCGTGAAGCCGGATCTTACGGCAAAGACGTACGTGGGTTGAACCGTTTGCACGAATTCTCAAAAGTAGAACTGGTACGCATTGACAAACCCGAACATTCCAAACAGTCACATCAGGAAATGTTGGACCATGTAGAAGGCCTGTTGAAGAAATTAGAACTCCCCTATCGCATTCTCCGCCTTTGCGGTGGTGATATGAGTTTTACAGCTGCACTTTGCTTTGACTTTGAGGTTTATTCGGAAGCACAACAGCGTTGGCTGGAAGTAAGTTCTGTATCCAATTTCGATACGTATCAGGCTAATCGCCTGAAATGCCGTTACCGTTCTGCCGAAAAGAAAACAGAATTATGCCATACTTTGAACGGTTCCGCACTGGCTTTGCCGCGTATTGTTGCAGCCTTATTAGAAAATAATCAGACTCCGGAAGGTATCCGTATCCCTAAAGCATTAGTTCCTTATTGCGGATTCGAGATGATTGACTAATAACAGCTAATTACATATATTGAATGTCATTCTGAGTATTATTCAGAATCCGATCTTTCCCGACAGATTCTGTCTTGTATGCAGAATGACATTCTTTTTTATTATTTCAACCTGATTACTAACCATTTAACCTATTATTATGAATACTTCACAGAAAAATTTCATGGTACCTCTTGCCTTTGTAGGCATGATGTTTTTTGCAATTGGTTTTGCATTGGGCATTAACTCTTTCCTAATGCCGGTATTAGAACGGTCAATGGAAATGTCGGCTTCAGAATCCAATCTCCTGCTTGCCGCCACGTTTGTTCCATTCCTAATTTTTGGTATACCGGCCACCAAATGCATTGAAGCCATCGGTTACAAAAAAACAATGGCTCTTTCATTCATCATTTTCGCTATCGCTTTCGGATTATTCATCCAAGCAGCCGCTACAGAATCTATTGTATGGTTTCTTTTCGCCTCATTCATCTGTGGTGCCGCCAATGCAGTACTCCAAGCGTCAGTAAATCCATATGTAACTATTCTTGGACCTATAGAGTCTGCCGCAAAACGTATTTCCATCATGGGTATTTGCAACAAACTGGCTTGGCCTGCTACTACTCTTTTTATTACCTTAGTAATCGGCAAAACCATAGACCAAATAAAAATGGAAGATTTGTTCCAGCCATTTGGTATTATTGTCGGTATTTTCGTTGTATTAGGCATTATCGCCTTAATGGCTCCACTGCCTGAAGTAAAAGCTGCCGGAGAGGATGCCGCCACAGATGCGGAAGAAGCGGTTGCCTGTCCGTATGCAGAAGGTAAAACTTCCATCATGCAATTTCCTCACTTGCTATTAGGAGTACTTGCTCTTTTCCTTTATGTAGGTGTGGAAACCATAGCCTTGGCAACTGCAACCGGATATGCCAAAGCATTGGAGCTGCCGGGTGACAATTACGGATTTATCCCTTCCATTGGTATGGTAGTAGGATACATTTGCGGCGCAACCTTAATCCCTAAATATCTGAGCCAGGCTACCGCAATGAAAATATGTGCCATCATAGCCATCATTGGTTCTGCATTAGTAGCAACCATGCCGGCTGAAATTTCAATCTATTGCATATTCTTTATGGCATTAGGATGCTCATTAATGTGGCCCGCATTATGGCCTCTCGCAATGGCGGATCTCGGCAAATTCACCAAAGCCGGCTCTTCATTGCTAACCATGGCTATTGCCGGTGGAGCAGTTATGCCATGGGTGCGCGGTGTGGTTCAAGATGCAACTAGCTTCCAGACCTCCTACTGGATCTGTGTTCCCTGTTTCCTTTTCATCCTATATTATGGAATGATAGGATATAAAATCAGAACAAAGAAATAATCTCTTTTTCACATCAAGAACAAACTGCAACAAAATCAAAAACGGATTTATCATGATAGGATCAGCCGCCCCTCACAAAAGGGCGGCTTTTCTTTTGTCTTTAAAAAATATAATCCTACCTTTGCATAAATTATCAATTTGACAATCAACTCAGAAAAACAACGAACTTATAGTATAGCAAAATGAATAAGATTATTTCAAAAGAACATTTCTCGGAAAAGGTCTTTAAATTGGTCATAGAGGCACCTCTGATTGCCAAGTCACGTAAGGCCGGACATTTCGTAATTGTCCGTGTCGGTGAAAAAGGAGAACGTATGCCACTTACTATCGCCGGTGCCGATCCCGTAAAAGGTACCATCACACTGGTAGTACAGGAAGTTGGTCTTTCTTCTACACGACTTTGTGAATTGAACGAAGGAGATTATATTACAGATGTTGTTGGTCCGCTGGGTAAAGCCACCCACATTGAAAATTTCGGAACTGTAGTCTGTGCCGGAGGAGGAGTAGGCGTTGCTCCGATGCTTCCTATCGTACAGGCTTTGAAAGCTGCCGGCAACCGCGTAATTACCGTATTGGCCGGACGTACCAAAGAATTAATTATCCTTGAGAAAGAAATGCGTGAAAGCTCTGATGAAGTAATCATTATGACAGACGACGGCTCATACGGGCGCAAAGGATTAGTGACTGAAGGCGTGGAGGAAGTAATCAAACGTGAAACGGTAAACAAATGTTTCGCCATCGGTCCTGCCATCATGATGAAATTCGTTTGCCTGCTGACTAAAAAATATGAAATTCCCACAGACGTTTCTCTGAACACCATTATGGTGGATGGAACCGGTATGTGTGGTGCCTGCCGTATCACTGTAGGAGGCAAAACACGTTTTGTTTGTGTTGACGGCCCGGAATTCGACGGCCATCAAGTAGATTTTGACGAAATGTTGAAACGCATGGGAGCTTTCAAAGATATAGAAAAAGAAGAAATTCACAAACTAGACACCGAAAAGCCGACGACTTGTGAAGCGACTAAAGAACTGGACGGCCGGGATGCCGAATGGCGTGCAAGCTTACGTAAAGCCATGAAGCCTAAAGAACGAATGGCTATCCCCCGTGTAAAAATGAACGAACTGGATGCAGAATACCGTTCACATAGCCGTAAGGAAGAAGTCAATCTAGGTTTGAATGAAGAGCAAGCTGTAACGGAAGCAAAACGTTGTTTGGACTGCCCCAACCCTACTTGTATGAACGGATGCCCCGTAGGAATCAATATCCCGAAATTCATCAAAAATATAGAACGCGGTGAATTCCTTGAAGCTGCCAAAACCTTAAAAGCAACCAGTGCATTACCTGCTGTCTGCGGGCGTGTATGTCCTCAAGAAAAACAGTGTGAATCACAATGCACTCATCTGAAAGCCGGACACGAAGCCGTTGCCATAGGCTATTTGGAACGTTTTGCTGCTGATTACGAACGTGAAAGCGGTCAAATATCCGTACCGGAAGTAGCGCAAAAGAACAACATAAAAGTGGCAGTTATCGGTTCAGGTCCCGCCGGACTCTCATTTGCTGGAGATATGGCTAAACAGGGATACGATGTCACTGTATTCGAAGCTTTACATGAAATAGGGGGTGTATTAAAATATGGGATTCCCGAATTCCGCCTACCCAATAAAATCGTAGATGTAGAAATTGACAATTTATCCAAGATGGGTGTCAAATTCATGAAGGACTGCATCGTAGGAAAGACAATCAGTGTGGAAGACTTGGAAGCAGAAGATTTCAAAGGTATATTTGTAGCATCAGGTGCCGGGCTTCCCAACTTCATGAATATCCCGGGTGAAAATTCTATCAATATCATGTCTTCCAACGAATATCTGACTCGTGTAAATCTAATGGATGCAGCCAGTGAGGATTCAGATACTCCTGTAACATTCGGCAAACGTGTAGCAGTAATCGGCGGTGGTAACACAGCTATGGACTCTGTCCGCACAGCACGCCGCTTGGGAGCAGAACGCGCAATGATTATTTACCGCCGTTCGGAAGAAGAAATGCCTGCCCGCCTGGAGGAAGTGAAACATGCTAAAGAAGAAGGTGTGGAATTCCTGACTCTGCATAACCCCATAGAATATATTGCCGATGAAAAGGGGCGTGTGAAACAAGTCGTTTTACAGAAAATGGAATTAGGCGAACCAGATGCTTCCGGCCGTCGCAGTCCGATAGCTATTCCAGGAGCAACAGAAACCATTGACATTGATATGGCGATAGTCAGCGTAGGCGTCTCCCCTAACCCGATTGTTCCCAGTTCCATCCCGGGATTGGAATTGGGACGCAAAGGAACAATTGCCGTAAATGAAAATATGCAATCGTCAATCCCGACTATTTATGCCGGTGGCGATATTGTGCGTGGTGGAGCTACAGTTATCCTTGCAATGGGTGACGGACGTAAAGCAGCTGCTTCCATGCATGCACAACTCTCCTCCAAATAAATATTATCATTTTCACTAATTTAGCCCGTTATTAAAAATTAACGGGCTATTTTTATTCTATACCGAAAATAAATCACACAGACAGAATGGACCCCATAAATCCATATAGACCTATATCGCCTATCTGACCAATGTACTGACATCAATTGAAATACATACCATGAATATGAACTCTGTCACTATATCTGAAAATAAAATACAAAACTTGATTACCAAATATTGAAGTAACTATCTAAATGTCTATATGAAGTGTGCTCCATGACAACAAAAGAGGTGTAAACGAATCCTTTTATTAACCAAATAAAATTTAAAGTATTCACATTATAAACAATTAATAACTCAAATTTAACCAGCATTAAACCCACTCCAGATTACTTTTGTTACCAATTATAACCATAAAGAAAAAACGAATGACCCAAAGGGTAAATTTTAGCATATTATTCTGCACTATCAGTATACTGACAGCACAAGCACAATGGAACAAACAGGACTCGATTCGTTTACAGGAGCTATTGAATGGAGATGGAGAACTAAAAATCAACACAGAAGCCGTAAAGTCTATCCATTTCGACTTTCAATCGGACAAAGACAATATAAAAGGTACTCCAATCATGTCCGAAGACAAACCGTGGATGAAGTTTCTGAAAGACTTGCCTAAAAACTTCGGCGACACAACCAAATGGGTACGCCCTAACTTTGTGCGTCTTACTCCCTACACTCCTTACACCACATGGCATGAAGATCCGGTTAATGATCCCATTTTCTTGAAAAGAAAAGACTCTCTGACAATATCATGGAAACTAAATATCAAACTGATTCCCGGTTTGCGAAACGGCTATGTAATATTACCTGCCGGCATGGATCAAACGGTAACTCCCAGTAATAACCCATTAATAGGAGGACTGGATGCCGACAAATTCCTGTATGAATCTTTAACCAAACGAGGACGTGCCATCCGACGTAATCGTAATCGTGCCAAAGGTTGGAAAATCTATCAAAGTTACGTACCAACCCGACAGGATTCCATCTTGTTTCCTAGAATCAGCAAAGTATCTGAACAAGATTCATTGCCCAAACAAGACACTTTGCTTATCAAAAAGGATTCAGCAATTATTAACCAAAACTCATTACTTCTTAAAGACAAAATAAACGGCAAGGACCAAACAGAGAAAAGCCGCTAAATGGTTCCACTTCAGTTCTGTTTTAAATGCCCAAACAGAAAATAATGTAAATACAGCCAATGTGATAACTTCTTGAATCACCTTGAGTTGCATAATATCAAACGGTCCTCCACTATCTTTGAACCCAAGACGATTGGCAGGAACCTGAAGACAATATTCAAAAAAAGCAATTGCCCAACTAAATGCAATCACACCAATCAACGGACCGGGTTCATAGATAGGGATTATCCCCTTTTTAAGGTTTTCAATTTTTTCGGTGTTAACATCTACACAAAAAACTTCGGTCCCCATTTCTGCAAAACAGGTTCCGGTAACCAGGCCGACATAGCCTGTTCCTACTATCGCTATTTTCATAATTTATAATCAAAATGCAAAATTAAAGGCTCTTGAAATATTTAATTGTATCTATCAAACCTTCTTCCAAACGGATTTTAGGTTCCCAGCCATTCAGTTTTTCTTTTGCTAAAGTAATATCCGGTTTACGCTGTTTCGGATCGTCACCCGGTAACGGGCAATAAACAATCTTTGACTTCGAATGAGTCAATTCGATCACCTTCTCTGCCAGTTCCAGCATGGTGAACTCGCCCGGGTTTCCTGTATTGACAGGGCCGATGAAGTCGTCACCAGTGGCCATCATGCGGATCATGGCTTCAATCAAATCGTCTACATATTGGAAACTACGGGTTTGCCGGCCATTTCCGTAGATCGTGAGGTCTTTATCCTGTAGAGCCTGGACAATAAAGTTCGAAACGACGCGGCCATCCTGGGGATGCATATTCGGGCCGTATGTATTGAAGATACGGATAATCTTGATCTTTACCTTATATTGCCGGTGATAATCCATAAAAATGGTCTCTGCACGCCAGCGGTGTTTCTCCGGTTCTGGAAGGTGAGGAAATGGGAGTGAATCTTCCGGGCTTCAAGGGCGGCGACCGTACAGACATTGAACTGCCGGCCATTCAACGCGAATTGATTAGTGCCCTGCATCGTGCCGGCAAGAAGATTATTCTGGTGAATTGTTCCGGTTCGCCCATTGCTTTGGAACCGGAAACCAAGAATTGTGAAGCTATTCTGCAGGCTTGGTATCCCGGTCAGCAAGGTGGAACGGCTGTGGCAGAGGTGCTGTTTGGCGATTATAACCCGGGAGGACGCCTGCCGGTGACTTTCTACCGCAATATGTCCCAGCTTCCCGACTTCGAGGATTATAACATGACAGGACGTACCTACCGCTATATGACCCAACAACCGTTGTTCCCCTTCGGTTATGGATTGAGCTATACGACTTTCGATTATGGAAAGCTGTCATTGGGCAAAGAGCAGATCAAACAGGGAGAGCCTTTGAAGTTGGCTGTCAGCGTTACAAACAGCGGTCAGCGCGACGGTGAAGAGGTTGTACAAGTTTATCTCAAGAAGCAAGATGATGCAGAAGGACCGGGCAAGACCCTGCGTGCTTTCAAGCGCGTCTATATACCTGCCGGAAAGAGTGTCGACGTTGAGTTCGATCTGAAGGACAAAGAGTTGGAATGGTGGGATGCCCAAAGCAATACGATGCGGGTCTGTGCGGGCAAGTATGACATAATGGTGGGAAGAAGCTCACAGGATCAGGACTTGCAACGTGGAAGTTTTGTAATAGAATAGTTCTTTGAATTTTTCATAATAAGAAAGTGAGAGTGTGTCGGGAGGCCTGATACACTCTCACTTTCTTATTATATGTGTTAAGGCTGTACAGTGAGACATAAAAAAAGGCTATCTCTCCCAGACAGCCAATCTTTTTGTTAACCTTAAATCTAATACTATGAAAAACACAT
>OGYW01003345.1_pt1 | contig 10755 bp, 7 predicted proteins | sample 1576621 | NCBI WGS metagenome assembly OGYW01 (sample SAMEA3541528, study PRJEB24748) | human gut metagenome | biome: human gut; feature: human-associated habitat; material: faeces | place: China | collected 2012 | reverse complement strand
TCGGGATCACGTTGATGGAAACTCTGGTCAGCTTTGTCTTTACCGTTTTTCTCGGGATCGGCACGGCGGTTCTTCTATGGTGCTGTCCAAAGCTTTCACGGATCCTGGAGCCTTACCTCGTCGTCCTGAACAGTCTGCCAAAATCCGCCCTTGCCCCGCTCCTGATCGTGTGGCTCGGTGCAAATATCCGGACGATCATCGTTGCCGGAATGTCTGTGGCAATCTTTGGCTCAGTCATCAATCTCTACACCGGCTTCCGCGAAGCTGACCCGGAAAAACTGAAACTCATCCGCACCCTCGGCGGCACAAAAAAAGACGAACTGACAAAGATTGTCCTTCCGTTTTCCGTGCCTCTCATCCTGAGTGTGATGAAAGTCAATATTGGATTGTGCCTGGTCGGCGTGATCATCGGTGAATTCATTGGTGCAAGGCAGGGGCTTGGATATCTGATCATCTACGGTTCCCAGACCTTTAAGCTGACATGGGTGCTGATGTCCATCGTAATCCTGTGCGTGATCGCAATGGGGCTGTATGCCATTCTGGATTTCATTGAGAAACGTGCACAGAAATGGTAAAACCAGAAAATAAACCATCCATTTGCAACGCTCCTGGATGGTTTATTTTTGTCTTTATAGAATTTAGGTCATCTGCTTTCTCTTTTGGGGTTGACTCTGTACTTTATTTCTTCCTCGGATATACTCCAACAAAGGAAATCTGTGGCAGAACTCTGTAATCGTTCAGTACGATTCTGATTTCTTTCACGTTTTCTTTAAAAAGTGGGATGATTTTTTTGTACCCGATTACAGTTCCTGTATAGACCTTCTCCCACTCTCCCTGATCTCTTACAAATACTTCAAAAGCCTCTACTCTCTGGCTATTCCGGATTTCTTCTTTTAGTACCAGATACCCGACATCTTCTGCTTCATCCAATGCAAAGACAAGTTCCACCGGTCTGTGGGATTCCTCCAGCAGATTGCGGGAAAAACTTCTCTGCTGCCATTCTCCCAGTTCCCTCAGACGCTCCACATCATTCTCATGCAGAAGCCCGTTCGACATTGGCGGGATATTCAGAAGAAACGTTGCATTTCCACCAACAGAACCCAGATAAATATGGACCAGTTCCTCCAGGCTTTTTACCTGATCATCCTCTTCCGAATGATAAAACCATCCCGGCCGGATCGAGGTATTTACCTCTGCCGGATACCAGATCAGATCATGTTCGCCCTCAAGAGCGATACGGCTTCCAAGGTCTTCCATATCACTGGTGATCTTCCTCTGGCGAAATTCTTCATCGTCCGACTGCTGGCTTCTTTCCTGCACACTTTCTGCCAGAGCTGTCCGCGCAGGAACTACACTCCACTCTGATTTTCTTACATCGCCGGCTTCATTTCCACACCATCGGATGTCCGGTCCGCAGACGCAGATGCAGGCATCTGGCTGATACTTCCGTACACATGCATAATATCTCTCCCAGTCATAAACCTGCTTCTTTCCATTCGGACCTTCCCCACAGGCCCCGTCCAGCCAGACACTGAATATCTCCCCATACCCGGTCAGCAGTTCTGTCAACTGTGCGATATAATAATCGTCATATTCCTTCCCGCTTCCATAACATGGCTGATTCCGGTCCCACGGAGAAAGATAGATTCCAAACTTCAAGCCATAACGGCGGCAGGCATCCGAAACTTCCCGTACTACATCCCCCGCTCCATCCTTCCATGGACTCGAAGCGACACTATGCTGCGTATATTTCGTCGGCCACAGACAAAATCCGTCATGATGCTTGCAGGTAAGGATCACGCCTTTCATTCCTGCCGCTTTCACCGCCGATACCCATTGCCCGGCGTCAAATTCCTGCGGATCAAAAACCCCGGGACCTTCCGTACCGTCTCCCCATTCCCGGTTCGTATACGTATTCATCCCAAAGTGAAAAAATGCATAAAATTCCGTTTCCTGATACTTAAGCTGACGCTTCGACGGAACAATCTTAATCAATTCCTGATCTGTCGGCATATCTCTTCTCCTTCTTCAAAAAAATCCAATTCACCCTTTCAGGCCGCCTGCCCCGATTCCCTGCAGCAGATATCTCTGTCCGATCAGATAAATGATCATGGTCGGGATCATAATGATCACAAGTCCCGCAAACAGTGCACCCCAGTCTGTCGCATACTTCTGTATCTCAAACAGATTTGCCATTCCGATCGGAAGGGTCTTTTTGGCATCATCGGTCAGAAGGACCAGTGCTAGCGGATATTCGTTCCAGAATCCCATTGCGCTCAACATTGTGATCGTTGCAATTCCCGGTTTTGCAAGCGGAACCATAACTTTCAGAAGAAGCTGAAGGTTTGTGGCACCATCGATCCGGGCAGATTCTTCATAGTCTTTTGGCACAGCAGACATAAAGCCCTGCAGAGTAAAAATGCAGAACGGGAACTGCATGACCGCATAGACCAGACAGAGTACCGGCAGATTATTCAGCCCATTGATTGCCTGCAATTCCAGGAAAAGCGGGATCATGATATACGTTGCCTGGAGGAAAATACATGCCATATAGATTGTGGAGATCAGTTTGCTCCCGGCAAAGCGGTATCTTGCCAGTACGTAAGAAATCGGTATGACAAACAGCAGAAGCAATGCCGTAGACAATACCGTTACAAACACAGAATTTCCAAAATACGCTGCAATATTTGCCTTCTGCCATGCAGCGACAAAATTATCCAGATTCAGTGATACCGGCAGTGCATAAGGATCTGTCAGATACTCCGCATTTGTCTTAAACGCAGACATCAGGTTCCAGAAAAGCGGATAAAGAAAAATAATTGTAAACAGAATCATCAGGATCCTGATACACCAGGTTCTTACAGTTTTCATCAGTCTCCCTCCTATTCTTTCTCAGCTGACAGTTTTCGTGAGATCAGTGCAAGCACGATTGCAAGCAGAAGCGTAAACATGGCGATTGCCATCGCATAGCCAAAGTTTGCATTTCGCATGCCCTGCGTGTACATATACTGCAAAAGGACACTGGAAGCACCGTTCGGTCCTCCTCCCGTCATGACATTAGACAGAGTAAAACTCAGATTGATCGTTCCGGACAGAGAAAGGATATAGGTCGTTCCGATGGATCTGCGAAGAAGCGGGATCGTGATCCTGAAAAACTTCTGGACTCCGGTCGCTCCATCGATCGAGGCCGCTTCATAAATTTCCTGAGAAATCCCGTCAATCGAAGCCACATGCATTACCATATAATAACCGATTGCCTGCCACACCAGTGCGGCACCGATACACCAGAGAGCTGTTTTTCCCTCTCCGAGCCAGGCATGCTTCCAGGAAGAAATGTTAAAAAGATCCAGCATATGATTGAGGATTCCTCTTGTCGGATTAAATACAAAAGACCACACGATTCCGACAACGGTCATAGAGACAACACTTGGAAAAAAGAATACCGTACGATAAAAAGATTTCTCCCGGAGCTCTCCCTGTGTAAGGATGAAAGCAAATATCAGGCTCAGAAAAATCGTCAGAGCCGGAATCACAAGCATCAGTTTAAACGTATTAAAAAGTGCCTGTACAAAGTCCTTGTCTTTGAACATATAAATATAATTATCCAGGAATACAAACTTACTGTTGAATCCAACACTGAGTGCTGTGGAACTGGTAAATGACAGATAGATGGCATTCAGCATCGGTACGATCATAAAAACAATCGTAAGAATCAACGCGGGAAGCGTACACAAAGCTATAAATAATTTTGGTTTTTTTACCACGTCTGGTCACTCCTTTTTTCAGATTTCAAATCATTTTGGGGTAAAAAAAGGCTGCCGCATACCTTGTGCAGCAGCCTTTTCGCTTAATTGGACAACATTCATTCTGTAAATAACAAAAAAGATATTTATTTGGCAGCTTCCTGGTCTGCACGAACCTGTGCAAAAGCGTCCTCTACATTCTGTGCCCACTCTTCTACTGTCATTTCATCGTTCATAACAGAAGTGATCGGGTTAAAAATCTCATCTTTTGGATTGATCTTGCAGTCAGCCGGAACTGCTGAGAAGCTCATGATCAGAGAAGAGGCATTTGCTTCGTCATAGATTCCGTACATGTTGTAGATTGCTGTAGAAAGTTTGTCTTTTGCCACTTCACGGGCACTCTTTGTTGCGTAAAGGGCACCGGAAGCTTCTGCAAATGCAGATACAGATTCATCGCTGTACAGGAAACGGAGGAATTCTTTTGCAAGTTCCTGATTCTTTGCAGCTGCCGGAATAGAGAACTGCTCGCAGCTGTCGAATACATAGTGAACATCATCTGCATTCTCTGTCGGGATCGGAGCCATGGCAAACTCAAATCCGTCTTCTCTCGGAGCATCCTGCATCTCATTTTCCATCCAGGTTCCATTTGTGATAAAAGCAGCTTTTCCAAGCATCATCTCTGTCTGGGATTCTGTATGGTTCATACCTACTGTACCTTCCAGAAGATATCCCTTATCTGCGATCTCTTTGATATGAGTGAGGGCTTTCAGCACGCCTTCATTATTAAAGGAGCCTTCTTCATAATTTGCGATCTTTGTGAGAGCTTCTTCACCACACTCATTTGCAATTGCCGGCCAGAGCATTTCTTCCATATATCCCGGATAGATTCCCTGATAAGTAAAGAGGGAACGTCCGTCGATATCTTTGACTGTATCACCAAGTGCAAAGAACTCATCCCAGGTCTTCGGAACTTCCAGATTGTTTTCGTCGAAGAATGTCTTATTGTAGATCAGGCCCTGTGGACCGCTGTTGAACGGTGCGAGATAGATATCGCCATCTCCATATGGTGCACACTTGCTGCTTGCAAGGATTCCATCTGTGATATCATCACGGAGTGTACCGGTTCCTGCATAGTTTTCGCCATCAAAAACATCGTTCAGGTTCAGAAGTGCATGTTCTTTGATCAGAGAAAGGATCACGCCGTCCTCACCGCCATCATTCAGGCAGATAAAATCCGGTACATTTCCGGCAACGATCTGTGGACGAATGATATCACCGATGGTAGGGCTGATGGTCATGTTTACTTTCACGCCCTCATGACTTTCCTCAAAGAGTTCTACCATCTGATTCCAGTAAGCATCTCCGTATCCACCCTGGAAGATTGCGATGTTCAGTTCCTGTTCTTCCGCGTCTGCAAATGCAGTGAGTGGTGAGAGTACGCTAGCTGCGCTCATCGCAAGGATCATAGCAGAAGCTGCAAATCTTTTCTTCATATGTTTGTTTCCTCCTTCGTTCTGGCTTTTTTACGTTCGCCTTATGATGACAGTATACGGCAAAATATTTTTGTAGTAAATTAACAAAACAGCCCTGCTTATGGAACTTTTTCTTGTAAAAATTATATGATATAGATTTTCTTGTGATAAATATGTACAATCTTTTTCTATTTGTGTTTTGGATGGATTATCCTGACTTTTTTTAGTATAATGGATAAAAAGGCGGGGAGAAAAATGAATAAAAAACAACGTTATCAGGGATTTCGTAAATTCAGTATCAAAACAAGGCTTGTCATCGCTCTTTTGCTGATATCCATTATACCATTGGCAGGAATCAGTGGCTATTCCTTTCATATCTTTTCCGTAGCACTCCGGGAAAAACTTTCTGCTTCCATTTCTCAGACTTTATCGATGATCAATCTGAATATGGTAAGTGAGATTGAAAAATATCAGTATCTGTGTGGCTCTATCTGCATCAGCGAAGAGATCAAGGACGGGCTTCTGAACAAAGATATGTCAGATATTGAGAAAAATCAGGCGATCAATGAGATCCAACATATGGTTCGCACCAAGATCATCTATCCGGCACAGGCCAAAAATATCACCGTATATGATACCGACGGAAATATTTTTTATGATCTTGGCTATGACGGTTTCTATCAGGATGATGTAGACATGCTCCTCGACCGGCTGCGCCTGGAAAATCAGGATGTATGGGCGTATGTACACACCTACCGTGACAGAGACATTCTGGTCCTTGGAAGAAGGATCTATGAACAGTACAGCGAAAGCCGCGTGATCGGTTACACCCTGATTTCCATCGATGAGAAGATTTTTTCCAAGACAGTCCTCGAACCGGTGGGACTGGCAGATTCTTCTAATATTATGTATATGAATATGGACGGTACTGTTCTTTCCTCTTGGGACCGAAATATCGCACTCGGTGAAAAGGTTGACAGCGAATTTCTCAAAAACATCCAGCAGAAGCTTCCTTCCAGAACCGATTCCTTCAGCATCCACAAAGATGGCGAAGAACAGCTGGTCACTTATATTTTCAACAAAAAGCTCAACCAGCTTTTTGTGTACACCATGCCTTATCATTATATCAATTCCGAAGTTTATACCATGCTTCGCCGAATCCTGATCGTGGCAGTGATCCTGGTCCTCACGTGCATCGGGATCGTCGCAATGGTATATCCGGGAATCACCTCCCCGATCAGAAGCATGCTGGATTTCTGTAAAGAATTATCCCACGGAAACCTGGATGTCCGTATTCAGGATAACCACAAAGACGAACTTTCAGACCTGTCCGGCAGCATGAACCACATGGCAGATACCATCCAGAATCTGCTCGAACAGCAAAAAGAACAGGAAAAGAAAAAGAGAGAGCTTGAACTTCAGATGCTCCAGTATCAGCTCAATCCTCATTTTCTTTTTAACACCTTAAACAGCCTACGCTTTGTAGCAGCCATGCACAATGATCAGATCGTCAGCGATGGGATCCAGGCACTCAGCAGTCTTCTTCAGAACACGCTCACGAATAAGAATGAATATATCACCGTGCAGGAAGAACTTGAAAATTTGGAAAATTATTTTGCCATTCTCCGCATCCGGTATGCAGGAAGTTTCGAATATTCTTTCCATGTGGAGGATGAAGAGCTGCTCTCCTGTCTCGTTCCCAAACTGATCCTGCAGCCGCTCGCCGAAAATTCTGTAATGCATGGTTCTTCCGATGACGGTTCTGTCATGGAGATCCATATTACCTGCTGGGAGGAAGACGGACATATGATCCTGGAACTTCAGGATGACGGAAAAGGATTCGAGATAACCCGGACTGATCTGAACCCGCACAAGGACCGCAAAAAAATCGGCGTAGCAAATGTAAATGATCGTATCCATCTGAACTTTGGCCGGAAATACGGGCTGAAGATCAACAGTCACCCGGGCGAGGGTACCACCTGCACCCTGACACTGCCAGAGCTTTATGCCGATACCCTGTCACAACATCCAGAAGAATAAACAAGTACCTCAGAAAGGACCCAAATGTACAGTATACTTATTATAGATGATGAACCCATTGTAAAAATTGCTCTCCGCTCGATCCTCCCCTGGGAAGAACACGGTTTTTCCATCTGCGGAACTGCTTCGAATGGTCTGGAAGCCATGCCTCTCATCGAGAAGCATCAGCCGGATGTGATCATCACTGACCTCAAAATGCCGGAAATGGACGGGCTGGAACTAATCCGTACCCTGAAAGAAAAAAATTATCCCGGAGAGATCCTCGTACTCAGCAATTATGAAGATTTTGATTCTGTGCGGAGCGCACTTCTTCTGGGCGCGGCAGACTATCTGTTAAAGATCAAGATCAGTCCGGACACCCTTCTCGCCTGCCTGAACAAAACGACCGAAAAGCTGCATGAAAAAGCTAACAGGAAAATTTCTGTTCCAGCGGAAACCGTATCCGAAAACAGAACCCGCCTGCTCCTCTCCTTTTTTGAGGGAGAATCTTCCCTTTCCTCTTTTACGATCCAAAACGCCGGCACAGACCTGCGCTTTATGCAGGAACCATGCGCCGTCTGCTATGTGACCTTTGAAAAATTCCTGTCCAATGAAGCTTTTTCTATCTCGGGAAAACTTCTGTGTGATATGATTCTGGACGCAGTACAGGGTGTACTGCAGCCATATATCCTTGTACTGAACGACTACAGTGCACTGGTACTCTTTTCCCAGAAAGAACTGGATGCAGGCCAGATGAAAGTCGCTCAGCTCGTAAAAAAGCTGTACAACCGTTTCACCATGTACCAGTCCTTCGCCCCGGATATGCCATATCAGGAAAATCTTCCAGACTATGAAGAAGCCAGAAACATCTATCAGACCTTTACCATAAATGAAGGGCATTATACAGACGATATTGCCAAAACCCTCGCATATATCGAAGAAAATTACATGCACCGGCTCACGCTGTCCTCCATTTCCGCAAATGTCAGCTTAAGTTCCAGCTATCTGTGCCGTGTTTTTAAATCAGAAGTCGGAACAAGCATCACCAGTTATCTGAACAACCTCCGGATACGAAAAGCCGCCACCATGATCAAAGACAACCGACTTTCTCTCAAAGAGATCTCCACAATGGTAGGAATTGATGACCAGCTCTATTTCAGCAGACTGTTTAAAAAATGTATGGGAATTTCCCCTTCGGAATACGGGAAACGATTTCACCAGTAAATCTCAATCTGCTTTCAGCGTGATCTCCTTTTCTGTTCCGTTGTACAAAAGTGTACGCACCGTATCTGTTAGCGATTTCAGACTGCATTCCGTGATCCTGCCGTCCTTCCATGCAAAATCAATCGTAATGCCGCCCGGTGCTTTGAGACCCCTTATCTTTCCATCCTTCCATTCCTTCGGAAGCGCCGGAAGAAAAAGAATCCTGTCGTCCTGATACTGCACCAGCATTTCCAGCACAGCTGCAGCAAACCCAAAATTTCCGTCAATCTGAAATGGTGGATGTGCACAGAGCATATTCGGGTAGGTTCCGCCACCGACCAGACTGCAGTTTTCTTCTCTTGTAACGTGAAGCTGATTTTTCAAAAGCTTCAACGCACGCTCTCCATCTCCGAGCCGCGCCCATAGACACGCCTTCCATGCCATGCACCAGCCGGTTCCCTCGTCCCCTCTTCTGTCCAGTACCACACGGCAGGCAGCCAGAAGTTCCTCATCCTCTCTGTGGATCAGATTTCCGGGATAGAGACCGTATAGCTGTGAAACATGTCTGTGGTGCACATCCACTTCCGGATAGTCCAAGAACCACTCCTGAAGCTGCCCGCCTTTCCCCCTCTTAAAAGGCGGCAATTTTTCAAGTGCCGCTTTTACTTTATCCGTAAGTTCTGTGATTCCAAGGATCTCGCAGGCTTTCAGATAGTTTCCAAACAGTTCTTTCAGGATACTGTTATCCATTGTTGAACCAAACGTCACACTATGGGCACCTTGATCCGGCGCTGTAAATGTATTTTCCGGCGATGTAGATGGTACTGTGACGAGATATCTTTCATAAGGTACCAGGTAGCCTAGATAAAACTCTACTGCACCTCTGATAAGAGGAAATGCTTTTTCTCTCAGAAAGTCTTTATCCAGTGTATAGCGGTAATGCTCCCATAAATGCCAGCAGAGCCATCCGGAACTCATCGGCCACATAGAGTATGTACAGGGATTTTCATCCTGTCCGAAATGGCCAACCGGGCTGGAATGACCCCAGATATCCAGATTGTGATGACTCACCCATCCATTCAGATGATAGACTTCTTTTGCTGTCTTTTTTCCCCGCGAGGCAGTCCGTTCGACCAGATCAAACAGCGGCTCATGGCAGTCACTTAAATTCGCTTTCTCTGCCATCCAGTAATTCATTTCTGTATTAATATTTACCGTATAGTTGCTGCTCCACGGAGCTCTCAGATCATGATTCCAGATTCCCTGCAAGTTTGCACACTGTGTGCCGGGCTTCGAGGAAGCGATCATAAGATAACGGGCATAGTGAAACATTTTTATCACAAGATCATTTTGTACACCAGGATTCAGCGTAAGATCCATCCGGTCAAAATATGCTTCGTATGCCTTCTGATGAGATTCTTTTAATTGTGGATACGAAAGGTTACAGATTCGTTCCAGCATCTGTTTCTTCCTGGCTAAATAAGAATCCTGTGATTGAAAGTCTGTTATCCCAGACAGATAAATGTACACATCATTCTCTGCTGTTACCAGAAGCGTGTTATCCTTTTGACAGACGCAGCCTTTCGGTGCCTGCACGGAAAGGCCGATTACAAACTGTGTTCCTTTTCCCCCTTCATAGACGATCGGATGCTCACAAGAATAATAAGGCGGTGCCACATATATCGGAGCCTGTCCCTCCAGTACAAGGCCATTTGTCCCAAACGCAGAACAGGCATGCCTTATCTGGCTGTCCAGGGAAATATGCAGCTCCAGATTACTGTACGCGTCTGCTTTGTAATGAAGTGCCATGACCGGTTCTGACATACTTGTAAAAAATTCTCTTTGATATACCTGTCCGTCCTGACGATATACGACCTGTTCCAGTGCATCTCTGAGCGAAAGTTGTCTCTGGTATGATCCATGCTCTTTTAATTCAGGTACATTTGTATCAATATACAGATTTCCTGCCGGAAGATAGCTCTCTGTCCAGTCACCAAGGATGTTTTCTTTACAATAAGCTTCCGCCTCTTCATACTCTCCATCAAAAATTTTCTGGTGCAAAAGCTCCCAGTCCACATCTGTATTTTTGTTTTCTTTATCTCTTCCTGTCCCGGACCAGAGTGTATCCAGATTCAGTTCAACCTTTTCCTTTCGAAGCCGTCCATATGACATTGCTCCCATAGATCCGTTCCCAAGAGGAAGTGCTTCATTCCATGCTTCTGCCGGCCTGTCAAAGACCAATGATAACTCATTCATTTTATTATTCTCCCATGCAGCATTCTCTATTTAATAATACAGAAAAACTCCACAGAATAAAA
>OGYW01003344.1_pt1 | contig 10763 bp, 11 predicted proteins | sample 1576621 | NCBI WGS metagenome assembly OGYW01 (sample SAMEA3541528, study PRJEB24748) | human gut metagenome | biome: human gut; feature: human-associated habitat; material: faeces | place: China | collected 2012 | reverse complement strand
GGCCTGCATCACGCGGAACACCACCACGGCCCCCACCAGGGCAACGCCCAGGACGACGGCGTAGCCATAGGCAATGGCCGGGAAGCCGAAGTGGTAGGGCACCACCTTCACACCCAGCAGGCCCAGGGCGCTGAGCACGGCGGCGAAGAAGAACTCCCGCTGGTAGAGGTAGTAGATCAGCGCCAGCACCGCCACGGCGGGCACAGCCACATACAGCAGCCGGATACCGCTCTCGTCAAAGACGCGGATTACCACGGCGCAGACCGCCAGGGCCAGCATCACGCCGGCCAGCACGGAGGACAGGCGGGTGAATTTACCGGACTTGCGGGCCGCGACCGCCCAGATCAGCAAAACGACAAAGCAGATGGGCAGGGCGATCATCAGCACGGAAAAGACATCCCGCAGGGACTTGGCCAGTTCAATCTGCTCGACAGTGTAATTGGCATATACCTTGTTCAGAAGGAGAAGCAGCACCTCCAACACCACGGCCCCCACGATCCACCAGAGGACCTTGTTCAAAACCACGTCTTCCTGCTTTGCGCGCTGGGCTTGTTGTTCTTTCTTGTTCATGTATCCATCTCCTGTGGCCGGGCGCCCGGTTTCTATAAAAGTGCCCCTCCGCTGGGGCTGAGCGCCTCAGAGTCATCAATCTTCTATATTCTAGCAGAAAATTCGCCGCATTGCAAGTGAAGAATCCCTTTCCTCTTTCCAGCGGCGCGGAACTGTGGTAAACTGTCCTTAATCAACATCATGATTATTAGGAGTATACCATGAAACAGCGTATTTCTTTCCTCCTTGCCTGTGTTTTTCTGTGCTTGACCGGCTGCCGCGCCTCCGGGGCGGAGCAGACCTTTTTCGCCATGGACACCGTGATGTCCGTCCAGGTGTCCGGCCGCCGCGGACCCCAGCTCAAGGAGCTGACGCACTTGCCGGTCATCGTCGACCCGAGCCACGCGACCGGCATTGCCCGTCTTGTCGAGCCGATGGCCCTCGCCGCGACCGCCTGCGGTGCAGACGGCCTCATCATTGAGGTGCACAACGACCCCATGCACGCGCTGTGCGACGGGGCGCAGTCCCTGCGTCCGGAGGTCTACGACGACCTTGCGCGCAAGGTGCGCAGCATCCGTGAGGTGCTTGCAAAATGACGGTCGGGATCGTTGGCCTTGGGCTGATCGGCGGCTCCTTTGCCAAGGCCTATCATGCAGCCGGCGCGACCGTGCTCGCGTATAACCGCAGCCGCAGCGTGCTGGATTTTGCCGTTATGAGCGGCGCGGTCGACGGCGAGCTCACGCAGGACAACGTCTCCGCGTGCGACCTCGTGCTCATCGCCCTCTATCCGGAGGCGACGATCGACTGGTTCCGCCGCATGGCGCCACATATCGGCTCGCACCCCGTCGTGCTCGACTGCGGCGGCACCAAGCGCACCATCTGCGCGGCGTGCTTTCCGATCGCGGAAGAATACGGCGTCACGTTCCTCGGCGGCCACCCGATGGCCGGAACGCAGTTTTCCGGCTTCAAGAATGCGAAGGCGGATCTGTTTCACGGCGCGCCGATGGTCATCGTGCCGCCGGACTTTGACGATGTGCTGCTCTTTGACCGCGTCAAGCAGCTGCTCAAGCCCGCGGGCTTTGCACGCTTCTCGTTCACGACGGCGCAGGCGCACGATGAGATGATCGCCTTCACGTCCCAGATGGCGCACGTGGTCTCAAATGCCTACATCAAGAGCCCCACGGCCGCGCAGCACAAGGGCTTTTCTGCCGGGAGCTACAAGGACATGACCCGTGTCGCGTGGCTGAGCCCCGAGATGTGGGCGGAGCTCTTTCTGGAAAACAAGGATAACCTGCTCCATGAGCTGGACATATTTATAGCGCATCTTGGCGAGTACTGCGACGCGATGCAGCGCGATGATCTGCCCGCGCTCACGCGCCTGCTCGACGAGGGCCGTCGGCGCAAGGAGGAGGTGGACGGCCGATGACGACCATCCACGTGACCGCCTCGCGCGAATATGACGTGCTGGTGCAGCCGGGACTGCTCGACGATGCCGGGGCGCAGATCGCGCGCACGCTCGGCACCGGGCGCACGGCGGCCATCGTCGCGGGCGAGACCGTGGCGGGGCTGTATGCCGCGCGGCTGGAGGCATCGCTCACGCGCGCGGGCTTTCGGGTCGTGACGTTTACCTATCCCGGCGGCGAGCACTGCAAGACGCTCGCCACCTACGCCGCGCTGCTGGACTTTCTGGCGGCACACCGTCTGAGCCGCAGTGACCTCGTCGTCGCGCTCGGCGGCGGCGTGACCGGCGACCTCGCGGGCTTTGCCGCCGCGACGTACCAGCGCGGCATCCCGTTCGTGCAGGTGCCGACGACGCTGCTGGCCGCGGTGGACTCCTCCGTCGGCGGCAAGACGGCCGTGAATCTGGACAGCGGAAAAAATCAGGTCGGCTGCTTCTACCAGCCGAGCCTTGTGCTCTGCGACCCGGACACGCTGCAGACCCTCCCGCCGGAGGAATACCGCAACGGCTGCGCCGAGGTCATCAAGTATGCCGTGCTGCGCAGCGCGCCGTTTTTTGACGAGCTTCGCGCGCAGCCGGTCAGTGCGCAGGTGGGGTACGTCATCTCGACCTGTGTCGGCATGAAGCGCGATCTGGTCGCGGCGGACGAATTTGACCGCGGCAGCCGTCAGCTTCTGAATCTCGGCCACACGTTCGGCCACGCGGTCGAGGCGTGCAGCGGCTACACCGTGCCGCACGGCTGCGGCGTGTCCATCGGCATGGCCGTCATCGCGCGCGCCGCCGCCAAACGCGGCATCTGTACGGACGATACCTGCGCGCAGATCCTCGCGCTCCTGCGGCAGTACGGTCTGCCGACAGAGACGGACTTTTGCCGCGATGCGCTCGCGGATGCCGCGCGCGCGGACAAAAAGATCGCCGACGGGGCGCTGCACCTCATCGTGCCGGAGCGCATCGGTCATTGCCGCATCGAGACGGTCCCGGCGGCAGACATCTCCGCATGGCTCGCGGACGGAGGCATCGTATGAATCAGACCGTTTGTCCCGGGGCGCGCACGGGCAGTGTGCGCATCCCGGCCTCGAAATCGCAGGCGCACCGCCTGCTCATCTGCGCCGCGCTCGGTGCGCAGCCGGTGGCGCTGCGGTGTGACGGCATCTCGGCCGATATCGCCGCCACGGTGCACTGCCTGCGCGCGCTTGGTGCGGACATTTCGGACGACAGCGCGGGCACGCTGTTTGTTGCGCCCATTGCCGGGGAAATGTCCGCGCACGCAGACCTTTTCTGCGGCGAGAGCGGATCGACGCTGCGCTTTTTGCTGCCGGTCGTGGGGGCGCTCGGCGCGGACGTGACCTTCCATATGGAGGGGCGGCTGCCGCAGCGCCCGCTGGCCCCACTCGACGCGGTGCTTGCGGCGCACGGTATGACCCTCCGGCGCGAGGGCGCGCTGCTGCACGCCGGCGGGCAGCTTTGCCCCGGGGATTATGCGCTGCCGGGCGACGTGTCCTCGCAGTACATCTCCGGCCTGCTCATGGCGCTGCCGCGTCTGGCGGGGGAGAGCACCCTCACCGTGACGGGCGGGCTCGAGTCCGCAGGTTATATCGCCATGACGGAGGATGCGCTGCGCCTGTCCGGCATCCGCCTGCAAAAAGACGCGCGGACGTATACCGTCCCCGGCGGCCAGACGGCGCAGCTCCCGGCACAGTGCCGTGTGGAGGGGGACTGGTCGAGCGCCGCGTTTTTCCTGTGCATGGGTGCGCTCTCACCCGCGGGCATCACGGTCACGGGGCTGGCTGCGACGTCGTCTCAGGGGGACCGTGCGGTGCTGGAGGTTTTGCGCCGCTTCGGCGCGGACGTGCATGCGCAGCTGGATGCCGTCACCGTCCGGCGCGGCGTGCTGCACGGCATCATGATCGACGCCGCGCCCATTCCGGATCTCATCCCGGTGCTGAGCGTTGTCGCCGCGCTTGCCGGCGGCGAGACGCAGATCGTCAACGCCGCCCGTCTGCGGCTCAAGGAATCCGACCGCCTCAAGAGCACGGCCGCCATGCTGCGCGCACTCGGCGCGCAGGTGACGGTGCGCGCAGACGGCCTGACCGTGTGCGGACGTCCGGCGCTCGCCGGCGGCACGGTCGACCCGCAGCATGACCACCGCATCGCCATGGCGGCGGCCGCCGCAGCCAGCGGCTGCACGGCGCCCGTCACGGTGCAGGACCGCACCTGCACCGACAAATCCTATCCCCGCTTCTGGGCGGATCTGGCCGCATTGACCGCCGTCCCCGCAGCGGAAGCCACGAAATCAAACGGAGGAGCATGACCATGGAACTTAGTGACTATCGCCGCCAGATCGACGACATTGACAGCCAGCTGCTCGCGCTGTTTTACCGGCGCATGGACGTTGCGGCGCAGATCGGCGGCTACAAGAAGGCGCACGGCCTGCCGGCGCTGGACGCCGGGCGCGAGCGCGCGAAGCTGCAGCAGATCGCCGACAGCGCGCCGGAGGCGCTGCGTGATTACACCGTGTCGCTCTATTCGCTCATTTTCGAGCTCAGCCGCAGCTGCCAGAATCGGCTGCTCGGCATCACGAGCCCGCTGACGGCCGAGATCGAGCACGCCATCGCGCACACGCCGCCGCTGTTTCCGGAGCACCCCGCCGTCGCCTGTCAGGGCGTGGAGGGCGCGTACTCGCAGCTCGCGTGCGACCGGCTGTTCACGCTGCCGAACGTGTTTTACTGCGCGACGTTTGACGCGGTGTTCTCCGCCATTGAGAAGGGTCTGTGCCGCTACGGTGTCATCCCGGTGGAAAACAGCACGGCGGGCTCGGTCAACGCGGTGTACGATCTCATGATGCGCCACAACTTCCGCATCGTGCGCAGCGTGCGCCTGAAGATCGACCACTGCCTGCTGGCGAGACCCGACGCACAGCTGTCGGATATCAAGGAGATCTACTCCCACGAGCAGGCCATCAGCCAGTGCAGCCGCTTTTTGCAGGGGCTTCCGGGCGTGACGGTCGTGCGCTGCGAGAATACCGCCGCGGCCGCAAAGCGCGTGGCAGAGTCCGGGCGCACGGACGTCGCGGCGCTCGCCTCGCGCGCCTGCATCGGGCTCTACGGGCTGGAGAGCCTGGCCTCCTCCGTGCAGGATCAGGGCAACAACTACACGCGCTTTGTCTGCATCGCCAAGGAGCTGGAGATCTATCCCGGCGCCGACCGCACGAGCCTGATGATGGTGCTGCCGCACAAGCCGGGCTCGCTGTACAAGGTGCTCTCGCGGTTTTACGCGCTCGGCATCAACCTCAACAAGCTCGAGAGCCGCCCGCTGCCGGAGCGCGACTTTGAGTTCATGTTCTATTTCGACCTCGAGACCTCGGTCTATTCGCCGCAGTTTCGCCAGCTCATGGGCGAACTGCCGGGCCTGTGTGAGGAATTTTCCTATCTCGGCAGCTATCAGGAGGTGGTATGATGCGGTGCGGACTTCTGGGCGAAAAGCTCGGCCACAGCTATTCTCCGGCCATCCACGCGGAGCTTGCGGACTATGCCTACAGGCTCTATGAGGTCGCGCCGGACGCGCTTGCGGCGTTTTTGACCGGCGGCGATTTTGACGCGCTCAACGTGACCATCCCGTATAAGAAGGCGGTCATCCCGTATTGTGCTGAGCTCTCGCCGATCGCGCGCAGGCTCGGCAGCGTGAACGTGCTCGTCCGCCGGCCGGATGGCACGCTCTACGGCGACAATGCCGACGCCTTCGGCTTTGAATACCTCGTGCGTCACAGCGGTGTGGATATTGCCGGGAAGAAGGCGCTCGTGCTCGGAAACGGCGGCGCGTCTGCGACCGTTCAGGCCGTGCTCGCGCAGCTTGGCGCGCGCGTGACGGTCATCTCCCGCAGCGGCGAGGACAACTACACGAATCTCGAGCGCCACGCCGATGCGCAGGTGATCGTCAACACCACGCCCGTCGGTATGTATCCGAACACCGGCAAGGCCGCCGTCGATCTGCGGCAGTTTCCGCAGTGCGCACTCGTGCTCGACGTGGTGTATAACCCCGCGCGCACGGCGCTGCTGCTGCAGGCGGAAAGCCTTGGCATCCCGTGTGCGGGCGGACTGTATATGCTCGTGGCGCAGGCAAAGCGCAGCTGCGAGGTGTTCACCGGCACGACCATTGACGACGGCGAGATCCTGCGCATCTACCGCCGCCTGCGCCGGGAGATGGAGAACATCGTCCTCATCGGTATGCCCGGCAGCGGCAAGAGCACGATCGCTGCGCTGCTCGCCGAGCGGCTGCACCGGCCGCTGCTCGACAGCGATGCGCAGGTCGTCGAGACGGCGGGGCGTCCCATCCCGGACATCTTTGCCGCTGACGGCGAGGACGCCTTCCGCACGCTGGAGACGGCCGCGCTCGCCGAGCTCGGCAAGCGCTCGGGCGCGCTCCTTGCAACGGGCGGCGGCAGCGTCTGCCGCGCGGAAAATTACCCGCTCCTGCACCAGAACGGCACGATCTTCTGGCTGCGGCGCGACCTTGCGCTGCTGCCGAAGGACGGGCGTCCCATCTCCCAGCGCAGCGACCTGACCGCGCTCTATGCGCAGCGTGAGCCGCTGTACGCCCGCTTTGCCGACGCGGTCATCGACAACAACGGCGCACCGGAGCAGACGGTACAGCAGATCCTGGAGGTGCTGGCATGAGATTTCTCGTCATCAATGGGCCGAACCTGAACCTGCTCGGTCTGCGTGAGCCCGCCATCTACGGCAGCCGGGACTTTGCCGCGCTGCAGGATTTCATCCGCGCAGCGGCGCGCGAAGCGGGTGTGGAGGTCGAGCTGTTCCAGTCTAACCACGAGGGTGCGATCGTCGATGCCATTCAGGCGGCCTACGGCACGGCGGACGGCATCGTCATCAACCCCGCGGCCTACACACACACGAGCGTCGCCATTCTCGACGCGCTCAAGGCCGTGGCGCTCCCGGCGGTGGAGGTGCACCTGTCGGACGTCAGCACGCGCGAGCCCTTTCGCCAGATCTCCTACGCCGGCATGGCGTGCGTGAAAACGTATATGGGTCTCGGCTTCGAGGGCTACCGGCAGGCCATCTTGTATCTCAGGCAGTATCTGGAGGAGGCAAACGCATGATCTCGAAACAAATGCTCGACTGGGGCGCAAACGGCAACTCCATCCGTGAGATCGCGGCCTACGGCGAGCGCCGCGCGGCAGAGATCGGCGCGGAAAACGTCTATAACTTTTCCATCGGCAGCCCGAGCATCGACCCGCCGGACTGTGTGCACGCGGCCATCGAGCATCTGCTGCGTACCGTGCCGCCCACGCAGCTGCACGCCTATGCGCCCGCGCCGGGCATGGCGCCGGTGCGTGAACAGGTCGCGGCCTACCTCACGCAGACGTTCGGCGAGGCGTACCGCGCGCAGGATATCTACATGACTGACGGCGCGTCGAGTGCGCTGGCAATCCTGACGCGCGCGCTCCTCTGCCCGGGGGATGAGGCCATCGTGCTCGCACCGTATTTCCCGGAGTACGCCGTCTATGCCGAGGCGGCGGGCGGCAGCGTGCGCGTTGTGCCGTGCAAGGCGGATACGTTCGCGCTCGATCTCGAGGCGCTCTCCGCTGCCGTGACGGAAAAGACTGCTCTGCTCATCCTCAACTCCCCGAACAATCCCTCCGGCGTCGTCATCTCGCGTCCGGAGCTTGCGGCGCTGAGCGCCATGCTGCGCGAAAAGCAGACACGCTACGGTCACCCGATCTACATCATCGCCGACGAGCCGTATCGCGAGCTGGTCTACGGCGGGGTGGAGGTGCCGTTCCTGCCCGCGATCTATCCGAACGCGATCTACTGCTATTCCTACAGCAAGACGCTGTCCCTGCCCGGCGAGCGCGTGGGCTTTCTCGCCCTGCACCCGGCCATGGACGACTACGCCGCCGTGCACGCTGCCGTGCTCGGCGCGGGGCGCGCATTGGGGTACATCTGTGTGTCGTCGCTGTTCCAGCTTGCCGTGGCGGAGTGCCTCGGAAAGACGGCCGACATTGCGGCCTATGCCGAAAACCGTGAGCTGATCTACGGTGCGCTCACGGCCATGGGCTATCGCTGCGCGCGGCCGGACGGCGCGTTTTACCTCTTCCTCAAGTCGCCCGAGCCGGATTCGCGCGCGTTTTGCCGCCGCGCGATGGACTATGACATCCTGCTCGTGCCGGGTGATGATTTCGGCTGCCCTGGCTATGCGCGCCTTGCCTACTGCGTGGCGCGCTCACAGATCGAGCGCTCACTCCCGGCGTTCCGGAAGCTGGCTGAGAGCTACGGGCTCTGCAAGTGATCTCCGCAGACAGAAAGCGACGCCCCCGAGCCTTCGGGGGTGTCGCTTTTGCGTGGATGGTGTCAGGCGTACATGGCGTTCGCGGCCATGTAGTCATAGATGACCTTGCCGTGATGCTGCTCCTGTGCTTGAATGTCGTTGAGCACGCTGCGCGCGTCGGCGTCACGAAATTCGAACACGCACGTGTCGTACAGGTGCGAGGCGTGCTTTTCCATCGTGAGCACGTCCGAGCAGAGGTAGCAGTCATTTTGCTTTTGCGGCGAGTCTGCGCTGCTGTACGCGGCCGTGAACGTGCTTGGCACGGTTGCGGAGTCCGCGGGCTTGCAGACCGTGCCCTGCGCCATCTGCGCGATCGCGTCGAGATGCTGCTGCTCGACCTGAGCGAGCTGTTCAAACAGGTTTTTGAGCTGCGGGTCGTTGGCGCTGGCGGCGTGGCGGTGGTATTTGTCCACGCACAGCTGCTCCTGATCCTTGAGATCCTTGAGCAGGCCGGCTTCTTTTTGCGTTGGTTGCATTCCGATCACCTCACAGGCAGTATGCCCGGGTGCGCGTGCGCGCATACACCGGTGGGAAAAATGCAGTGGCGCGTGCGTGAAAAATCGGGTATAATGAACTGATCTTATCGAAAAGAGAGATGCAGCTATGGCAAAGATCTATGACATCGCGGATTTTTCCGCGCCGGAGCTGGACGTGTACGCCCGCCTGACGGAAAACCAGCTTGTCAACCGCGCCGACCCGGAAAATGCGCTTTTCATCGCCGAGAGCCCGCTCGTGATCGGCCGCGCGCTCGATGCGGGGTGCGAGCCGGTGTCGTTTTTGATGGAGCGTCGCCACATAGAAGGGAAGGCGTCTGATATCCTCGCGCGCTGCCCGGACGATATCCCGGTCTACGCGGCCGAGCTCGAGGTGCTCACGCAGCTGACGGGTTTTCACCTCACGCGCGGTATGCTCTGCGCCATGCGCCGCCCGGCGCTGCCGGATGCTGCTGCCCTGTGCGCTGATGCCGCGCGCGTGGCCGTGCTGGAAAATGTGATGAACCCGACGAACATCGGCGCGATCTTCCGCTCGGCGGCAGCGCTTGGTATGGACGCCGTGCTGCTCACGTCGGCGGGCAGCGACCCGCTCTACCGCCGCGCCGTGCGCGTGAGCATGGGCACGGTCTTTCAGGTGCCGTGGACGTATCTGCCCGCAGACACCGACTGGCAGGAGACGCTGCACACGCTCGGCTTTCGCACGGCGGCCATGGCGCTGCGTGACGATTCGCTGCGTATTGATGATGCGCGCCTGCGCGCCTTGCCGCGCCTTGCCATCGTGCTCGGCATGCCGTGGAATATCTGGGCGGCCGCGTGCCTGTGTGCACGGTCATCGGGTTCCCGCTTGGAGCCACGACGACGGCGGCAAAGGTGGCTGAGGCAAAGCAGGCGTTGGCCGAGGGATGCGAGGAGTTCGATATGGTCATCAACATCGGCCGGCTGAAAATGGGGGATACCGATTACGTGCGGGATGAGATCCGCGCTCTGAAGCAGGCCGTGGGGAACAAGGTGCTGAAGGTTATCATCGAGACATGCCTGCTGACAGATGCGGAAAAGGAAACGATGTGCGGCGTGGTGTGTGAAGCGGGAGCGGATTTCATTAAAACTTCTACCGGCTTTTCCACCGGCGGGGCCACATTCGACGATATCGCGCTGTTTGCGCGGTGTGTGAAGGGCCGCTGCAGGATCAAAGCGGCAGGCGGTATCCGAAGCGTGGCGGATATGGAACGCTTCATCGCGCTTGGCGCCGACAGGCTGGGTACATCCAGTGCCATCAAAATATTCAACAACGAGGCTTCCGGCACAGAATATTGAAGCCCGCCGTCCCGGCACCGTATTTTCGCGGCGCCGGGACGTTTTTTATCGGGATATTTTTTACCGCGAGTGACAGATTGTTAACAATTATTTGCTGATTTTATGGTATAATGAACATGTTCACATTATTTTAGAAGAATTTTTCGCCGCAACGCGGCGGGAACAACGGGAAAAGGAGGAACCACTATGCCCATCGACAAATCCATCGATTACTCGGCCATTACGCCCGAGATCAAGGCGTTGACGAAGCTGTGCCTTGCGGACAATGTCATCGAGCCGGAAATGTATGTGAAGTACGCTGTCAACCGCGGCCTGCGCGACCTGAACGGCAACGGCGTGCTCACAGGCCTGACAGAGATCAGTGAAATACAGTCCAGCAAAATGGTAGACGGCGAAAAGGTGCCCTGCGAAGGCAAGCTGTTTTACCGCGGCGTGGATGTGGAGCAGATCGTATCGGGATTTATCCGCGAAAAGCGGTACGGCTTTGAGGAAACCGTTTATCTGCTTTTGTTTGGCGCGCTGCCGGATGAGGCACAGCTGGATGATTTTAAGAAGCTGCTGGCGGGCTACCGCTCGCTGCCCACGAATTTCGTGCGCGACGTCAT
>OGYW01003340.1_pt1 | contig 10779 bp, 10 predicted proteins | sample 1576621 | NCBI WGS metagenome assembly OGYW01 (sample SAMEA3541528, study PRJEB24748) | human gut metagenome | biome: human gut; feature: human-associated habitat; material: faeces | place: China | collected 2012 | reverse complement strand
TCTGCGGTATGTGTTCTCTTTACATCAACGGACATCCGCACGGTCCTGCAACAGGAGCCACTACCTGCCAAATCTATATGCGCCGCTTCAACGACGGCGACACCATTACCGTAGAACCCTGGCGTTCTGCCGGCTTCCCGGTAATCAAAGACTTGATGGTAGACCGTACTGCATACGACAAGATTATGCAGGCAGGCGGTTACGTCAGCGTACGTACAGGTGCTCCTCAGGATGCCAACGCTATCCTGATTCCGAAGCCTATCGCCGATGAAGCCATGGATGCCGCTTCCTGTATCGGTTGCGGTGCTTGTGTAGCCGCTTGTAAGAACGGTTCCGCCATGTTGTTCGTTTCTGCTAAGGTAAGCCAGTTGAACCTGCTTCCTCAAGGCAAACCGGAAGCATTGCGCCGTGCCAAAGCCATGTTGAGCAAAATGGACGAACTCGGTTTCGGTAACTGTACAAACACCCGTGCTTGTGAGGCCGAATGTCCGAAGAATGTCTCTATCAGCAACATCGCACGTCTGAACCGCGACTTCATTACCGCAAAATTGAAAGACTAACCGTACTTTCTGCATTTGATTAATATCACAAGAACTCTTCTATCGGGAAAACCGGTAGAGGAGTTTTTTTATGATAAGAAATTATGAAACAGCTTGATATCCCAAGCAGGTTAAACAGACAAAAACATAGAATCCTGAGCTGCAGATAAAGATGGTTTCTCAACCTCTTTCCTTAAATTACGGGGAGACAATCCAAAATTCTTCTTGCAGAAATTAGAGAAATGAGATAAAGATTCAAAGCCGTATTTATAACAAATTTCAGAGATTGTAAAGTTTGTATGCCAAAGTTCATAAAGAATGCCTTCCTTTCTGCGTTCCTGCATCCACTCGTACACAGGCTGGTGGAATATAGAAGTAAAGATACGGCGGAAAGTCGTCACAGTATATCCCCCTAATTCGGCAAATTCTTCAACCGTCTTGACCTTATCATGATTCTTAAGTACGAAATACTGAAAACTATCCGTGTATTTCGATAACGTATGCACCAGCATGGAAAGCTCATAATCCGAATAGTAACGCCACAGGATAAACGCCAGTTCTTTCTGCTTAAATTGCAGCAGCTCCCTACAAATCTTCCCCTCAACCAGATAAGACTTCGAAGCTTCCAAGAAAAAATTCAGTTCAGAACATATTTTCAACGGGAAAAAGATAAGAGGTGGAACCACATCTTTTACGATATGCTGAAAGCGTCCCTCACAAAAAGATTCTGGTTGGAAAAAACGGTAGCATACACACTCTACATCGGTCATGGCAAGTACTTCGTATTTTGAACCGACAGCCTGCAGAATAAACTCACCGGCATGCAACGTCACGCCTGCATATTCTTCACTGTTGACAAGAGCCTCACCTTTTAAAAGAAACATAATGATATTGTTATCGCACTTGGGCATAATAAAGTGAAACCCTCTACTATGAGAGGCGTATAAGATAAGATTGTCCACAGCCTTGGGACATTTCAGACAATCGGCGTAAACCGCTTCACAAGCGGAAGAGTCGTACATGACAGGATAGAATGTTTTGTTTGTTTGCTTTGGCAAAAATAAACATTAGCAGCCAACAAAAAAACATATTCCCCGAAAACTTTGAAAACGTTTCCGGGGAAGAATAAAATATTATGAAATCAAAACAGAACTCTTATCAAGGTCTTATAGTCCGGTGAATGTTCCGTCTTCATCGGTCCATATGCCAACATTCGGCGTAAACTTAATAGGAGTAGCGTTATTTGTCAATGTCAATGTATACCGAATATTCTTACCTATTCCCCAACTGCCTGTAAGGTTAATGACCTTGGTATCATTCCAGGTATACTCACTGGATTTATCTTTCGGTGCAGCAGTATAGGTAATCTCCAAAGTAACGCCTGTCAGGTCGTCTTGAGGCATCAGCATAAACAGGGCATTGCCGGAAGTCTCAAAAGCAGTAAAAGCATCAGGTTCTGCAGCAGTCGGAGTAACGGATACGGGAGTGCCGGTGTATTCGTATGTCACGCCCGAAACAGACTCTGCCAGGTTACTCCAAGCCCCCACAGTACTGCTTCCGTCAAAAGTAAAAGTAGCCTTATCCTTCGCACCTTTAATCACCAATTTCGATACGGTGTAAATAAAATCGGCAACATCACCCTTGATTGTAAAGTTCACCTGCGTCAGAAGATGCTGGAAAGGAAGAGAAATGGCTGACTCAGACTTTACCTGATTTATTACGTTGGCAGCAACCAGATCTTCCTGACTGTCAACCGCCTTCACCGTATACTCGAATTTCGGATAACCGGCAGCGGTAGTAACATCCAAAGTTTGCGCCGGTGAAGTAGCAAAAAATTGCAATTTACCGGAGATAGGCCAGTAGTAATCTCCTTCGTACTTCCACTCTCCGCTTGATTTATCAACTTCTATATCATCCATAAAACCCGTATTCAACTGTACAGTTCCTCCCATTTCATCGGTTGTTTTATAAGCGCTTACAGTAAACTTACTGAAATTCTCAGTAGTGGCAACCAATGTCTTTGTTCCGGTCTTCACCACTGTCCCGAATTTAATCCGGTTCACTGTATTTTCATTCTCAAACCCTTCATTTTCAGAGCAACTTACCATTGCTGCGGCAGTTAAAGCCACCAATAAAATTTTTCTCATAACCATTTGTTTTTAGTTAATATATTAATTGCTTATCTTGTTTCTACACGATAATATCCACATTCGTTTCATCATCCCAATCACCTATATCACCGCCGATACCGCTATTTCCACTTTCTTCCTTATCCACCTCTACCGTAATCTGTCTATCGGGAACAGGCACCTCAATATGTATTTCCCCGTCAGGAGCAGGCTGTATTCCTTCCCCCCCCGCCGAGAGCCGGCGGTGTTATCAACTCTTTGATATCAACCTGTATCTCCTGCACCTGCTTATCCACCTTGATAATCCTAATGGTCAGCACTACCGGACTATCGACCCGTGTATCCGCATTTCTCGGAAGCCTGAAATGCGAAAAATGTCCCCGCAACAATCCGTTTTTACAATCATTCTCCACATAAACGGGCACTTCTGCAAGTGTACACAGTCTTCTACCGAGAAAATAACCGCCATTCAACCCGCTGACGTAGCACACAACAGCCGATATATTTTCTACACCATCCACCTTCACGGCAAACGAATAACTGCTTACCACCCGTTCCGGTTTCAGTTTCATCACCATAACCGCTTCGCTTTTTGCTATTTCCACATCATCCAACGCCACAACGTAGAAATCGTCCGGCGACCAAATCATATCCTCTCCGGCATCCATTCCAATACACCGTTCCGTATATGCCCTGATAGTGCCATAGCACTCATCGCCTTCTATGCAGACACATTCCGTATTATAGTTGTAAACTATCATTGCATAATGGCCGGGCGGTACTTTCATTTCCCCGCCGGCAGCCGGCAAATAGCCGTCTACTTTCCGCCCCTCAGCATCTTTCGGATAAAATACTACCCGCACGGTCTTCGGCAAATTCTCCGCAACTCCCGTCCAGTCCAACGTTATCTGTACGCCACTGACAGGATAATCGTCCAACACCTCCCTGAAATTACATCCTGACAGGATTATCAACAGACAGAACAGAGTCAACGGTACATTATATCTGATATTTTCCACCACATTCATCGTCCTGCCGTTATATGCCATACTAAAGAGACCGCTACCTTTGTAGGACCCACAAAATGAAAGTGTCCTCCATTAGTTCGGACTAATTCCCCTTTATAAGAGGTATATTTACAGTATTCCGTTGTCAAATAACCTATTCCCAAACTGCACTCGATTGCAAGGTGCCCGGTTATTCTGCGTGCATATCCGCAGCTCAGCCCCGAAGTCGTATAATACTTACCGCGAATGCCCCTCTCCTCTTTCAACTGAAAATCATATACTCCCCCCTCGGTATATATCCCCAGGAAATACCCTGTCAATCTGTTACACAGATTTCTGTTTCCCAACCAATAGCGTACTTCCACACCTCCCGAAAGAAGCTGATAACAAAAGCTGTTCCGACTGTTCAACCACCAAGAACATTTATATTCAGTATTCAAAGACCACCTCTTTCCTATCGAGAACTCAACTTCCACATTCGGAGCCAACGCCAAATCATATATCATATTATTCTTTAGAGCTACCATAACCTTATGTGATGGTCTCAGCCTTTTTCTTTTCTCAGGGAACGCAGTCGGAACCAGTTCTCCGCTGCCGGCAGATACTATCGGTAGCGCCTTTTCCGGCATCCGTATTCCGGCAATAGAAAACTCCTTCGAATGTACCGTATAGCTGCCTATCCGCGGAAAAACGAACTGCAACAGATATTTACAGGCCCTGCCTTCGTTCAGATAGCACAACAGATCCGTCAATTTGCCGAAATTCCCATAATGATACCGGATTAACATCAAAACCTCTTTCCTGTCCGGCACATTCTTATCAGCGAGTACCCACCGATATACTTCTCTCCATTCGTCCGGTTTTATAACCGGATTCTGCATTACACTGTTTACAACTATCAAAGTGCCAGCCCGTACAAATGCTCTTCCCACGGATAAAAACAAGAGTATTATAAGAGTTACTATATTGATACGGTCTACCATAGCTTTGCTTTGTACAAAGCCAAAAATAAACCATTAAAATTAAAGAAGATACGGAAAAGCCAACTCATTTAGCAACGTGGAAGGTTCTGTGAAACGATTGGAAGCTTTTTGCAACTTATGCAACTTCCAATACAGACAAACAACCGGAATATTCTACGAAGAGCCTAAATAGCGAGCCTCTCTTATCCGGCAGTTATCATATAGTCAGCATATACACTTTATTTAAGTCAAGATGTCAAACGTGTCCGAAAACAGTAAATATTTATAAAAGAAAACTAAAAGATTTTCAGAGAAAGAGTAAACATTTGGAAGACACGCAAAGAAGCTATACATTTGCCACGTGATTTTTTTCATAGTATTAGATTTAAGGTTAACAAAGGTTGGAGTACAGCGGTACTCCTTTTTTTATGCCAATAAGCGATATACTCCTCCAACCAATACCTTTACCATCCCTTTCATCTCCAATTCGAAGAGCAAGGTGCTCATCCGGTTTACGGGGATGTCCGCCTCCACTACCAGCGCATTGATATGCAAGTCTCCCTGATGAGTCAGTATACGCACCACCAGCTCTTCCTCATCCGTCAGCTCCGGAAACAGATTACGCTGGATACCGGCTGCTTTGGCCGCAGGCTCTACACTTGCCCATCCCATTGTTTTTACGAACTCTTCGGCACTCTGTACAAGCGCAGCCTTATTATCCCGTATCAGCCGGTTGCAACCGATAGAAGCCGTGTCGGTCACCCGCCCGGGCACGGCGAAGCAATCGCGATGATAACCGTCGGCCAAATCCGCTGTAATCAAAGAGCCGCCTTTGGCGGCAGATTCCACAACAATCGTCGCATCGCACATTCCCGCCACAATACGGTTACGGCTGACAAAGTTATGCCTGTCCGGATTAGTCCCGGTGAGGAACTCGGTAAGCAAACCGCCATTTGCCAACATATCGACAGCCGTCTTGCGATGTACAAATGGATAAATACGGTCCAAACCATGAGCCAAAACTGCAACAGTAGACATATTATCGGCCAGGGCAGCACGATGTACATGAATATCAATGCCGTAAGCGAGACCACTCACTATCAGGACATCAGGGAGAAGCACGGACAAATCGTGCACAAAATCCGCACAAAACTGTTTGCCGTACTCCGTTGCACGGCGCGTACCTACCATATTGATAACATGTAAACGGTTAAAATCAGTGTTTCCCTTGAAGAACAGGACAATCGGAGCATCCTCACATTCCCGCAGACGGGAAGGATAGGTCTCATCCCGCAAAGTAAGACAAGTCAGGCGGTTCTTTTCCACAAACTCCATTTCACGCTCGGCACGAAGAAAAGCGGCAGGACAGTCAAGAGCCGCAATTACCGAGGAATTCACGCCGGGTAGAAGTTCCGGCAGTTCGTTACGATGTCCGAAAACGTCAACGGCACTCCCTATGCCATCTATCAGACGCTTTGCCCCGATATGCCCTATACCGGGGCAGAGCGTAAGAGCTATACTGCAAAGACGTTCGTCATTATTCATGGTCGAGGTAGGGGGCAAAGACGTTATCGAATAACTCGCTGTCGCTTAAACGTCCGTTCACCACACATACCGTTTCAACCACTGCCTTGATGGCCACTTTATTGTCACTTACCCTGAAAATATCCTGGTAGAACACATACTTGATGCCTTCTTTCTTCATTGCCAGCTTCGATACGAACTCATCACCGCTTTTCAACGGTGTCTTGAAAGCCATATTGATGCGTACCACCACCGGGTCCACTCCCTGTTCGTGGAGTGCGGCAAAGCTGACACCCGTACTCAACAGGAACTCGTGCCGCGTATGCTCCAGATAATGTTGGTAGTTGGCATTGTTGACAATACCCTGAAGGTCGCATTCATAGTCGCGGACCTTCATTTTCAGTTCATAAATATAGTTCATTATAATATCTGCAATTTACCATTTGATAATTAACCGCGTTTATTCTCGATATCCAAGCCCTTGAACCTCTTGAGCTCCTCTACGGAAACCAGTTTGTAAAGTTTGTCGCTGGGACGTATCTTATCCGCTTTCATCGAGAAATGCTGCCCTTTCTTCACCGTCTGCACGGGCTTCAGATCTACACGCGCTTCTTCCAATGTTGTGAATACGGCTCCCGTTGTCGGCCCCGTTATCAGCAGCTTGTCGCCGACATTGATTTCGGCGGCTTCCACCAAAAACTCTGCCACGCCGATATTCGAGAAGTAACGGATACCCTTGCCGACATAAATCTTACGTTCGGTAGCGGCAGAACCGTAGTTCCGGGTCCATTCGCCCAAGCGCTGCCCCAGATAATAGCCGTCCCAGAAACCACGGTTAAACACGGTTTTCAGGCGCTCGTCCCAGGCAGCTATCTTTTCGTCGGTGAACGTGCCTTCCACATAGGAGCGAATGGCCTCCTTATAACATTCCACCACCGTACGCACATACTCGGGACCACGGGCCCGTCCTTCAATCTTGAACACACGCACGCCTGCATCCAGCATCTTGTTCATGAAATGAATGGTTTTCAAATCTTTGGGCGACATAATGTACTGGTTGTCTATATCCAGTTCCACATCCGTCTCCTTATCGCGTACCGTATACGAGCGGCGGCATACCTGCATACAAGCTCCCCGGTTGGCCGAATGGTTCATTTCGTGCAGCGAAAGATAGCACTTGCCCGATACCGCCATGCACAAAGCACCGTGGCAGAACATTTCGATACGTATCCGCTCGCCGCTCGGTCCGCAGATATTCTCTTCACAGATATGACGGTAGATTTCCGCCACTTGCTCCAGATTCAGTTCACGCGCCAGCACCACTACATCGGCAAACTGGGCATAGAAACGCAAAGCCTCCACGTTCGAAATATTCAGCTGCGTGGACAGATGCACCTCCTGTCCTATCTGCCGGGCGTAGCTCATCACAGCCACATCGGCTGCAATCACCGCCGAGATACCTGCCGCTTTTGCCGCATCCACAATGGTGCGCATCAGGGGAATATCGTTATCGTAAATAATGGTATTTACTGTCAAGTAACTTTTCATACCATGCTCATCGCAGGTTTGGGCAATCTCCCGCAAATCGTCAATGGTAAAGGTATTGGCGGAACGGGCACGCATATTCAGGTTTTCTATACCGAAGTAAATAGAGTCCGCACCCGCCTGGATAGCTGCGGCAAGAGACTCGCGCGAGCCTACCGGAGCCATGATTTCAAAATCGTTCAAAGTAGTAGAATTCATCCAATATGAAATTTAATGATGCAATTATTTATTACCGTGCGCATCCAATTCCCGTTGAATCAGTGTCACAAGTTCCATGCCAAGCTGTTGGCCTGCCGTCATCCCTTCCATTGTAATAGCAGGAGTAACCGCTCCCAGCTTCTTGCCCGCCGGAGATTCGTAGAAGGCTACAATCTTCTTCAGGTCGTCCAATGTCAGGTGTTTCTGATAGATGGGCACATACACCTTCACCAGGTTATCGCTGAAAAACTTCTTTGCCTTTTCCGTTACTGCGTTCCACGTGGCCTCCGATACAGAGGGAGACTGCTGCTTCATCATGCCGATTATCTGCGGAACCATCGTATCCACAGTGGCCAGACCGCCGGAAAGCAACAGCATTTTATGCAACGTTTCCTGATATTCCTTATTCTGCCCTTGTGCAGAAACAGGGGAAATGCCGATGAGCAGTGTCATCACACACAATGCGACTGAAAGCAAACTCTTTTTCATAATTATTTCTGTTGTTAAGTGAATGAATAGTGCAAATATACAGATTTAAGGAAGAAACTGTATATTCTTTCAAGGATTTCACGCCTGCATAGCAAATGAAACAGGCTTTTTCCGTACTTTTGCAGGCAAATCCCGTCAGATTATGAAGATTAAAGATATAGACCTCGGCAAGCACCCCATATTGCTTGCCCCCATGGAAGATGTGACCGACCCTGCTTTCCGACTGATGTGCAAAGGTTTCGGAGCGGATATGGTGTACACCGAGTTTGTGTCGAGCGACGCATTGATACGTTCCGTCAGCAAGACCGAACAGAAGCTGAACATCAGTGACGAAGAACGCCCCGTAGCCATACAGATATACGGCAAGGATACGGACACTATGGTAGAAGCGGCGCGTATCGTGGAGCAGGCGCATCCGGACATACTGGACATCAATTTCGGCTGCCCCGTAAAACGCGTGGCTGGTAAAGGAGCCGGTGCGGGAATGTTGCAGAATATCCCCAAGATGCTGGAGATAACCCGTGCCGTGGCAGATGCCGTAAAGATACCCGTAACCGTAAAAACCCGTCTCGGCTGGGATGCCGGCAGCAAGATTATCGTGGACTTGGCAGAGCAACTGCAGGACTGCGGCATTGCCGCCCTTACCATCCACGGCCGCACCCGCGCCCAAATGTATACGGGTGAAGCGGACTGGACACTGATTGGTGAAGTCAAGAACAATCCCCGCATGCACATCCCCATCATCGGCAACGGTGACGTCACCACCCCTCAAAGGGCTAAAGAGTGCTTCGACCGCTACGGGGTGGACGCCGTTATGATAGGCCGCGCCAGCTTCGGCCGCCCTTGGATATTCAAGGAAGTGAAACATTATCTGGAGACGGGTGAAGAGATACCGCCCCTCAGTTCCGAATGGAAACTGAACGTACTCCGGCAGGAAGTGGAAGACAGCGTAAAACTGCTGGACGAACGGAGAGGTATCCTGCATGTACGCCGCCACTTGGCAGCAAGTCCGCTGTTCAAGGGTATCCCTAACTTCCGGGAAACGCGCATCGCCATGTTGCGGGCAGAGACAAAAGAGGAATTGTACCGTATCTTCAACGAAATAGAAAAACTGATATAGTTTAAATTATCTTACAACCCCAACCAAAAGAGCGCCCTGCTTTTCTATGGGTCGGCAATCATCCGCCGAGCGAACCTCATTCAGTCAGGGAGTGAAAGACAATGAGTCAGGGACTGGCATCATTTAAACATCGGCTGCGCAAACCACCGCTTGAACATCCACGTTGCCACCACATAGAGCACAATGGCAGAGAAAAAGCCCACAATGGCATCAATCAGGTAATGCGCCTGTATGTACACCGTAGCCCCGCACAGCAGCAGATAAAAAGGAAGCAGGCAGGCAAACAAACGCCTGCTGCCCCGCCATGCCATAATCATCAGAATGGTGGACATGCCGACATGCGAACTGGGGAATGCCGCCGTCGGACGCTCGCCTACCTGCTGCGAGCTTTCCACCAGATTATAAAAGAATCCGTGTTCGTATCCCGGACCGGGCAGCAGCTCCTGATTGTGGTTGAAGTAATCGCCGATAGCCGGGAATACTCCCTGCGCTACGTTATCTTCGCCGATAGCCGGAAAATAGAACTGCGGCCCTGCCACCGGCACGAAGATGTATATCAGGTAGTAGATGAAGAAAGCGGTGACTATCACGAACGACACTTTCTCAAAAAGGTCGAAACGGTAGAGGAAATACCACAGTGCCGCTGTGCCGCAATCCGTTAAGGGCGTCGTCCGGGATGCCGCGGGCCAGCCCGTTGTCGGGGCCGCGGTGATCGTCAAGGGAACCACCCGCGGCGTGAGTTCCGGGACCGACGGCTCGTTCTCGTTCGAGGGTCTGGCTGACGGCGCCGTGCTGCAAGTCTCGGCGCTGGGCTACGCCACTGCCGAAATCCCGGTCGGCAACCGTTCGTTCGTCGCCGTGGAGCTGAAGGAGGACGCCACGCTCGTCGACGAGGTGGTGGTCGTGGGCTACGGCACGCAGAAGAAGGCCAACCTGACGGGCGCCGTCGACCAGGTCTCCTCGGAACTTCTGGAGAACCGTCCCGTGGCCAACGTCACGCAGATGTTGCAGGGCGCCGTGCCCAACCTCAATATTTCGCTGGCCGACGGCAAGCCCAACCGCTCGGCGTCGTACAACATCCGCGGCAAGACGTCGATCGGCGCGGGCGGATCGGCTCTGGTGCTGATCGACGGCGTCGAGGGCGACCCCGCGATGCTCAACCCCAACGACATCGAGTCGGTCTCGGTGCTCAAGGACGCAGCTTCGGCCGCCATCTACGGTTCGCGCGCACCCTACGGCGTGCTCCATGTCGGCGGGGCGCCAAGG
>OGYW01003337.1_pt1 | contig 10781 bp, 9 predicted proteins | sample 1576621 | NCBI WGS metagenome assembly OGYW01 (sample SAMEA3541528, study PRJEB24748) | human gut metagenome | biome: human gut; feature: human-associated habitat; material: faeces | place: China | collected 2012 | reverse complement strand
TGCAAAGATAGAAGTATGTCCCGAAATATGCAAATATTTCGGGACATTTTTTCATATCAGCATCTTATTTTGCAATAATCAGATAATAGTTCTTCTTGCCGCGTTGCACCAGCAGATACTTGTCATCCAATAAATCAGCAGTTGTAACGACCTGGTCGAAAGCAGCCAGTTTTTCTTTGTTCAAAGAGACGCCGCCGCCCTGTACCAGTTTGCGCATTTCGCCTTTCGATGCAAATACAGCCGCATTGTCTACGAACAAATCAACCGCCTTTACACCGGCAGCCAGCGCATCACGGGATACCTCAAACTGGGGAACACCCTCAAACACAGCCAGCAAAGTATCTTCGTCCAGCTTTTTCAACGCCTCTGATGTGGCATTGCCGAAAAGAATGTTGGACGCATCGACAGCCGCGTTGTAGTCCTCTTCGGAGTGTACCATAATGGTGACTTCCTTAGCCAGACGCTTCTGCAGGACACGCAAGTGCGGAGCTGCTTCGTGCTCGGCCGTCAGAGCCTCGATTTCTTCCTTGGACAAAGAAGTGAATATCTTGATGTAGCGGGCTGCATCGGCATCGCTTACGTTCAGCCAGAACTGGTAGAACTTATAAGGAGATGTATAGCGGGGATCGAGCCATATATTGCCGGATTCCGTCTTACCGAATTTACCGCCGTCCGCCTTTGTAATCAGAGGGCTTGTCAGGGCAAATACCTCACCGCCATTGGTACGGCGAATCAGTTCGGCTCCCGTGGTGATGTTACCCCACTGGTCCGAGCCGCCCATTTGCAGCTTGCAACCTTTGGTTTCGTACAGATGCAGGAAGTCGTAGCCTTGCAGCAACTGATAAGTGAATTCTGTGAAAGAAAGACCGTCGCGGGCTTCACCGTTCAGACGCTTCTTCACCGAATCCTTAGCCATCATATAGTTTACGGTGATATGCTTGCCTACTTCACGGGCAAAATCAAGGAAACTGAAGTCCTTCATCCAATCGTAGTTGTTTACCAACTCCGCACGGTTAGGGGCATCCGAATCAAAATCCAAAAACTTGCTCAACTGCTTCTTCATGCCTGCCATATTGCGCTGCAATGTTTCTTCAGTGAGCAGATTGCGTTCCGCCGACTTACCGGAAGGGTCGCCAATCATACCCGTAGCACCGCCTATCAGTGCCAACGGCTTATGGCCGCAACGCTGGAAGTGACGCAATATCATCACACTGCAAAGGTGTCCGATGTGCAGGGAGTCTGCCGTAGGGTCGAAACCGATATATGCAGTCACCTGTTCCTTTGCCAGCAGTTCTTCCGTACCCGGCATCATATCGTGGAGCATGCCACGCCATTTTAATTCTTCTACAAAATTCATCGAATGATTAACTATTAATTATTTGATTTATACTTTGTCTGCGACAAAAATACGACTCTTTATCCGAACAAACAACTCTTATTGTTTAAAAAAGACTTTGGCGATATTTTCCCGTATCGCTTCCGTGAGTTCCGCCAAAGATACGCGACGGACTTCGGCTGCCCGGCTATATAAATCCGCAACCGGTACGGAGCTCTCGTCAGTCTCCAGAAACAAGCGGTCGGCAGGAGTAACCCGGAGCGCCTCTTCCTGATATTTCTCCCCGAAAGAAAGATAAAACCCATGCCTCAGACATTCCTCCGCCAGAGCCGCTTTCCCGCGAAAACCATGAATAATCCAGGGGTTGGCCGGCTTTATCTGCTGTTTCAACTTCAACAACTCACTCATAGCTTTTACCAAATGAATGACCAAAGGCTTGTCAAGCTCCACAGACAACCGCGCCTGATATTCAAAAACCTCCATCTGTACTGCCATCGGAGCATCGGCCAATTTATCCAGTCCGGCTTCTCCTATGGCAAGAACCTGCGGATGCCCGGCTAAAGAAGACAAAACATTCATTTCATTCCGAACAACCGGAGTGATGGTTGCCGGGATATGCCAGGGATGTATGCCTACCGAATACCACGCCCCCGCTTCCGAAACAAAAGTATCGGGATAATGGTTCGCAATAGCCGTTCCGGGCACAGGCGGCAAGCGATGCGTATGTATATCGACAGGAAATTTCATGGAACAGGATCATATCCGGAACCACCCCAGGGATGGCAACGCAATATACGTTTTACCGCCAGATAAAGGCCTTTGAAGGGGCCATGTTTCTTAATAGCCTCAACTGCATATTGAGAACAGGTAGGAGTAAATCTGCACGAAGGGGAAGTCATGGGCGAAATACACTTCCGGTAAAAATAAATAGGAAGCAACAGCAGATATGAAAGCAGGCGTTTCATGGTTTCAAAGGCGCTACGGCTACCACATTCGCATCCGATACGGTTACCTTCTCCACAATACGCGCCAAAGCAGTCTTCACCCTCTCTTCTATTACGGACGATTCCGTCAGCTGGTCGGAAAGGTAAATAAAGGCAATGGCCAACCGGCACTTCTTTTCTGCCAAAGCGTTCAACAGTTCATGTTTGTTTACACGGTAAGCCTCGCGTATCTGACGCTTTACGCGGTTGCGCTTCACCGCACGTTTGAAGCGGCGCTTCGAAACACTGATAAGAATGGAAGCATCCGCCTCCAGCTCCTCTACCGGCAAATACACCACACGCAACGGGAAGACCGAGAACGAACGCGAACCGCCCGCAAACATCTTCTCTATTATCTTTTTTTTATCCAGTCTTTCGACTTTATGTAAGGTATTTGCCATGAAGTATAAGGTATAATGTAAAATATAGAGGGGGATATGAAAAAACGGGCTACAGGTAGTGCTGCTAAGATTCCGCAGTCTGCCCGCCGCCCGTTATTGCTTCGTTACGATTATAAATGTATCCGACAGGCTTATAACTTATAATTCATAACTCATACTTCTTTTCACTTTCCCTTGTTGTTCTCCTTTATGAACATATCAAGCGCTGCCGTCATAGAGGGCGCCTGCACACTGGGAGCTTCCAAATCCAAACGGAGTCCGGCATCACGGACAGCCTGTGCTGTTGTAGAGCCGAATGTTCCGATTTTAATCTCTTTCTGCTCGAAATCCGGGAAATTCTTCTTCAAAGAAGACACACCGGCAGGGCTGAAGAATACCAGCATGTCATAGTCAAACTTTTCATCCGGAGTAAAATCATTACTTACCGTACGATACATGACTACTTCCGTATGCTGGATTTTACTCTTGTCCAACAGGTTCTTAATATCGTCTGTATGTACATCCGACATCGGCACCAAATACTTTTCAGTCTTATGCTTTATAATGGAAGACAACACCGGCATTTCGTGACGCTCGCATACCGCACGGACGGGTTGCCGCACGTGGCGGCGATGACCAAGACGCAGGCGGCCGAAGACTTCCTCGCCGGGCGTCCATGGTCGTTCCGCGAGCTGATGCCGCCGGCGCTGGACGGCGACTGGGACGTGCCCGGGCGGGCCGATGACGGTGCAGCCGAGGCCGCGGGCGGAACGCTGCCGGGAGCCACCCATCGTCTGTACTCCATCGGAACGGGCGGAAACCCCTCGTATGATGCGCCGCGCATGCGGTACACGTTCTCCAGCTACACGCGGCCGGGCGAACTGCATGAGTATGATCCGGCGACCGGGCATGACGAGCTGCTCAAGCGGGCGCGGGTGCTGGGCGACTTCGATCCGCGCGAGTACATGGAGCGTCGGGTGTGGGTCACCGCTCGTGACGGCGAGCGCATACCCGTGTCACTGGTGTGGCGGCGCGGCCATGAGCCGGCCGCTGACAGCGCGATGTTCATCACCGGGTACGGTGCTTATGAGATCAGTTCGGACCCCGGCTTCTCAGTCGCTCGCCTGAGCCTGCTCGACCGCGGCGTGCTGTACGCCGTGCCGCATGTGCGCGGCGGCGGCGAGATGGGACGCGCCTGGTATGAGCAGGGGCGGCGCCTGAACAAGCGGCACACGTTCGAGGACTTCATCGACGTGACCGCCGCGCTGCAGGACGCGGGGTTGGCCGATGCGCATCGGACGGTGGCGTACGGCGGTTCCGCCGGCGGTCTGCTGATGGGTGCGATTGCGAACATGGCGCCGCAACTGTATGCGGGCATCGAGGCGGATGTGCCGTTCGTGGATGCGCTGACGTCGATCCTCGATCCGTCGCTGCCGCTGACCGTCACCGAGTGGGACGAGTGGGGCGATCCGCTGCACGACGCGGACGTCTACCGGTACATGAAATCGTATTCGCCATACGAAAACGCGCCGGAGGGCGCGGACGGCGAGGCCGGTTCGGGCGCGGCGTCCACGCGGTCTTTGCAGAGGCAATCGTCGCGGCCGTTCCCGCGTATCTTCGCCACCACGTCGATGAACGATACGCGCGTGCTGTACGTCGAGCCACTCAAGTGGGTGTCCCGACTGCAAGCCGCCGGCATCGATGCGATCATCAAGATCGAAGTCGAGGCCGGTCATGGCGGGACCTCGGGCCGCTACAAGCAGTGGCGCGAAGTCAGCTACGAAAACGCCTGGTGCCTCTCCATCATGGGCCTGACCCGCTAGCCGCGGCCGACGTCCGTCCCTGATTGCGGGGCTTCCATATCGCGCCCCCGCCTGCAAGGGGATATGATTTTGGGGCCCGCGGGTGGGGATCATATGGTTGTTCCGGCATTCGGACTTTGCTGTGCCGGATAGTGGAATGAATGATGGTTCCTGTGCCATACCACGTCAAAAACACCGTTTTTTCGCGTGGTGTGGTACAGGACCTTGCCACAGAATCGGTTTTAATCGGTTGCATGCGCTCTTGTGGTACAAGAGGAATATCAAAGATCCTTGCAAAATGGCCGATTTCGCTGTGAAGCCCGGAATCGGCCATATCGGGCGTGTACCACACCACGGTCAAAATAGCGTTTTTCGGCATTCTGTGGCACAGACCATGCCGCACAGACCATGCGTGAAGATCACGTCGCCTCCACCGTCTGTCCACTAGACGGACTGGGCGCATTGTTTTCGAGCACGGCCACATACCCTGTTGGCTATGGCAAAGAAGTATACAATCGCCGTTATCCCCGGCGATGGCATTGGCAAGGAAGTCACCCCCTGGGCTCAGAAGGCGCTGGAAAAGGCCGCTGAGGGAGTGGCTGATTTCGAATACGAGAATTTCGACCTGGGTGCGGAGCGTTATCTGTGTGATGGCGCGATCCTGCCGGACGAGGAGCTGGAGCGCATCAAGAAGACCGATGCGATCCTGCTCGGTGCTGTCGGTGACCCGCGCATCAAGGCCGGCATCCTGGAGCGTGGTCTGCTGCTGAAGCTGCGTTTCGCGCTCGACCAGTACGTGAACCTGCGTCCGTCCAAGCTGTACAAGGGCGTCACCTCGCCGCTCGCGAACCCCGGCGACATCGATTTCGTCGTGGTGCGTGAGGGTACCGAGGGCCTATACTGCGGTGCCGGCGGAGCGGTTCGTCGCGACACTCCTGCCGAGGTCGCCACCGAGGTCTCCATCAACACCGCGTACGGCGTGGAGCGCGTGGTGCGGTACGCCTATGAGCTGGCGATGAAGCGTCGCAAGCACATCACGCTGGTGCACAAGAAGAACGTGCTCGTCAACGCCGGCGACATGTGGCAGCGCATCGTCGACCGTGTCGGCGAAGAGTACCCGGAGGTCACGCACGACTACCAGCACATCGATGCGGCCACGATTTTCCTCGTGTCCGATCCGTCGCGCTTCGACGTGATCCTGACCGACAACCTCTTCGGTGACATCCTCACCGACGAGGCAGGTGCCGTTGTTGGCGGCGTCGGCTATTCCGCGTCCGGCTGCATCAACGCGAGCAACGAGTATCCGTCGATGTTCGAGCCGATTCACGGTTCCGCGCCCGACATCGCCGGTCAGGGCAAGGCGAATCCGACCGCGGCCATCCTGTCGGCCGCGATGCTGCTGCGCCATCTTGGCTTCGACGATGCCGCGGCCCGCATAGACACGGCGGTCGAGGCTGATATCGAGGAGCTGGGCTCCACCGTTCGCTCCACCGATCAGGTCGGCGAGGATATTCTCGCTCGCCTGTAACGCGGCGGTGGTGTGAACCACCCCAGTCTCGTTTTGCTCGACAGCCCGCCAGCGGGACCGAGATATAGGCCCCCGCTGGCGGGCTGTCGAGCAAAGCGAGACTTCGTGTATCGGGGTTTGAGACGACCACGCGGACAGATTCGGCGTGTAACGTGTATCGGGTGAATATCGAAAGTCGTGGGGAATGCAAGCGCCCGGGCGGCAAGCTGGTCGGGGTGACAGTGGCGTGCGCGCCGGATAACGGCCACGTCGTCGGCTGTCGCGTGGACGGTGATTTTTTCGTTGAAGGTGACGATGCCGCGGTCGACAGGTATCTGCGCCGTCTGAATGCGGCGCTTCTCGATATAGTGCAGCGTGATATAACACAGTGCGATACGCCGCCCGATGATCCGGATACCGTCTCCTATCTTGAACGCATCGCACGCGATGAGCATGTATCCGTTACCGGCGCGAATGCGGAAACGATACTGACCGCGTTGCGCCGCGCGCTGTCGGCTTGCGGCCGGGACGCCGCGCGACCGGCATCCTCGCGCCTCGCTTCGCCCGCCTCCGCGACGGCGCATGACGCGCGCAGGCGTGCAACGCCGTCCGCCGCATCGGCTGTTCCGACCTCGTCTGTCACAATTACGCCGGCGGCCTCGGCGCCTCAAGCGTCCCGCGGTCTCACACCGCCGGCATTCCCCGGCGAGTGGCACGAACGCTGGCATCGGCTCGCACCGAAAATCGTCGTGGACAAGCCCCGCAGGCCGCAGGAACAGATGGATGTCGACGTGCAATGGTCCCGTGAGGTGGCCGCGGGGGAGCGCCCTGCCACTATCCGGTTCTGGCAGTGGGCGTCCCCGGCCGTGGTGGTCGGCCGGTTCCAGTCGATTCCGGACGAAGTGCACGAAGACGTCGCCGCGAAGGAGGGTTTCACGGTCGTACGGCGCTGCACGGGCGGCGGCGCGATGTTCATCGAGCCCGGCAACACGATCACGTACTCGCTGTACGCGCCGCGCTGGTTCGCCGCGGACCTGGACATCGAGGAATCGTACCGTCTGTGCGACATGTGGCTGATCGCCGCGCTGCGTGGCCTCGGCCTCGACGTCGGCTTCTCCGGTCTCAACGACATCGCCTCCAGCCATGGCAAGATCGGCGGCGCGGCCCAGCGCAGGTTCCCGCCCATCGGCTCCGGCCCCGGTTCGATACTCCACCACGTGACGCTCGCCTACGATATCGATGCCGTGAAGATGACCCGCGTGCTGAACATCTCCGGAGAGAAGATGTCCGACAAGGCCGTGAAATCGGCCGTGAAGCGAGTGGACCCGATGCGGGCCCAGACCGGTCTGAGCCGCGACGGGCTGATTGCGCGTCTGGCGGACTGTCTGACGCAACCGGACGGTCCCGGTACAAACTAGGCTACAATATGACAGAACCGACCGAAGACAGAGACGCGACGGGTTGGATTCCGTCGCGAGGACGCCGATGCGGATGCGGTGGCGGTGGTGGATGGTGCGCCGTCGTCGCGATATCGCAGGGGCTCCGTGTCGAGGTGCCGGCATGTCGGAAACGTGACCAGGAGGCGTCATGAGGGCAATCGGGCCGAATTCGTTCCCCGAAGAGGACAACGAGCTGTTGCATACGCCGTTGTTCAAACAGGTGTCGCCGGAGCAGGCCAATGAGCTGATTCCCTACCTGCACGAGGCCGTATTCGACAAGGGCGACTATATCTTCCGCGAGGGCGACAAGGACCACCGCATGTATCTGCTGGAGCGCGGCCGTGTCAAGCTGATCCGCGAATCCAAGGACAGGCGCGTGCAGCTGCTGTCGATCCACGCGCACGGCGAACTGCTCGGCGAGATTCCCGTATTCGACCCGTCCGGCGGCCCCCGTACCGCCACGGCCGTGGCGATGACCCACGGCACGCACGTGGCATGGCTGGAGCATGACGCGTTGTTCGCGTGGCTCAACGAGCACCCGCGCGTCGCCATCGACATGCTGCAGGTGCTGGCGAATCGCATGCGCGGCAACAACGAGCGCATATCCGACCTTGTGTTCATGGATGTGCCCGCCCGCCTGGCGAAGACACTGCTCAACCTCGGCGCGCGGTTCGGCGAGCCGGTGGAAGCCGGGCTGAAGGTGCCGCATGACCTGACGCAGGAGGAGCTCGCCCAGTTGGTCGGTTCTTCGCGCGAGACGGTGAACAAGGCGCTGATGGATTTCGCGAACCGTCGGTGGATCGCGCGCGAGGGCCGGTCGATCATCATCTACCAGCCGGGCATGCTGATTCGGCGCTCGCAACGGTGACGGCTGCGCCGAGCGCGGTGAACGCCCGGCGTTCCAGCGGCCGTTGGAGAATGATTCGGCTTGTTTCCGGTCGTTTTACAGTCTTCTGACCGGTTTGTGAGTACCCTGTGAGGGATTGGGAATCAGTCGTTCGGATGACGTGCCCGGTAGAGACGCCCCTCTAGAATGGCAACCATGCCCAAGAAGAAATCCCTGACCGCAAAACGTGTGTTGTCGCTGTTCCTCGCGTATGTGCTGCTCTGTCTCGCCGGAGGCGTCGTCACCAGCGCGTTCTTCCTTCCCGCCGTGTTCGCATCGAACAACGTGGTGCGTGCCATCGTGCCGTCGCTGCAGGTGGAGGGCATCGATTTCAACGTGACCGACCTGCCGCAGCAGTCGCGTCTGTATGCGTCGGACGGTACGACGCAGATCGGTACGTTCTATGCGCAGAACCGTATCGTCGTGCCATTGAAGAAGATTTCCAAGCCGATGCGCCAGGCGATGGTTTCGCGTGAGGACCGTCGTTTCTTCCAGCACGCCGGCGTGGATATCCAGGGCGTGATGCGTGCGTTCGTGGCGACCTACGTGAAGAAGGGCGCCACTCAGGGCGGTTCCTCGCTGACCCAGCAGTACGTCAAGAACGTGCTGCTGCTGCAGGCGCAAGAGGACAACGATCCGATCGCCGAATACCATGCATCCGAGGAGACCGTGGCGCGTAAGCTGCGCGAAATGCTCATCGCCGTGCAGATGGAGAAGACGTATTCGAAACTGGAGATTCTGCAGGGCTATCTCAACATCGCGCAGTTCGGCCGTGGCATTTACGGCGTGGAAATGGCCGCGCGACGATACTTCAGCACCACGGCCGACAAGCTTGACATCGTGCAGGCGGCCACCATCGCCGCAATCACGAAGAACCCGGCGGCCTTCGACCCCTCGGTGGAGAGCAATCAGGAGGCCTCCCAGAGGGAGCGCAACATCGTGCTTGACCTGATGTATCAGGAAAAGTGCATCAGCCAAAAGCAGCGTGACGAGGCCAAGGCGAAGCCGTTGAAGGACACGCTGAAACTGCAGGATGCGCAGGCGGGGTGCAGTGCGTCCGGCGACGCGGCGTTCTTCTGCGACTACGTCACCAAGAAGATCCTCAACTCGAAGGAGTTCGGCAAGACCACCGAAGAGCGCAAGAAGCTGCTGTATGAGGGCGGCCTCGACATCTACACGACGATGGACGTCAATGCGAACTCTGCGGCGATGAAGGCCGCGCGTGCGGCCATCCCGGCGGACGACGCGAGCAAGATGGAAGTGATGATGGCAGCCATCAAGCCCGGCACCGGCGAGGTGCTTGGCTTCGGCATCAACAAGATATACGACACGTCGCCGGAAGCGAACAACGATCCGGCCAGAACCGCCATGAACTTCGCCGTGGACCAGATAGACGGCGGCGGTAGCGGCTTCCCGGTCGGCTCCACATGGAAGCCGATCAACCTGGTGGCCTGGATGCGCAAGGGGCACTCGATCAACGAGGTGCTGCCGGCTCCGGGCGTCGTGAACCTATACCGTGACATTCCCGGCTTCCGCGGCGTCAATACCTGGGACGTGAAGAACTCCGGCGGCACGCCCGGATACGCGGAATCCCCGCTCGACGGTCTGGTCAACTCGCACAACACCACGCAGGCCGCCATGGCGAAGGTCGTCGGCCTCGAACCCATCGCGCAGGCCGCCGAGGACATGGGCTTCCATCAGGCGTCCAAGCAGAAGATGAACATGCATCTGAAGGACGACACCGCGAACGGCGGCGCCTATCAGGCCCCGCTGGTCATCGGTGGTACGGTGTCCGCCGCGCCGCTGACCATGGCGAACGTGTACGCGACCATCGCCGCGAAGGGCGTCGAATGCACGCCCATCGCCATCAAGAAGGTCACCGACGCCACCGGTGCTGAGCTTGACGTGCCCAAGGCGAACTGCCATCAGGCCGTCGACCCGGATATCGCCGAAACCGTCGCCTACGCGATGAACCAGGGCGTCGTGCGCCCCAATGGCCAGGCGAGGACCGCCCAGCTTGCCAACAACCGCAAGACGTTCGCCAAGACCGGTACCAACGAGAACACGTACATGCTGACAGGCGGATTCGTGCCGCAGATCGCCGCGTTCGTCGCCGTGGGCAACGCCGACGGCAACAGCGACTTCGACAACAAGACCATTAACGGCGTATACCACCGCACATGGTTCGGTTCCTATATCGCGACCCCGACGTGGAAGAACTTCATGGACACGTATCTCACCGCGATCAATGCGCCCAACGTCGATTACGGCACGCCGTCAAGCAAGTACTCGGCAACCTCGAATTCGACCTCGAAATCGTCAAGGTCGAGTACCAACACGACAAACGGGACGACCAGCGGAACCGGCGGACCGGGCGATACCAGCGGCCAGTACATTTGTCGAAGTTGTCGGCATCGAACGTCTCTTCGAACAGGTCGTTGTCCGTGA
>OGYW01003329.1_pt1 | contig 10800 bp, 8 predicted proteins | sample 1576621 | NCBI WGS metagenome assembly OGYW01 (sample SAMEA3541528, study PRJEB24748) | human gut metagenome | biome: human gut; feature: human-associated habitat; material: faeces | place: China | collected 2012 | reverse complement strand
GCTCAACGTGACTGATCTTTCCAACCCCGAATCTGCAAATCAGGCGCAGGTTGTGCGGAGCGTGCTTTCTGAGCTTGGGGCTGGAGATAAGCCCACAATCCGCGTCTATAACAAGGTGGATCTCCTGCAACAGGTGCCTGAAAATACCCGCAGCTCCTTCTGTGTTTCGGCAAAAACCGGGCAGGGCATTGCAGAACTGCTGGAGGCCATCGAAATGCGCCTGCAGCCTAAAATGATGAAGGTAAGCCTGAGCCTTGGATATCAGGAAGGGGGAAAGCTCGCCCAAATTCAAAAATATGCAGAGCAAATTCAGGTAGAGTATCTGGAAGAGGAGATGCGTGTGCAGGCGGTGCTGCCTGAGATGTGGGGGAAGCGCATTCTAAAACAGTAGGGAAGGCACCATGCAGTATTGATTTTCCCCGGATAGGATGCTAATCTAAAGGGGGAATCATTGTTTTTTTGAACGGAAATTGTTGAGTGAGGAGGTACACTTATGTCCGGAAACTATTATGACGCGCTGGCTGTATTCATAGGAATTTTAATGGTTGTGCTGCTGGTACTTCTGGTAATGGGAATTCTGTTTTATGTATTCAGCGGCATCGGCCTATACACCATGGCAAAGAGAAGGGGTGTTCAGGCAGCGTGGCTTGCATGGCTCGTTCCAAGCTTTGTCGTCGGGGCGATAGCAGATGATTATGACGAGCGCACGAAGGGCAAAAACATTGGATTCCGCTGGATTTTGCTGGGGCTTGCAATTGGGGCAGGCATACTTGTGAGCATTGGATTTGGCAATACGATCAGCTATGCGCTAGAGGATGCGTATTACTATGGAAGTTATAGTTTCTCACCCCAGCTGAAAGTACCGTTGTCGCTCATTCCATAAGTAGTCTGGAATTCGGGTAGCACCATTGGGCTCTCCATCGTGGTGTTGCTGGATACATTAACGGAAACTTTACCCGACTGTGCTGATTTGGTGGTAATCATAATGGCGCCATTGGCTGCTACCGCACCATAAAGCGCTGCTGCCGATGCACCTTTCAGCAAAGTGATTTGGGCGATGTCGTCCGGATTGATTGTAGACATGGCGTCACCACCGTCTCGCTGGCCTCCGTAGTTGCTGTCTACTTGTGAGTTGGTGATATTCATCATGACAGGAACTCCGTCTACTACTACTAACGGTTGGTTGTTACCGCTGATGGACTTATTGCCACGGAACAGAATCTTGGAAGAACCGCCGGCTCCGGTTGAGTTCGGTGTGATCATCATACCGGCACTTTTACCTTGCAGGGAGTTAATCATATTGACGCTCTTGATGTCATTAACGTCTTTACCTCCTACTGTTTGCGCAGAATAGGTCAGTGTTTCGGATTGGCGTTTAATACCCATTGCCGTTACTACGACTTCACCCAGTGTTTCTGTATCCGATGCCATTTTTACGTTGATTACTGTACGTCCGTTTACAGGTTCCTCTATGGTTTTCATACTTAAATAGGAGAATACCAGAATGTCTTTGTCACCGGCTTGCAGGGTATACTTTCCGTCGAGGTCGGTCACTGTTCCGATAGTTGTACCTTTAATTAATACGTTTGCGCCGATCAGAGGTTCGTTAGCGTCTTTATCTATTACAGTACCGCTGACTGTATGCGTTTGTGCATACAATGCTGTTACAAACACTCCCAATAGGAATGTCAGGAAAAAAGTAAAAATTCGTCTCATAAGGTTAGATTTTGAGGTTCGTTCTTAATTAGATTTTTGTTTTCAGATTAAATAATAGGTTTGTTGATAATTGGGCATGTTTACCCAATGGGTTTGATTTGATAGTTTTTCGCATAGGCATTCAGTTTAAGGTTAACTTATCAAGGTTTATTTATTAAGGTTTCTGTTAATCTCTCTTTAAGTCGGTCAACATTATTAATACAAATATCATAACCGGGTTACTAAACAAAAACTTATATTTTTTGTATTTTATCTCATTCTTGTTTTCTTATTTTGAAATAAATACTTATGTTTGTGTAACCTTAAATTAAAAATGACCTATGAACCTTAATGATAACCGCTTAATTATTAAAACCTTGAAGTCGGGAGATCAAAAAGTATTTTCCCTGGTTTATGCTTCTTATTACAAGCCGCTATGTTTGTTTTGTTCCTCGTATGTTTCTCTTGAAGAGGCTGAAGAGATAGTGCAGGATTTGATGATGTATGTGTGGGAAAAACGTGAGTTGCTGGTAGAGGACTTGTCGCTGAAATCTTTCTTATTTACCAGTGTCAGGAACAGGGCATTGAATTCAATCACCCGTTCCCATATTACCCGTCAGGTATATGAAGAATATCAGAGCCAACAGTTGAAATCTCTGCCGGCATTGGATTCTTGTTATGGCACGGAGTTGTTTAATACCTATATGGAAGCCCTTCATTCTCTTCCTAAAGAACTGCAAAGAGTATATGTTATGAGTCGGTATAAACAACTGACCCATAAAGAAATTGCTGACAAGCTGGAGGTGTCGGTGCAGACTGTCAATTATCGGATAGGCAAAGCTCTTCAGTTTTTTCGTATTAGATTGAAAGATTTTTGCCTAGAATAGTCGCTTCAATCACCCGAGGGAAATATTCGTATTCCAACTGGTGCACCCGTATTGCCAATGTATCTGGCGTGTCAGTGGGCAATACCGGACAGGTGGCTTGGAAAATGGTATTTCCTTCATCATATCGTTCATTTATATAATGGATGGTGATGCCGCTTTCCTTTTCATGGGAAGCTATGACAGCTTGGTGCACGCGGGAACCGTACATACCTTTACCACCGAACTTGGGAAGGAGGGCCGGATGAATATTTACTATTTTATTCGGATAATCATGCAAAATGGCATCAGGTACTTTCAAGAGGAAGCCTGCCAGTACAATAAAGTCAATATGATATTGGTGCAGTATTTCCAGTGCTTTCCCGTCGGCAAAGTCTTGGGCTGTGAGGATAAGTGACGGAACACTCAGTCTTTCAGCTCGCTTGAGTACACCGGCCTGTGCTTTGTTGACGATAACCAATGCTACTTCAGCTGTTCTTTTCTCTAAAAAATACCGAATAATTCTTTCAGCATTCGTGCCTTCTCCTGAAGCTAAAATTGCGATTTTCTTCATGATGTTCTCTATTTTGGTGCACATAAAACAAAAAAATGTGCAAAATTCTGCATTTATTTGCCTGAATATTTGCTCAGCCCAAGAAATATTTATTCCTTTGCAACCGCAAAGAAAATAAAATAATTCAATTTATTAACTAAAAAATTAAAGTTATGTCTGAAATTGCATCAAGAGTAAAAGCTATTATCGTTGATAAATTAGGTGTAGAAGAATCAGAAGTTACAACAGAAGCAAGCTTCACTAACGATCTGGGCGCAGATTCACTGGATACTGTAGAACTGATTATGGAATTCGAAAAAGAATTCGGTATTTCTATTCCTGATGATCAAGCTGAGAAAATTGGTACAGTAGGTGACGCCGTTTCTTATATCGAAGCTAACGCTAAGTAATTATCCTTATTTTATAATATGGAATTAAAAAGAGTAGTAGTAACAGGTCTTGGTGCTCTTACTCCTGTAGGTAACAATGTTGCAGAAACATGGGACAACCTGGTGAAGGGGGTAAGCGGGGCAGGACCTATTACTCATTTCGATGCGTCTAAATTCAAGACTCATTTTGCATGCGAAGTGAAAAATTTCAATGGAACTGATTACATTGACCGTAAAGAACTTCGCAAAATGGATCTGTATACACAGTATGCCATTGCAGCTGCTAAAGAAGCGGTGGAGGATTCTGGAATGGACCTCGAAAAAGAAGATTTGAATAGAATAGGTGTAATTTACGGTGTAGGTATCGGAGGTATTCATACTTTTGAAGAGGAAGTAGCTAATTATACACTGAATAAAGATACTGTCGGACCGAAATTCAACCCATTCTTCATCCCCAAAATGATAGCTGATATTGCATCGGGACAGATCTCTATCATGTATGGTTTCCACGGTCCTAACTTCACAACAACTTCTGCCTGTGCATCTTCATCAAATGCTATTGCCGATGCATTTAACTATATCCGTTTGGGTAAAGCAAATGTAATTGTGGCAGGTGGTGCGGAAGCTGCTATTTTTGAAGCTGGTTTGGGCGGTTTTAACGCTATGCATGCTTTGTCTACCCGTAATGATGATCCGGAACGTGCATCCCGCCCGTTTAGTGCAAGCCGTGATGGCTTTGTGATGGGTGAAGGCGCAGGCTGTCTGATTTTGGAAGAATTGGAACATGCAAAAGCACGTGGTGCCAAGATTTATGCGGAACTTGCCGGTGTAGGCGCTTCTGCCGACGCTTATCACTTGACAGCTTCTCATCCGGAAGGATTAGGCGCTAAACTGGTGATGTTGAACGCATTGGAAGATGCGGAATTGAAACCGGAAGATATTGATTATATCAATGTACATGGAACTTCAACTCCTGTAGGTGATGTTTCAGAAGTGAAAGCTATTAAGGATGTATTTGGAGATCACGCTTATAAACTGAATATCAGCTCTACTAAGTCTATGACAGGACACTTGTTGGGTGCTGCCGGTGCGGTAGAAGCTATTGCCAGTGTATTGGCTGTGAAGAATGACATTGTTCCGCCCACTATCAACCATGAGGAAGGTGATAATGATGAAAACATTGATTATAACTTGAACTTCACGTTCAACGAAGCTCAGAAACGTACAGTAAACGCTGCATTGAGCAATACCTTCGGTTTTGGTGGACATAATGCATGTGTAATCGTAAAAAAATATGCTGAATAATCGTGTTTAGCAATATAAAGGATAGGATAAGACTTCTTTTTCGTAAGGATAGGGAGTCTTATCTTCGTTTTTATAAGATGCTTGGATTCTATCCCAAAGACATTAGCATCTACGAACAGGCTTTGCTTCACAAATCTTTATCAGTGAAGTCTGAAAAGGGGCGTTTGCTTAATAATGAGCGTTTGGAATTCTTGGGGGATGCTATTCTGGATGCTGTGGTGGCAGATATTGTTTACAAAAGGTTTGAAGGAAAGCGTGAGGGTTTTCTCACGAATACCCGCTCTAAAATAGTGCAGCGTGAAACATTGAATCGTTTGGCTATAGAGATTGGTTTGGATAAGCTGATCAAGTATACGGCCCGCCAGTCTTCTCATAACAGCTATATGTGCGGCAATGCATTCGAAGCATTGGTAGGTGCTATTTATCTAGACAGGGGATATCGTGCCTGTAAATATTTCATGGAGCATCGTATTATTGGGCCTTATATAAATTTGGAGAAGATTTCCCGTAAGGAGGTAAACTTTAAATCCAAGTTGATAGAATGGAGCCAGAAAAATCGTTTTGAGGTTACCTTTGAGCTGATAACCCAATCACACGATCAGGGATATAGTCCGACTTTCGAGAGTGAAGTTTTGGTGGAAGGTATTTCGGGAGGAAAAGGAACCGGTTATTCTAAAAAAGAGTCTCAGCAAATGGCTGCGCGTGTGGCTTTGGGAAAAATAAAGAATGATTCCGGCTTTATTGAATGTATTTTTGCGGCTAAGACTGCCCGTGAGCTGCCTCAGGAGGAGGTAACGGTTTCTGATAGTAAGCCTTCAGACAGTGGGGCCGTTACTCCGGATCTTTCTTTGGAGGAGATTAAGAAAACGGATGTGGTCGAGCAGATAATCAGTGAAGCGGAAGAAAAGGCTTTTAAGGAAAACGCTTAGCGGATTTTATTGATATTGTTTATAATTTATTAATTAGCTATTCCGGTGGTTTGGGATATGTCCGGCAGGAATACATAATACATTGGAATATGCCCGATTACATCAAGAAAATGTAGTCGGGCATATTTCATATACTGACGGGAATTAGATTTCATCAGGCCACGGGCAGGGTTTTCCTGTGGCTTTGAATGTGGGACGTTGTCCTCCTGTTGCTCGCAAATAGTTCCCTAATTCCTTGGAGAGCCGTTTTACGATGCCGGGATGTTGCTTTGCTACATCATTTTTTTCACTGATATCATTTGGTATGTTGAAAAGTTCTTTTTTACCGGTTTCATAATAATAGATTAGTTTCCATTCGTCTTTGCGGATAGAGCAGTCCAGATTGATGCCTGGTCCGTCATTCCCCCAGATATTAGGGAAATTCCATACCAGTGCGCGTCCTTTGGACGGGTCTCCTGTACCTTTCAGCAGGGGCATAAAGCTGATACCGTCTATAGGGTTGACTGTCTTATAGTTTGTGATACCCGCCATTTCAAGTATGGTAGGATAAAAATCTTCAATTATAAGATATTTGTCACAACGAGTATTCGGGGTGACTACTCCGGGCCAGCTTACAATCATTGGTTCGCGTATTCCTCCTTCATATAAGGAGCCTTTACCACTGTTGAGAGGAGCGTTTTGAGTGTGAATTTGTCCGTCGCGCCATCCGGGTTCGGCAGCTAGCCCTCCGTTGTCACTCATAAAAATAATAACGGTATTATTTGCTTCATCATTTTTTTCCAACCAGTTCATCAAATCCCCCAGACTTTTATCCATTCCTTCAATTAAGGATGCATATGCGGCTTCTTTGTCACTAAGTCCTTTTTTAATATACTTGGGGAAGAAGCGCATATCTTTGTCAACAGGAACGTGGATGGCATAATGTGCCATATATAGATAAAAAGGTTGATTGTATTTTTTTGCTTTGTCCAATGCTTTGATAGCTTCTCGTGTCAGGGCTTCTGTAGCAAATATACCTGTTCCCCAATAATCTTCCAAGCCGGGGATAGCCATTAGTGAATAGGGTTTTCCATCGCGGGTGTGCCCGTAGTTCTGTTCGCTCAGATAAGTAGCCAGACCACCGGCGGCATGTCCGGCTATATTTACTTCAAACCCCCAATGGGTAGGGTTCTCTCCCGGTGTGTCAATAGAACCGAAATGAGCTTTTCCGCAGTGGATGGTATGATAACCGTTCTGTCTGAGTAACTCAACGAAAGAAGTGCCGACAAAGGTATTGGACGTTCCTGTTACTTGGCTGACTCCGTTGTAGTTCCAGTCTGGTAATTGTATTGTATTGCTTGGTCTGTCGGTAGCTTTGTTTTTTTCAAGCGTCCAGTTTGTTACACGATGTCGGGTGTTGTTGGCACCCGTTATCAGACTGCAACGGGTAGCGGAACTGATATTGCAGGCGTATGCCTGTGTGAACATCATCCCTTTTTTGGCCAGACGTTCCATATTGGGGGTTTCATAGGTTTCGTTATAGTGGGTTTTCTGTGTCCAGAAAGGTAAGGATGTATCTTGCCAACCCATGTCGTCCACCATAAATAAGATGATATTGGGACGTTGTTGGGTTGTTTCTGAAGACATTTTTTCTTTTGCTTGCGTCGAGATTCCTGTTAAGGAAGCGAGAGCGAAAGATACAAGTAGTTTTTTATTCATATCGGCTGGTTTTATAAGTTATTTTTCGATTACAATTTTTTGGGGGGTATCTATGGAAATACTTCTCAGTTCTTGCTTGCTGGAATTTTCTATCCATACTTTTAGTGTACCTGTACATAGTACGTTCAGCTCCAACCGATTCTCTGTTAAAGAGATAGTTTGGACGGTGCTCGGGGATAGATATTTTTCCTGTACGCCAATGGCTGCCCATCCTTTCCGTATGGGGCAGAGATGAAACAGTTTGTCTGTAAATCCGATGAGTTCGAATGTACTGCTGTCTGATAGTTCTTCTGCCTTTTGTGATTCCCAATTATAAAGCAGCACGCGTTCTTCGGAGGTGGCAGACATTTTTTCAAAACTGTTCCGAAGAGAATAATCTTCTTTTTTTATAATGGCTTGGACTTGCTGATGCCGGGGGGAAACATTCAGGTTGTAACAGATTAATGTCATTGCTCCGTTGCCTGAGGGAGCTGCTACTCGATACGCTTTTCCACTCCATAATGGATTGGTCAGTATAGATTCTGGCATAGGTACGGCGGGAGCTTCGGGACGGAACAGTTTGCCTTGTTCGTCAATTAAGGGGAAAATGTTTTCCTTGATAAAGTCCCGAGGGGCGTCCGACAGGTAGACCGGACCTCCGGAAATAGCCTTGGAACGTGCCATCAAGGTGCCGCAAACGGTATCGCAGGAATGAAACATATCATGGTCGGGCCATACGGTTTGTCCTAGTAGCAAGGTATTGGTATAAGACTGGAATAGATGTGATTTTGCCATATCCTCATCATATTTCTTATAGTCTATGCTGACACGGGTGCTGTTACTGTATGACGTATGGTCAGTATTGATGACGTTCTGTGCCATACAGTTCATTAGTCCCATATTTTGCCGGTGGGTCTCGGCTTCTAGGCTTCGGTTACAGTCGGTTGCCTGGCGGATACTTTCATGGCCTCCCATGTAGAGTGGTAGTGTAAAAGCTTGGTTATCTACTTTCAGAAAATCGAATCCTTGTTCTTTTAAGGTGCTGACGTAGTAGCGATAGAAGGAACGGATGCGGGTGCTGTCCGTTCCTGGCAGAAGGCTGCCGGCGTGTGGGTATAGGGCTTGTCGGACGACTTGTGGAAATCCGTTTTCGGGGGATAATCCCATCCAGTATCCCGAAAGGCTGTACCACAGTCCGATCCATTTGATTTTATTTTCTTTTTTGTATGACATGATTTTTTTCCATCCCGACGGGAAACGTTGTTTATCCGGTATGAAATCGGTCAGTTGCCTGTTCTTGTGGGCGAGATGACCGTCGTCAATCAGTACATACCGGATAGGAATACCGGATGCCTCTATCGTTTTCATATCGTTTATTACCTTGGATTCGTTTATATCATCATGATAATGTTCCCATGTACACCAACCGAGATAGCGGAAAGCTTCGAAATATTCCTTGGCTGTGCGGCTTTTTAAGTCGGCGGCTTCTGTATTTTTCATCAGCGCTTGATAGGCTTGCCGAATGGTTGAATAAATATCTTTTCCTTGTCGGATGAGTAGAAGAGGGACTTCCGGTTTCAGATAGTCTTTTCCTAAAGTGGATACATATAGGGTGACAGAGCCGTTATCGTTTACTTGCAGCCAGCTTAAACTGTTACGGCCGGCAATGGCTTTGGCAAACAAGTATTCTCCGTTTGTCAGTTCCAGCAGTAATGCATCTCCCAACGTAGATGGGGCTGCATTGGAAGGTATTCCCGGATAGCGGGTGTCGGTTAATTCTTTTAAATCGTTGAACACCCAAGGTAGGAGCCGGTTGGTATTGTTGGGCCATTCAAAATCTCCCGGACGGGAGTCTCGGCTGAAGAAAATACCTCGGACGTACCCGGGTAACCGTACCGGACAGGCAATAGTCTGGGTTTGTCCGGGTATGGATTTCTTATAGGGTATGGGAGAAGAAATGGAAGTTAAATCAATCGTATCTGTCATTGACAAAGCGTTTGTGTTCTTGAAAGACTTTCCTTTTTCATATGTGTAATCTGTTTGCCCGAAGGATTTCGGACAAACAAATACATTGCAAATCAGGATACAAATGAATATTGCTTTATATTCTCTCATGATTTTTTATTTGAGGGTTACGTTATAGGCACTGAAATGTCTGATTTCGGGTAAGGCAACGGATTGGGTTACGGTGAGGCGCAAGGCGGTGGTTTCTACCGGTTCGAAGTGTGCAATGCGTTTGTGTCCCACAGACTCGCCGGAGCACACTGTCTGCCATTTTCCGTTGACTTTCGCTTCTATCTTGTATTGGCGTATTCTTTCGCCTTTGGCAATGTCTTCTTGGATGATGCAGTAGTTGACCGGTTGTTTTTCATTCAGATTCAGCGTAAGCCGTTGCCTCCGGCCTTGGGTTTCCGCCAATGGTGTACCAAAGCGCCGGTTTATTTCTTCTCCCCATTCTTTTAAACGCTGTTCGTCACCTGCCGGCAATAGCCCATCAGGATCGGGGGTCAGCCCGATGATTAACGTAGCGTTGCGGCCCACTGATTTTTCGTACATATCCATCAACGTTGTCAATGGATAGATATTATTCTCGTCATCGGGTTCCCAAAACCATTCGTGGCGGCCGTTGGCACCACGCAGGGGGCTGTCTGCCATAGCCGGTACCCAGTATTTGCCTTCGGGATCACCTTGTTTTAATAAGGCTATTTGGTCTTTTTGGCTTTCAATACGTTTATGATGTGAACAGGGGGCCGGAAAAGTGGACCAGCAGGGGTATCCCACTGTGCCGGTTTCTGAACCTCCCCAGCGGAAATCAGCACGGTCTATGTTGTGGTAGAACAGGCAGTTGGGTTGGTATTTATTGACGATGGGTTCCACATCAGGACCGTCACCTCGTGGGTCATCGGCTCCGCCATCAAACCAAATCATATATAAATCTCCATAGCGGGTACAAAGTTCTTCCACCATTTTCTCGCAGAAGCGTTTATACCACGCCTGTCGGTTGGCGGCAAATTCTCCGTCATCGGCTACCTTGAAATTATGGATACCCAGAAGTGAATTCCACCGGATGCCTACATAGATGCCCGGCTGGATACCATACTTACGGCAGGAGTTGACAAAGTCGCGGACAATGTCTCCTTTGCCATCACGCCATTTTACAGCTTTCAGGCAGTATGGGTTTACGTCACTTTGCCACAATCCGAAGCCGGTTTCATGCGTGGCTGTGAGTACGGCGAATTTGCAGCCTGCGGCTTTAGCTGCCTGAATCCATTGGTCAGTATCCAGTTGGGTAGGATTAAATATATTATAATCTTCAATGGGGTTGATACGGTTGTTGCCTTGTCCGTAGCGGATGCCGTCGAATACGTGGAGGTCATAATGAAATACGG
>OGYW01003327.1_pt1 | contig 10808 bp, 9 predicted proteins | sample 1576621 | NCBI WGS metagenome assembly OGYW01 (sample SAMEA3541528, study PRJEB24748) | human gut metagenome | biome: human gut; feature: human-associated habitat; material: faeces | place: China | collected 2012 | reverse complement strand
CAAGCTGCATGGTCTGGTTGACCACCAGATCTTCCAGCCACTGTTTGCGGACGGTTTTCTTCTTACAGCCCTTCTTCTTTTTGGCAGTCGCACATTTATAATAGCGGTGGACTTCTCCCGTCCGGCTCGTTCCGCTTTCACCAAACATCAGCGCCCCGCAGTAACCGCAGTGCAGCTTGGTGGTCAGAAGGTAATCATCCTCTGCCTTTCTCCGGGCAGGGGCTTTCTTGTTTTTCAACATCTTCTCCTGCACATCGTCGAAAAGTTCCAGCGGCACGATGGGCGGAATTGCATCTGGCACGACCACGTCCCGGAATTTCAATTCTCCGATGTACCGCCGATTCTTGAGCATGTGTTCGACACTGTTATAAGTAAACGCACCGCCCACCGGATTTTTGATACCATTTTCATTCAGCCAGTCCCGAATCTCTTTCATTGTAAGACCATCCCGGTACTTCCTGAACGATTCCAGCACAAAAGGAGAGGCAAGCGGGTCAATGTGAAATTTCCGCTCAGAATCCAGCGTATAGCCAAATGTTCCACGACCACCGTTGCAGCGTCCTTTCAGGATGTTCTCCGTCTGTCCGCGGACAACCTTTTCAGCAAGGTCGGCAGAGTAGTACTCCGCATAGCCCTCCAGCACCGATTCCAGAATGATGCCCTCCGGTCCTTCGGAGATGATCTCGGTGGCAGACATAAGCTTGACACCGTTCTTCTTGAGTTGGGTCTTATACCGGGCACTGTCGTAGCGGTTCCGGGCAAAACGGTCCAGCTTCCAGACCAGCACGATGTCAAACAGCTTCTTGTCGCTGTCTTTTATCATCTGCTGGAACTCCGGGCGGTTGTCCGTCTTGGCAGAGATAGCACGGTCGATGTAGTGCTTGACGATGGTGATGCCGTTCTTCTCGGCATACGCCGTACATTCACGAATCTGGCCTTCGATAGATTCTTCGCGCTGATTGTCGCTGGAATAGCGGGCGTAGATCACGGCGGTCATGGCAAGCACCTCACTTTACACATCATTGAACGGTGGAACGTTCATCCTAAAGCAATGTTTCGTATAATGTATATACCATATTCTATAAGGATTTGCAATACATTTTAGATGAAAAAGAGAGACACTATATCCAGAGAGGCTTTTAGATCGATACATATAAATTGTGGTGGTTATCACGGTGATCACCACCACCATCACCCCGCAACGATCAATGCCATCAGGTAAAACTCGGTTGCATCGGGCGTGTCGGTCGGCAGAATCGTCAGCTCCACCGTATGCGTTTTATGCTCCCCATGATGAAGGACAGGCTGTAAATACAGACAGTCGCCCCAATCCTCATCGAAGTTGCCGTCCAGCACAGCGGCGTGGGCGGTGTCGCCGTCCAGCACCAGCTGTGCCCGCAGCGCCGGGCGGCGGATGGTCTTGCGGTACTGCACTGCAATGCAGGAGGCATCCACTTCAAAGGTGATCTTATCCCCGGGCTTCTGGCCGATCCAGCCGTTTTTCCAGTGGTCCAGATGCCCCAGCTTTTCCTCCGGGTCTGCCCGGAAACCCTCCAGCTTGGGGGAGAGCTCCCGGATGGTCAGCCGCCGGGCGTTCTCGTAGGCGTTGGCGGTGAGCGGTGCCGGGAAGGCAGGCTCCTGCTCCGGTTCTTCCCGTTGGGCATTGACTGCCTCCAGCAGCTTGATGATCTCCCCTGCCACCAGACCGTGGCCGTAATCGTTGGGGTGCAGTCCATCGGGGCTCAGCAGGGTGCGGCTGGCATACTTACCGGCACGCAGATCCTTGTAAATGCTGTCCCGGATGCTGACGTGGGGCACACCGTAGTGGTCGCCCACGGCGTTGTGCTCGTCCTGTGACGTCTCGCCGGTATCGTAATAAATGTTGTTCAGCAGCACCACCGCCGGGTGGGAGGGCCATGCAAGCAGCTTGCGGACAACACCCTCGTAGGTCTCTTGCCGGAAGGGGACGTCCAGATCGTTGACGCTGAAATCCACTACCACAAAATCCGGCTGGTACATCAGCACATCGGTCACGGCACGGGCAACGCCATAGTGGGAGCTGGTGCCGCCGATGCCGCCGTTGACGTAGTGAAACTTCGACTGCGGAAAGGTATCCACGAACCACTGGTACACCCGGAAAGCGTAGGCATTGCCGGGCTGGGTGGAAAGGCTGCCCTGGGTGATGGAACCTCCCAGAAAGCCGATGGTCAGTTCCTGCCCTGCCGCGGCACGGCGGAACAGTTCTTTCAAGCGAGCAAAATTGGACGTATTCATTCTAAAACTCCTCCCTGATATGCGCTATGGATAATTTTTGCCGCCGGACGGCCGGACACGGCGTAGGCACTGACTGCTCTGGGGTCGGCAGGCCAGTCCCACACGCCAAAGCCCATGACCCACGGGCGCTTGGCGCAGGCGGAAAACATTGCCTCATACCAATCTGCCTGCTCCAGATCATTCCGTGTTCCCTTCAGCTCCCAGTTATTGGGCACGGCAGAAGAGCCGGTGATATTCATGCAGCCTGCCTCGCTGAAGAGGACGGGCTTTTTATATTTCTGGCTCACCGCCTCGATACGGTCCAGCTGGTTTTCCCAGTCCTTCAGGGGGTAGTAGCCGCTGGAGGCGATGCAGTCCACGGCATCCCACCAGTTCACATGGTCCTCGCCGTATTTATCGCAGTTATAGCTCACCGGGCCGTGGTACTGCTGCCGCACGGCGGCAATGAGGGCGCGCCACTCCGCTTCCCGGTGCTCGGTCATGGTCATTTCGCAGCCGGTCAGGAACAGCCCACAGCCTTCGGCTTCGGCAAGAGCGGCGTAGTGGGTCTGGAAGGCGGTGTAGCTGGCAAACCACCTGTTCCACTGGGTCTCGCAGGGCACATCGTGGTCAAAAAAGCTGATGCGCGCCCGCCACACGCCGTTGGCACAGTTGACGGTAGGCTTCAGCGCCACCTGCAAGCCCAACTGCTTGGCAAAGCGGATGGCACCGCACAGCTCCTCGTCTGTGGGGGTGGCATCGGTGCGCCAGTTGATCTCCTCACTATAAGGGTCAGACTGTATTCCAGAGGGCGACAGGATGACCCAGTTGGCGGCGGTGGCTTCCACCATGGCTGCCATGCTGCGGTGGGCATTCTCGCTGCTCAACGCGCCCCGCCGGGGAAAGGGTGCAAAATTCACCCCATAAAAGTTGTGTTCCAGCTCCATGACATCTTCCTCTTTTTTCTCAAAAATCAACGTCAGATTGCACAATAAGTATAATGTAGTTTTGGAAGTTCCGTCAATATGCCGCTTTATTTTCAGCGTATGGCACAAGGAGAGGGGCAAAGCACTGGTCAATCTGACCCGAAAAAAGCCCCTGCACCGGGAGGTGCAAAGGCTAAACTAAATTTTAGGTTTTTATTAGCTTACGCATTTAGCTTGCGATTTTGGGTAGAATCTGCTATGCTTCAAGCAAAAACCAACGGGAGGGAACAGAAAATGGAGCAACTTACAACTGCGACGCTGACCCAGCTGCCGCAGGTGCGGGCACTGGGGCGGCACACCGGGCGTGACCCGCTGACCCTGTTCTGGACAGCCAGCGGCATGGAGCTGGAATTTACCGGCAGTGAGCTGTGGGTGGATCTTTTCGCCGATTATGAAGCGGTAGAGCCGTGGGTCAGCGTGGAGCTGAACGGCGCATGGGTGGCACGGTTTGCCGTGAACCCCGGCAAAAGCCGGATCTGTCTTTTCCGGGGCATGACACCGGGCAAGGCAAAGCACCTCCGGCTGCTAAAGGATGTGCAGGCCATGCACGATGACCCGGCGCATCTGTTGCAGATCACCGGGCTGGAATATGCAGGCGGCGAATTTCTGCCCCTGCCGGAGCCGCAGTATCGGCTGGAGTTTGTGGGCGACAGCATCACCAGCGGCGAGGGTGCCATCGGAGCCAAGCCGGAGGAGGACTGGGTGGGAGCCTTTTTCTCTGCGGAGAACCACTACGGCCGCCTGACCGCCGATGCACTGGGTGCCGAGTACCGCTGCATCTCGCAAAGTGGCTGGGGCCTCGTGACCGGCTGGGACAACGATGTGCGCCATGTGATGCTGCCCTACTATACGCAGGTGTGCGGTGTAGCTATGGGGCAGCGCAATGCCGCCCTTGGCGCACAGCAGGAAAATGATTTTGCTGCATGGAAACCGGATGCCGTCATCGTCAACTTGGGCACCAACGACACCGGCGCATTTGATAACCCGCCGTGGCAAGACCCTGCCACTGGCAAGCCCCACCAGATGCGGCGGCTCTCCAATGGAGACTTCCACCCTGCGGACGCCCAAAAAGTGGCAAATGGTGTACAGCATTTCCTGACCCTGCTCCGGGCGAAGAACCCCGGGGCAAAGCTGGTGTGGTGCATCGGGATGCTGGGCAGCGAGCTGCTGCCGGTATTGCGGCAGGGCATGGAGCAGTACAAGGCCATTACCGGAGACAGCTCTGTCTATCTGCTGGAGCTGCCCAATACCACGCCGGAAACCGTGGGTGCCCGGCAGCACCCCGGCGCAGAGAACCACCGGCAGGCGGCAAACGTCCTGACCGCCTTTCTGAAAACGATCCTGTAAAAGGAGCGTCCGCAGACGCTCCGGCATCCCCAATATAAACTCTATTTTCCGCTAAAGGGGCTGATGCACAAACCTTCGTGCATCAGCCCCTTTTTATCAGGTAGATTCTCTTCTTACAAAGCCGCCGGGCACGATGACGGTGGGAGCAATGGCAGGCTTATGCGCCATTTTGCGGCGCAGTTGCGCCACCACCGTTTTTGCCATGCCGTCCAAGTCCACCCGGTAGCTGGTAAGCTGGGGGCTGCAAAGAGTGGAATAGCGGTAGTCGTCGTAGCCGGTCACTGCCACATCCTGCGGCACCCGGTAGCCGTTGCGCTTGAGGGTCTCCACCAGATTATAGGCCACCTCATCGCAATTACAGACAAAGGCGTCCGGCATTTCGTGGGGCAGAGAGAACGGCATGAACTTGCCCTGATCGTCGCGGTCCTCCAACCGCCAGTCGTCCCGGATGGGCAGACCGGCACGGAGCATCGCCTTGACGTAGCCCAGATACCGGTCCATGATGGAACTGGTGGACAGCACGCTGCCAACAAAGCCGATGTTCCGCCGCCCGGTGGAGATAAGGTGCTCGGTCACCGTGTAGCTGCCGCTGGTGTTGTCGCTGAGCACGCAGTCGGCGGCAATGGCATCGTCGTAGAAGTCCAGCAGCATAAAGGGCACGCCGGTCTGCACCGCCGTAGCAAGGTAGCGGCGGCTGATCTCGCCCATAAAAATCAGGCCGTCCACCTTCCGGTTTACAAGGAAGGTGGGCATATTACAGCTTTTTTCTGCCTGCGGCAGAACGATCTCCATCAGAACCGAGATGTCCTGCTCGGTGGCAGCTTTCAACACGGCACGGTACAGATTGGAATAAAAGGCATTCTCGTTGAAAAAGCGGTCTGCCACCAGAATGCCGATGCTCTCGCCGCCGGGGTGGGCGTTGGTCCGGGCGGAGGGTTGATAGCCCATCTCCTCGGCGGTGGCAAGGATCTTGGCACGCATCTCGGCGCTTACGCCCTCCTTCCCTGCCAAACCCTTGGAAACGGAAACGGTGCTGATGCCCAGCCGCTGTGCAATATCCGCCATGCGTACTGCTTTTGCCATGTTCCTGACCAGCTTTCTTCTTGATTTGGTTATGAGGTAAATAAAATTCCGATTAACTTTATAATTAGCATAACAGTTTTCGGTAGTTTCGTCAACAAAAACCTTTGAAAACCTTTAAGCTAACCATTATTTAGGTTAATTTTCTCTATTTTTGTTAGCTAATAAGACATTTTAAGTTTAATTTTCGTGTTGTATCCCGGATTTGCAGGTCAGTTTTCACAAGAAAATCGCCGAATTGCCACCAAAACACCGAATCTTTTTGGCGATATTGACAGTGCACCGTGAAAAGACTATACTCAAATCACAGAAAGCGAGAGTTATCAATTAGCTAAATCAAGTTAACGAAAGCTTTCGCAAATCAGAAAAAGGTTCCACATTAAAGAAGGAGGATATTCCTATGCGTAAGATCAATCGCCGCAATTTCCTGAAGGTCACTGGTGTGTTGGCCGCAGCCTCTGCTCTTGCCGCCTGCGGCGGCAGCAGCACTTCTACCGCCGGCTCCACCGGCAGCACCGCTGGTTCCGCTGCCAGCGCAGACGGTGCAAAGGCTTACAATGAGCTGACCGTGGGCACCGACAACACCGACCTGAAGGCTGACCTGAAGATCATCAGCCACCGTACCGACCTCATCGATGACGGCACCTTTGACGGCTACGTTGCCGCATTCCAGAAGCTGTATCCCAACATCACCATCAAGTACGAGGGCATCACCGACTATGCCAACGACATGACCACCCGTCTGACTTCCAACGACTGGGGTGATCTGTGCATGATCCCCACCAACATCCCTCTGACCGAGTTGGGCGACTACTTTGAGCCTCTGTGCGCACTGAGCGACATTGAGAACGATTACAACTTCGCTTCCAACCGCGCTTATAACGGCAGCGTGTACGGCATCCCCTCCACCGGCAATGCACAGGGCATCGTCTACAACAAGAAGGTTTTTGAGGCTGCCGGCATCACCACCCTGCCCAAGACCCCGGACGAGTTCCTGGATGACCTGCAGAAGATCAAGGACTACGATCCTTCCATTGATCCCCTGTACACCAACTACGCCGCCGGCTGGACCATGACCGCATGGGATGCTTACACCAGCGGCGGCGCAACCGGCGACCCGAACTGGATGAACATTACCATGCCCCAGACCAAGGATCCGTTCCAGAAGGGCATTCTGGGTGCGGACGATATGGGTCCCTACGCTGTGTACTACATCCTGTACGAAGCAGTGAAGCGCGGCCTGACCGAGGCCGACCCCACCACCACCGACTGGGAGGGCTCCAAGCCCCGCATCAATAACGGCCAGATCGGTGCCATGGTTCTGGGCAGCTGGGCCATCGTGCAGATGCAGGCCGCCGGTGACCACGCCGACGACATTGGCTATATGCCGTTCCCCATCACCGTCAAGGGTACCCAGTACGCCAGCGCAGGTGCAGATTACTGCTACGGTGTGAACAAGAACACCACCGATGACAAAAAGCTGGCTGCCATGCTCTACATCAAGTGGCTGACCGAAAGCTCCAACTTTGCTTATGATCAGGGCGGTGTGCCGGTGCTGAAGAGCCAGGAATACCCCGATACCCTGAAGGCATTTGACGGCATCGACCTGGTCGAGGATGCCCCCGCCCCCGCAGAGCTGGCAGACCTTGCCACCGAGGTGCAGCAGGAGGCTGAGCTGATGCTGAATGCCGACCAGACCCACGTCATGCGTGTGGTGGAGGCTGGCATCAACGGCGACGAGACTCTGGACGACATCGTGGCCGACTGGAACGCCGCATGGGACGCAGCTGTGGATGCTTGCGCACCGCAGTAAGCGATCTATCGTTATAAATCAGCAGGGCGGGCCCGTGTCCGCCCTGCTTTTGGTGAAAGGAGGTCTTTTACATGGCATCTTCCGCAACCGTATCCGCGCCTAAAAAGCGCAAGAGCTTCAGCGAATACTTTCACAGTATGCGCGGGCAGCAGCTCATCGTCACACTGGTTTTCCTGTTCGTTCCGCTGGTGCTGCTGTTCATGTTCACCTATCTGCCCTTCTTCAAAATGGTGGAGTTCAGCTTCTTCAAAATGAAGTACATCGGCAGACGTACCTTTGTGGGTCTGCAGAACTACATCTCGGTCTTTACCCGCAAAGACTGCTTCCACGCTCTGAGCCTGAGCCTTTACTACATGGTAGGTTCGGTGGTGCAGATGGCGCTGGCGCTGCTGTTTGCCACCATCCTGAGCTTCAAGTGCAAGGGCAGCAAGTTCTTCCGTGGTGCACTGTACTTTCCCTGCCTCATCTGCGGCATCTCGGTGGGCTTCATCTTCAAGTTTTTCTTCACCCACGGCTTTGTGCTGGATACCCTGCTGAGCTGGGTGGGCTTCAACGTGGATAAGCTGCCCTTCTGGCTCCGGGATGAGTCCATCAACAACGTCGTGCTGGTGGCCTGCTCTATCTGGAAATACATCGGCCAGAACATCGTCATGTTCATCGGTGCTATCGCTTCCGTGGACCCCGTTCTGTACGAGGCTGCTGAGATCGACGGTGCCAACGCATGGCACCGCTTCAAGGACATCATCCTGCCCTCCATCAGCACCATCGTGGTGCTGAACCTCATCATCTCGGTGTCCGGCGCACTGTCCGCCTTCGAGATGCCCTATGTTGTCACCGGCGGCGGCTTCAACACCTCCACCTACTTCGTGGTCATGGACAAGATCGCCCATACCGACCAGAAGGTGGGTCTTGCATCCGCCATGGCTGTGGTTCTGCTGCTGCTCATCGTGATCGTCACCTACGCCCAGAAGGCTGTGGAAAAATGGCTGGAAAACCGCAGCAGCGGCGTAACCAAGTGAAAGTGAGGCAGAACGTATGAACGCAATCAAAATGAAGCGCATCCTCATCAATATCTGCAAGTATGTGCTGCTGATCTTTGCCGCTTTCGTGGCACTGGTGCCCATCGTGTCCTGTATCTTCACCGCCTTTAAGACGGAGGAAGAGTATGCCAGCACCAACGTCATCACCCTGCCCAAGAACTTTTTGAACTTCGATAACTTCATCATCGCATGGAACAAGGCCAACATGGGCAAGGCGTTCCTCAACAGCTTTATTATCCTGATCTGCGTGCTGGCAGGCAGCATTATGATCAGTGCCATGCTGGCTTATGTGCTGAACCGGTTCAAGTTCCCCGGCAACAAGCTGATCCGCAACCTGTTCACCATTGCCACCCTGATCCCCGGCATCGCCTCCCAGGTCACGGTGTACCAGATCATGACCGCTCTGCATCTGGTGAACTCCCTGCCCGGCTACATCATCCTGATGATGGGCACGGACGTTATCACCATCTATATCTTTTTGCAGTTCTTCGAGAACCTTTCCTCCACGCTGGACGAAAGCGCCATTCTGGATGGCTGCACCTACTTTGGTGTGTTCTTCAAGATCCTGCTGCCCCTGCTGAAGCCCGCCATCGTCACCAGCGCCATCCTGAAGGGTGTGTCCACCTACAACGAATACTACATGGCAAACCTGTATCTGCAGGATAAGACCAAGTATCAGGTGGTTGCTACCTCGCTGTATGTGTTCTCCGGCCCCATGGGCAACCAGTACAACTACATCTGCGCCGGTGTCATCATCACCATCATCCCCGCCCTTATCGTGTTCCTGCTGTGTCAGGATCAGATCTACAGCGGCATGGCTGCCGGTGCTGTGAAGGGCTAAAATTGCGACATCCACATTTTTCCTTCATCATCTGCTGCTTCTCCCGGTTTCTGTGCAGGAGCCGGGAGAATACAGCAGAAGGAAAACAAACAATCTTCTATTACAGGAGTTTATCTTATGAGCAACGTAAAAATGTTCTGCGATGCACTGCCCAACATCCCCTGGCAGGAAAAGCCTGCCGATGTTACCGCCCCGGTGTGGCGGTATAACGAGAACCCCATCATCGACCGCAACCCTGTGGAAGGGGTGGCACGCATCTTCAACAGTGCCGTGGTGCCCTACGAGGGCAAGTTCATCGGCGTGTTCCGTGGCGAGCATACGCTTGTCGGGATCTGGAATACTTTTCCTGCCGCGCCTGCTTTCACCTGAATGTTTCCTGCGCCCGCTGCTTTTGCCACTGGAGCAGGTGCCGCTTTCGGAGCCGGAGCTGCTTTCGGAGCCGGTTTCAAAGCCGGAACAGCGCCTGCGCCTTTTTCTTCCACTGTTACATCATATACATTCCCATTTACTGTAATTGTATAATTTTTCATTTTCTTATCTCCTTTTCTTTAATTCCATTTATTTGATTTTCTTCTCTTTATAGAACGAACGATAAATCCGTCTGCCGATGTTCCTTCAGATGCCGCGATTGCCGCCGCAATTACCGCTGCAAGCTCTGTATCCTCCGTAACATCTTCCGACACTTCCGGCATCTCCGTTTTCAAAGCTGCCGTTGGTTTTTCATTTACAATCTCTGTTTTTGCACTCTTTTTAAACTTCTGTTCAAGCGCCGGAATAAATTTAAACAGTGAAATAATAAATGAAATAAAGATCAATACAACAAAAACCGTTCCCATTCCGAGAATCGTATTAAGTCCTGCTTTTTTCAAAATCTCCGCCGTACTGTAATGTGCTCCGATCGTCAGACTCTCGATATTTCCTTTCTTATCAAACGCAAATTCAAGCGCTCCGTCTCTTTCCGCAAAATCTCCTTCAACAGTCAGAAGTGCGCCTTCATTTGTTGTTTCCATTGTATAACCGTCTTTTAAGCCGACAAACTCTCCGCATTCTTGTTCTCCGGCATCCCACGCCCCCATCATCGTCAGGAAATTTTCTCCTGTTACAGGTACGCCTGCCTGAAGAAGAGTCATTTCAAGTTCAAGATCAGACATATCGGAAAAGTTCTGAAAATCCGCCTCTCCCATCATACTGAAATTCTGAACTATAAAATCGGCATACTGCTCAAGCTGTTCCTGATCATATTCTACTGTATCATCAGACTTTCCGCATCCCGAAAAACTAAAAACAAGAATGAGGATAAGCCCTAATAAACTGATTTTTTTCTTCACTTCGCCTCACCTCACTAAACTGTTCCGTGTTTCTTGTCCGGACGATCCTCTCTCTTGGTAAAGAGCATTTCAAATGCACCGATCAGATATTTTCTGGTATCTGCCGGCTCTACGATAGAG
>OGYW01003325.1_pt1 | contig 10813 bp, 7 predicted proteins | sample 1576621 | NCBI WGS metagenome assembly OGYW01 (sample SAMEA3541528, study PRJEB24748) | human gut metagenome | biome: human gut; feature: human-associated habitat; material: faeces | place: China | collected 2012 | reverse complement strand
CCACAGCCGCAGTTCGCGGTTGAGTTCCCGCAGCAGGAAGATTTCGATTTCGGCGTATAAAAATATAAAAATATAAAATTTATTATAACACAAAATAAATAATAAAACAGAATTCTAAGATAACTAACAAAACATCCGACCAAGTCCTATCAAGCGACCTGGCCGGATGTCTGTTTTATATAATATTAGGAAAAAAGTTTTGTTATTTTATACTAAATCAGTCCCATAAGCTTTGGTACTCCAAGTGACAGCTCTGGAATAAATGTAATAAGCATAAGTAATATTATTAAACCAATAAAATAAGGTATAAGCTTAGGTGTTACTTTCTCGATTGATACATTTTCTATACCGCAGCCTACGAATAATACAGAACCAACAGGTGGTGTAATATTACCAAGACACATATTGAATATAAGCATTACACCAAACTGGATATCTGTCATTCCAAAGCTCTGTGCGATAGGAAGGAAGATAGGTGTAAATATAAGTATAGCTGGTGTAATATCCATAAACATACCAACAACCAGAAGTATAATATTCATTAATAAGAATATTACAACCTTATTAGTTGAAATACCTAATAATCCGTTACTTATGGCTGCTGGTATTCCAGAATAAGCCATAACAAATGACATAGCTGATGATGCTGATATAAGGAAAAGAATTACTCCTGACACCTTAGCTGATTTCTTAAGTATCTCTACAAATGTCTTAAAATTCATGCTCTTGTATATGATAGAAAGTATGAGGCAATACAGAACTGCAACACCAGCACCTTCTGTTGCCGTAAATATACCTGATACAATACCACCAATAACAATTATTATAAGAAGTAATGATGGAATCGCATCAACAAATATCTTTAAAATACTTACTGACTTATCTCTTCCAACAGCCTTTATGCCTAACTTCTTAGCACCAAGGAAAGCGACTATCATACATACAACACCCATCAATATTCCAGGTACATAGCCTGCCATAAACAATGTCGATATAGATACACCACCTGCAACTGTTGAATATACAATGAATGCCGATGTAGGCGGAATAAGAAGTCCTGTTGGTGCTGAGGCTATGTTGGCTGCTGCCGCATAAGCTGGATCATACTTCTGCTCTTTTTCAATAGGACTCATACATCCTCCAATTGCAGAAGCTGCTGCTACTGATGAACCAGATAATGCACCAAAGAGCATATTTGCAAGAATATTAGCCTGTGCAAGGTTTCCTGGAATCTTTCCTACGAATATCTGTGCAAAGTTAATAAGTCTCTTGGCTATACCACCATTATTCATAATATTACCTGCAAGGATAAATAATGGAACTGCTAAAAGCGAGAAGCTTTCAACACCCGAATTCATTTTCTGCATAGTTATGAATGTTATCTGATCCCATGACAGCGTTGACATGGCAGTTACAATTGACGAAGCAATAATACTTACTGAAATAGGAACACCTAAAAACAGAAGTACACCGAATACAACAAATAATATTACTGTAGTTACTGCAATACTCATATTTACCTCCTATTCTACCTTAACACCGGTTAAGTCTTCATATATATTAATAATCTGTGCAACTACTATAAAGATGCCTGAAACAGGGGATACCGCATATACAAGTGTTCTTGGAATACCAAGAAGTGCTGAATACTCTGCCCTTGCTGACATTGCCAGCTTAAATCCACCAATTACAAACACGAAAACCGCAAGCAGCAGAATAAGTACATCTATAACCAGTAATAATATTTTTCGTTTATTACCTGTGAGCTTATCTTTAATAATAGTGAGTGACATATGGTCTCTTGTAAAGAAAGCATATGCAGCACCTATAAAGGCTGTCCACATAAGTGAGTATTTAACAAGTTCTTCTGTAAATGCTGCTGGTTTGCCAAGCACATATCTTGTAAACACCTGCCATAATACTAACGAAGTCATAAACACAAGCAGAACAACACTTGCTGCTGATAATATCTTATTCATAACATTTTTAACTTTAACAAGTATATTAATCATAGTTACTCTCCTTTCCTTATCTCATCTATTCTGTCAAGTAAAGCTGCAACACCTGTATACTTATTTCTATACTCGGTAACAAGACCTGCTGTTGCACTTCTGAATGCTTCCTTATCTACATCATAAATAAATTCAACACCCATATCCTTTGCCTGTGCTACTGCCTCATCTATTGCCTTATCCCACATAACCTTATGAGACTGTGTAGCATCCTTTGCACACTGCAGTATAATCTTCTGATCATCCGGCTCTATATTATTCCATACCTTTGAGCTCATAACCATAACATCAGGTATCATGGCATGCTCATCAACCGAATACACCTTACATATCTCACCATGCTTACCTGTTGTAAGCGCTGTTTCATTGTTCTCTGTTCCATCTATAATACCTGTTGAAAGGGATGTATATATGTCGCCATAGGACATTGCTACCGGTGTTCCACCAAGTGCTGTAAGCATATCCGTCTGTGACTTCATATCCTGGACACGTATCTTTATTCCTTTAAGATCCTCTGGCTTACGTATAGGCTTATCTTTTGTGTAGAATGAACGGGAGCCTGATGTAAAGTATGTTAAGGTTACGAATCCATCATCTTCTGATGACAGGAAGAAATCCTGCATTTTATCAGAATCCATTATTTTATAAAACTCATCAATATTACTAAATATATAAGGAAGACCAAATGTATTATAAGCATCATTATATGTTGCAAGACCTGGTGCTGATACTTTTGTCATAGCAATAACACCTGCCTGAAGCTGCTCAAGATTCTCTGTCTCTGAACCAAGCTGTCCATTAGGGAATATCTTGATTATTATTCTTCCGTTAGTCTTCTGCTTAACCTCTTCTGCGAACTGCAGCATAGCTATATGTACTGTATGGCTTTCTGACAAACCATGTGCCAGCGTTAATACCATAGGATTTTCTGCGGTAGCTTCCTTACTGTTTGATGCGCTATTTGTTCCACAGCCTGTCAGCCCAAATGAACATATAAGTGTAACTGTAAGCAAAACAGCAATATATTTTTTCATTTTTTTCAACATATTATACCTCATTTCTGTGCACTCATTTTTTATATGTCAGCTCCAGGTTATGTGCACAATAACCTGAAGCTGTGCATTGCACTATTTCTCCTGTTTCGTAACAGCCTGCTTTTGCCTGATGCTATTACATTCCAATCATATCAAAGACTTCAAATGATATAAGCACCTGATGGTTTTTCTTTGGATTAGGATACTTTACCTGTACTGATTTCTTAGTCTGGCTGTAATACCATCCAATGTCACTATCCTCGTATTTTCTTCTATGAAGGAAATGTGGCACTTCCTTTCCGTCAAGCTGTACATAGAATGGTGCTTTCTCCCTATGTATCACATCCAGCTCCATTGTTCCTGCTGTGTTCTCATAACTGCCTTCATATTCAAAATTAATATATGTTTTCGCACCAGCTTTAACACTAATATCAGTTTTTAAGTAGCTGCCATTCTTATAATCATTAGTTTTTCCATCATCATCATATATAGTGAATGAAGAATCTATATCAGGCGCCATTATTATATGAAGTGAATCAACCTTATCATTCATAAGATTGTTAAGCTCATTACCAGCCATCGGAATAATAGCCCCACTCTTTATAAACATTGGAATTGAACTTATATCCACAGGTACTTTTATAGTCTGGCCACCTTCATATTCGTTTCTGGTATAATAATCATAAAAACGTATATTTTTATCTCCTGTATCAGGTAAATATACCTCTCTTATCTCTGCACCCTTTTCTACAACATTTGCTACAAGTAATGAATCGCCCCACATAAAATCCACGCCTTCATTATATGTATTACTATCGTTCTGGAATACCATAAACATTGGCTGCATAATAGGAAGCCCTATCTTATGTGCCCTGTATTCAAGCGAATAAAGATAAGGAGACATAGAATATCTGAGTTTAATTGCAGTTCTTATATAATCCTTCATGCCACTATACATCCATGGCTCCGTAACTGTATTATCAGTATTTACTGAATGTATTGAAAATCTTGGCATGAACACACCATTCTGCACCCATCTTACAAAAAGCTCAGGCTCTGGTGACTCTCCATAGAATCCACCTACATCACAGCCGTGATTTGCAACGCCAGAAAGTCCCATTCCAAGTATAGTTGCTATGTTATACTTTAATGCATCCCAGCATGTAAGATTATCGCCTGCCCACACCTGTGCATATCTTTGTATACCTGCGTGTCCCGAACGGCATACTGAAAATGGTCTTATATTCTCATTATATTCCGTTACTGCCTCATTAGAGAGCTGGCACATGATATTACTCATTACCGGCTTTATCTCACCAATAGTACTTCCTTTACCTTCAAAATACACTCTTGCATCCTTATCAACCATAGAATCATATTCACAGTTATCATTCCATACTGATTCACAGCCATACTTTATAAGTCCCTCTTTCAGGTATTCTTTCCAGTATTCTCTTGTCTGCTCTTTGGTGAAATCTACAAATATTCCAGTTCCACCCCACCATGTACCTTTACCGGGTTCATCCTTTATGCTGTCATATACAAACATATCCTTTTTCTTCATATCCTCCAGATACGGATGAACCAGGAGCATTCCAGGTTTGACATTAGGTGAAACAACTATGCCCTTTTCCTTCATTTTTGCAAACCATTCTTCTGGATTCTTGAATCTTTTATGATTCCAGGTAAAACTGCATCTTTTAATCCCCTGCTCTGTCTCTACTGCACAATATCCTGATGAAAGCTGGAAACCATCTACAGGAATTCCTTCTTCTCTGGTAGTATCTATAAATTCAAGTATCGCATCATCACAATCCTTAGGAAGCTCTGGATAATACATTGAAGAACCAAGATATCCAAGTGCTGCCTTTGGAAGAAGTATTGACTTGCCTGTAAGATCTGTATATCTGCTTATTACTTCTCCTATTGAAGGTCCTGCTATAAGAAAGAGATCTATATCTCCGGCATCTGATCTGAAGCTTGAGTAACGATGCCAGTAATTTCTCTTTTCACGTCCCATATTAAAGTCACATTCTGCTGTTGTATGATAGAAATATCCAACTGCCTTATGGGTTGAACCTGAAAGCTTTATATAAAATGGGATATGCTTATACAACGAATCTGTTTCCTTAGGATTATAGCCCATTGCATCACCAGGAGCCATATTCATATACTTTTCAGCCTTATTAATATCTCCCCCTTTCTCACCAAAGCCATAAAAGTAGTCATCCGCTTCTATCTGGCTTGTATGTATCCGCCTTTTATTTGAATCCTCTCTATATGCAAGATCTGTAATATCTGCATGTAATAATGTTCCACCTTTATCATATACACATATACGGAATGGATTCTTTTCAATTTCTATACGAAGCTTACTTCCGCAAATAACTGCCTTGTCAGCTCCATCCACAAGCTCTGAGTATGCCACTTCAACTCTTTTTCTATAGCCCTTTAAAAACTCATCTGTTCTTGAGTCCCATGCTGTCATAGCAAGACTATATGAAGCTTCATCCCAGTCTCCATCAAAGCCGGCTCTTATTCTGATTATTTCATCTGTGAGAAACCATATTCTTATTTCTACTGAATCTGTAATAACCGAATAATAGTTAGTGTTATAGGTTACATTTTCTGCCTTATAACATATTCTCATATTATTTTTTATCTCCTTTCAGTAATCTGATAATCTCTTGTTTATGTTTTGTTTATAATTAATTTATACAACTATTCAATAATTAAAACTATACAGATATTGACAGGATAAATTGGTTTTTTTACATTTCTTGCACTTTCAAGCTTTTAGTTGTATACTACTTATAATATATTAAATATAATTATGCAGTTGTGAAATGTATAAATATTGCTTTATATAAACAATTATTACACGGTTAATATATCTGGGAATATGTTAAGAGCAGCTTTAGAACAGCTCTTAATAAGCATAGAATTGGAGAAGATTATTATGATAGATGTAGCACAGAACCTTATGTCACTTGGTGAATCCATAGCTGCAGCACATACGGCCAGCGTCAACGATAATATGATACGTTCGCACTATCACGATTATTATGAATTGTATTTTTTAGATAATGGTGAAAGATATCACTATATAGACGATAAATTGTATAAAACCGAGGCTGGTGATTGTATTATATTCCCACCTCAGACTATGCATCGTTCCTACAGTGAACAAGGATGCACATTTTCAAGGATTGTACTTTATTTCAGGCCGGACATAATCTCCTCCGATGCCCTAAGACAGAAGCTTGCAGCTTCATACTGTGTATACAAGTCTGATACGGAATCATTAAAAATGTTAAGAAGGCTTATGTACTATTTTCTTGAAGCCCAGAACTCAGCCTCAGCATACAAGCAGGAACAGATGGAAGCACTTGTGAATCTTATAATTATTATAGTTCTTGAAATGAAAGAGAGCACCATTGGTATTGAAAGACATAATAGAACAACGCAGATTATTAACTATATCAACAACAACTATGAACATGACATATCACTTGATGTTCTTGCAGATATGTTTCATATAAGTACTTACTATCTTTGTCGTGAATTTAAGAAAAATACTAACCGTACTGTTGTTGACTATATAAAACACACGCGCATAATGAACGCAGAACGTTTATTCAAGGAAACTGATAAAAATGTCACCGAGGTTGCAACGCTGACCGGATTTTCCAACCTCACACACTTCAACCGCGTTTTTAAAGAAATAGCCGGAGTAAATCCTTCGCAGTATAAGAAGTTACATGCAAAGAATTAATTAACTACAGCGTAGTATTGACGGCATTTCACAGAAAGTCTTAACAAACAGCCTGCGGCAAATGATTGATGATGGGCTGGCATATCTCCATGATTATCAGGAGCAGCCGCCAAGAGTCAAATATGTTTTAACGGAACTGGTGCGGGATATTAAGCGTGGTAAACTCTACTTTACTGGAATAAAGAAAACAATTCCAAAAACCTTATTGGACAAGAGACTCGCTTTGTACCGGATTATGAAGTAGTGGCTCTGGCAGAATTTTTTCATGTATCTTGTGAATACCTTTTAGGTCTGGAAAACAAAATATAAGCAGTAATCAGTGTACGGTTAATTTTTTCTACTGATTGCTGCTTATATTTTTGATATAACTCATCACAACCTTATAATCTTCTTCATAAGGTTCATTCCAGACAGCATCATAAATTGGCTCTTTGCTAAAAACCTTTCCCATATTCCTTGCTAATCATCTGGCTCTTTACAATTACAGTTTCTTTACAAACAATGCCCGAATCGCATTTAATACAGCCAGAATCATCACACCTACATCTGCAAAAATTGCAAGCCACATATTGGCAATTCCTACTGCTCCAAGAATCAGACAAATCAGTTTTACGCCAATGGCTACTGAAATATTTTGATATACGATCTTCAGACACTTTCTGGAAATCTTAATGGCAGTTGCTATCTTCATAGGATCATCATCCATAAGCACTACGTCGGCGGCTTCTATGGCTGCATCAGAGCCCATAGCTCCCATTGCAATACCAATGTCTGCTCTGGATAATACCGGAGCATCGTTAATTCCATCTCCTACAAATGTCAGTTTATCTCTTGCCCCTTTTATTTTCAATAATTCTTCTACCTTTGCCACTTTATCTGCCGGAAGAAGTTCGCTGTATACTTGATCAATTCCCAAAGAAGCAGCTACCTGTTCAGCCACTTTCTTTGCATCGCCCGTAAGCATTACTGTCTTTTCAATACCAGCTCGTTTCAGTGCCGCTATCGCTTCTTTTGAATGTGGTTTTACAATATCGGAAATTAGGATATGCCCGGCATATTTTCCGTTAATAGCTAAATGTATAATTGTTCCCACCTGATGACAATTAAGTGGCTTTACATGAATGTGCTTCATCAATTTGTCATTTCCTGCTGCAACTTCCACACCGTCAACCTTTGCAATGACACCATTTCCGCTGATTTCTTGAATGTCTGTCACACGAGAACGGTCAATTTGTTTTCCATAAGCTCTCTGTAAACTTTTACTAATCGGATGGGAAGAAGCACTCTCTGCCAACGCCGCATATTCAATCAGCTTTTCTTTCTCCATCTCATTATGATGGATTCCATTTACTTCAAAAACGCCCTGTGTTAAAGTTCCGGTTTTATCAAATACAACATATTTTGTCTGGGATAAAATTTCCAAATAGTTAGAACCCTTTACCAAAACACCTGCCTTGCTGGCTCCTCCAATTCCTGCAAAGAAACTAAGTGGAATACTGATTACCAATGCACAAGGACAACTGATTACCAAGAAGGTCAATGCTCTGTAAATCCACACTCCCCAATCGGCTGGCAAATCCATAAAGAACATACGTACAATCGGTGGCAAAAGAGCCAAAGCTAATGCGGCATAACATACAGCCGGGGTATAGATTCTAGCAAATTTTGATATAAAATCTTCGGATTTTGATTTTCGTGAGCTTGCATTTTCCACAAGATCCAAAATTTTTGAAACAGTGGATTCCCCAAATTCTTTCGTGGTCTGGATTCTAAGTACGCCAGTCATATTAATGCATCCACTGATAATTTCATCGCCAATGTTTGCTTCTCTAGGAAGGCTTTCTCCTGTCAAAGCACTGGTGTTCAGACTGGATGTGCCTTCGACAATGACACCGTCAATGGGAACTTTTTCTCCCGGCTGTACTACGATAACACTTCCAATACCAACTTCGTCCGGATCAACCTGCTCCAATTTGTTATTCCGTTCCACATTTGCATAATCAGGGCGAATATCCATCAGATCACTGATATTACTACGGCTCTTTCCAACCGCATACCGCTGAAACCATTCTCCTATCTGATAAAACAGCATAACTGCGATTGCTTCCAGATATTCACCATTTTCATAAACAGCTAATGATAACGCACCTACTGTGGCTACTGCCATCAGAAAGTTTTCATCAAATACCTGTCCGTTTTTGATACCTTTTAATGCTTTTTGTATAATATCGCAGCCAATGATAGCGTAATCAATCAGATAACAGAGCAACCGTATCCACCGCCCTGCAGACGGGAATAAGAATTGATCTAATTTACTAAAAGTTTCTGCTGATAAAGACTGCAATACCAGCAATATTACCGTGGCTGCCAGTATCCGCACCAGCATGGTCTTTTGCTTTTTTGTCATTCCGGAATTTTGTTTATTTCCAATTATGAGAAAAATAATTGCCATAAGAATAACAGCTAAAAATAATATATTAAAAATAACACTGTCCATTTCTATCTCCTTTCAATTATTGCTTAATAGTTTAATATTTGTTATAAAAAAACACCCTCGAAACTGTCCAGGCTTTTCAAGGGTGCTTTTCCGGTTACTTGGTCAGCTAAAAGTTAAAGAGCAATCTCACAATCCGGTTCTACCTTCTTGCAAGCCTTTAAAACATCTTTCATAACGGTTCCCGGCTCTTTTCCTTCCTCAAACTCCACAATCATCTTCTGTGTCATAAAGTTTACGGTTGCTGCTGAAACACCATCTGTCTTACGTGCTGCATTCTCCATCAGATTTGCACAGTTTGCACAGTCCACTTCAATTTTGTACGTTTTTTTCATGATTAAAATCTCCTTTTATTTTCACGAACGATTAAACACTTGTTTAATCGTCTTGAGTTTATTATACTTCTATTTTTCTCTCCGTCAACAGAATTTACAGTGTTCGTTCCGTTTGGGACAAATGCTATTCCATTTGGTACAAAAAAAGTTCAAACTATCTTGAAAAGTGAGTTTCCGTTTGGGATAAATTCATTTCTATTCAGGTTGCACAATTTGATTTCCATGCGTTATACTAGAGTAAAGATTTAACTACAAGCGCCTATGTCTGCTGCTGCAGACATTATCATAATCAAAAAAGAGGTACAACATATGACACAAATTACATTGCCACATAATCATGGCGAATCAGCCGATGAGCTGTTTTCTCTGCTCCCTGCTCCACAGGAATTTCTGACATCCTCTGAACTATTCGGATTACTTAGTGATGAAAGCAGACTGCGTATTTTTTGGATTTTATGTCACTATGAAGAATGCGTAATCAACCTGTCTTCCCTTGTTGGTATGAGCAGTCCTGCTGTATCTCATCATCTAAGACAATTAAAAACCCGACGGCTGATTGTCAGCCATCGAAGTGGAAAGGAAGTCTATTATAAAGCTGCTGATACCCCACAGGTTCACACTCTGCATAGCTGCCTTGAAAGATTAATTTCCTTATCCGATTCCACAGAGCATCAAACGGAGGTATCAAATGACACGAAAACACGATAAAAATACGGAAGATATTTTGAAAGATATTCCAAATGGAAAAATCATCATAAACCGCCATAACAGTACACATGAAAACACTGTTTTCAATAAGGATTTTCGCTATTGCTCCGATGGAAGGGGGCTAGTAAATACCTATTCTGTTTTTCCCGGAATCGAACTTTCTTTTAATTATTACTATGCAAATTATTTTGAATTTCAGCATAGACCTGTCCACTCTGCTATACAGATTAATCACTGCCGAAGTGGAAGAATGGGCTGGAAAATGCAGGATCAATCCACAATATATTTGGGTCCCGGAGATTTATCTCTCCACACACTGCATTCATGTGCAGATTCTGCCATGAACCTGCCATTAGGATATTATCAAGGTGTATCCGTCTTCATTGATTTGGATGTGCTGACTGCTACACCACCAGACATTCTTTCTGAAGCAGGCATCAACGGAAATAACCTCT
>OGYW01003323.1_pt1 | contig 10823 bp, 13 predicted proteins | sample 1576621 | NCBI WGS metagenome assembly OGYW01 (sample SAMEA3541528, study PRJEB24748) | human gut metagenome | biome: human gut; feature: human-associated habitat; material: faeces | place: China | collected 2012 | reverse complement strand
TAGAAGAATACATCGGCAACGTAAAGCCCGCCACTCGCAAGATTATTAAGATCATGTAAGGCTAAATATCATTCCCTATGTCGGGGCTGTTCCCCTCTCAAAGTTAACTGCCGCGCCATGATCCAACAAATGTATAACGAACTGCAAACAGAAAAGGGCTATCGCCCAAAACCAGCAAAAATGTACACGGTGTATTGCATCACGCACTGGAGCAAGTTCAGAAAACGGGTTTTATCTGTAACAATCTTCTCGCAACTGTCACGCTGCCGCGCATTGGAAAAAAACAGATAAAGCCTCTGGAAGATGATGAATTATGCACGTTTCTTAAGGAGATTCGCGGAGATACCTACGAGCTGGTGTACTTCGTCACCGTTTTCACGGGGCTGCGGCAAGGAGAAGTGCTTGGTTTGACTTGGGACTGTGTGAATTTTGAAAAACACACACTGCTGATAAACAAACAGCACGGCAAGAAAAAAGGCACTTGCGAGTATTGCTTCAGCAGTCTAAAAAACGACCGTCCCCGCCTCATCGAAGCGGCAGACGGTGTGATGGATGCACTTAAAAAACAGCAGATTCGGCAGCAGCGATGGGCAGCACGGTTGAAAGATGGCTGGGAGAACTCAGACAATCTTGTATTCACCACAGAAACAGGCCGTTACCTCTGCAATCAAACGGTCTATCTTGCATTCAAAAAAGTCATGTGCCGCCTTCACCTTGATGCGACAAGGTTCCATGATCTTCGCCACACCTACGCCGTTAACAGTCTAAAGTCCGGCGATGACATCAAAACTGTACAGGAAAACCTTGGACACCAAACGGCGGCATTCACACTTGATGTATATGCCCATGCCACAAGCAGCATGAAGCATGCAAGCGCAAACAGAATGGACCAATACATCCACAATGTGACCAAGCCGTAAAGGGTATAAATAAGGGTCAAAGAATCGCAGAAACGAAAAAAATCCTTGAAAGCACAATGCTTTCAAGGATCAATCATGGTGCGCGAGGCGGGACTTGAACCCGCACGTCCGTAATGAACACTAGAACCTGAATCTAGCGAGTCTGCCAATTCCACCACTCGCGCATATTTGATTTTTAAAAAGATGGTGCGGATGGCGGGACTTGAACCCGCACGTCCATACGAACACTAGCACCTCAAGCTAGCCTGTCTGCCAATTCCAGCACACCCGCATGTTCATCTTTCAAACGGCTGTCTCTCAACGACCGCTTGGCCATTATAAGCCCAAAATAGGCCAAATGTCAACCTTTTTTTGAGAGAAATAATAAAAAAATTTGCTGTAAGAGAAATGGCGGAAAAGCTCAGATTTTCCAAACTTTTCCGGCATCTTTTTCGTGTTAAAGCTGCGCGAGCGTCTCCCCCACCGCGCCCGTGATGACAAGGTCGGCACCAAGTCCGCGGTCGAGTGGCGTCTTGTTGATGACAACGAGCTTGTGTCCGCGATAGTAGCGCACGAGGCCCGCCGCCGGATAGACCGCGAGCGATGTGCCCGCGATGATGAGCACGTCGGCCTCCTGAATGTACTCCACCGCGCGATAGAGTGTCTTTTCGTCCAGTCCCTCTTCGTAGAGCACCACGTCGGGCTTGATGCGCCCGCCGCAGGTGCAGCGCGGCACGCCCTGCGAATGCTTGATGTAGGACACGTCGTAGAACTTGCCGCACTTCTCGCAGTAGTTGCGCAAGGTGCTTCCGTGCAGCTCGAGGACATTCTTGCTGCCCGCCGCCTGATGCAGCCCGTCGATATTCTGCGTGATAACGGCCTTGAGTTTCCCTTCCTTTTCCCACTCGGCGAGCTTTAAGTGCGCGGCGTTGGGCTTTGCGCCTTCGCAGAGGAGCTTCGCGCGGTAAAAGGCGAAAAACTTCTCGGGATAGCGCTCATAATACGTGTGACTCAGGATCGCCTCCGGCGGGTCGTCCCACTGCTGATGATACAGGCCATCCACGCTGCGAAAATCCGGGATACCGCTCTCGGTCGAAACACCTGCCCCGCCGAAAAAGACGATATTGTCCGTTCCGTCAATGAGTTCCTTCAGCTTTTTGATTTCTTCCGTCATCGGTTCTCCTTTTGCGCTCGTGCGCTTATCTCACATAGCTCTTGTCAATCTGCACCACAGCGAAATAGCTCGGATCAAGCTCGTGTACCGCCTTTTTGATCTTCTCCTCCGCTTCCCTGTCGCTCATTTTGCAGCCGTAGGGAACAACGGCGTCGAAGATCACATTCGTGTGCGTCGGCCCCGTGACCATGCGGAAATCGTGGATGGAGATGTTCTCGTCGATGCCGCGCACCAGTGCTGCGATCCTCTGGTGCGTGACATTCACCGCTTCATCGTTCGTCACGATGGGGTCCATGTGGATGACCGCCTCACAGCCAAGCTTGTCGTGCAGCTGCTTTTCCACGTTGTCGATCTCGTCGTGCAGGGTGAGAATATCGCCGTGCGCGGGCACCTCGGCATGCAGCGAGATCATCACGCGGCCGGGGCCGTAATCGTGCACCACAAGGTCGTGGATGCCACACACGGCCTTATTCGCCATCACAATATCGCGGATCTCCTGCACGAACTCTTCGGACGGCGGCTGGCCGAGCAGCGGCGAGAGCGTATCCCTTGCCGCCTGTACGCCCGCCCACAAGATGAGCAGCGACACGACCAAGCCGCACCAGCCGTCGATCTGCCAGTGCAGGAAATAGCCCGCGAGTGTCGCAAGCAGCACCGCCGCGGTCGCCGCGCAGTCGGACAGGCTGTCCGCCGCGGTTGCCTGCATGGCGGCGGCGCTGATCTTCTTCCCCACGCCGCGGTTGTAGCAGTACATGTAGAACTTGGCGCAGATGGAGACAAGCAGGATCGCCACCGTCAGCACGCTGCACTCCACAGCCTCGGGATGCAGGATCGCGCCCACGGCATCGCGCAGCAGCTCAAAGCCCATCAGCAAAATGACGATCGAGACGATGAGGCCCGAGATATACTCCAGCCGCCCGTGGCCGAACGGATGCTCGGGGTCGGGCTTCTGCCCGGCCAAACGAAAGCCCAGCAGCGTCACGATGGACGCGCCCGCGTCGGACAGGTTGTTGAAAGCGTCCGCCGTGACGGCGACAGAGCCCGCAAGCGTGCCGGCAAACAGCTTGAGCGCGAAAAGCAGCAGGTTGATGGCAATGCCCACCGCGCCGCAAAGCACACCGTAAGCGCGCCGCACTGCGGCATCAGACGTGTTCTGATAGTCTTTGATGAACCGACTCGCAAGAAAACCGATCATAGTCTTCCCTCACTCGCTTTTGATCTGTAATTTCATGCGGCAGCAGAGGCGGTCAAGGTCTTCATCCGTTGCCGCAGGGATGCGCAGCTTCGCGCCGCAGCTTTTGCACACAAGATCGACGTAGGTGCTGTGGATCTCCATGCCGTAGCTTTTGCTGCCGCAGGAGCAGGTGATACCGTCCTTGCGCGCGGCGATCTCCTTGAGCTCGGAGAGGATCTCGTACATGATGACGCTGTCGGCAAAGGCGGCGGGGTCGTCGCCCTGCTCGCGCTCCTTGGCCGCCGCGAGCGAGAGCTGCTCCATCTCGTGCTCGACGGCGTAGTCCTCGCCGATAAAGCAGCAGAGCATTTTCGTATCGGGGCAGGCAAGGCCGATGCCGCGCCCGTGCAGGAGCTTGTCGGCGCTGCACTCCGCCAGATGCTCCTCACCGCACACGCCGCACGGCACACTCAGGCGGAATTTGTTCTCCTCCGCCTCGATGGTCAGGCTTGACTCGCCGCACTCACAGCTCACGACCGCACCCGAGGCGCTCAGGGCAAACACGCTTCTCTGCTGGATGACGCGCTTGTGGCACGCGGGGCAGAGATAGCCGATGGTACGCATTTCTTCTTTCATTCCATTTCCTCCCGGAAAGTAAAATATCATATGGTAATTTGAATATTATACCGCGTCCGTGCACAAAAAGAAAGGGAGAAACACGCTGTTTCTCCCTTTTCTTTTTGGTTTTCGCGCTTTACGGCTTGACCGCGATGGCCTCGATCTCGACCAGCGCGCCCTTGGGCAGGGCGGCCGCCTGCATCGCACAGCGCGCGGGGCACTCGCCGGAGAAATACTTGCCGTACACCTCGTTGACAACGCCGAAATCGCCGATATCGATCATAAACACGGTCGTCTTGACAACGTCCTCAGCCTTGCAGCCAGCCGCCTCGAGCACTGCGAGCAGATTCTTGATGCTCTGCTCCGCCTGCTCGGACGTGCCGCCGGGAACAAATGCGCCGGTCGCCGGGTCCAGCGGAAGCTGGCCGGAGACAAATACAAAACCGTTTGCTTCGATCGCCTGGGAGTAGGGGCCGACGGCGCCGGGGGCAGTGGTCGTAGAAATCACATGCTTCACGGAAAAATCCTCCTATATCAATGTATTTTCATCATAACATCTTGCGCAATATGCGTCAAGTACTCATATTCTTGGAAAAACGGCAGAAACTAATGCCACTTTTGAGGGATTCCCCTAAATCCATCGGAAAGGAAGAGCGTGATGGAGCAAAAAACCGTCGGCGCGCAGACGCGCCGCCTGCGCACATGTCCCTCCGTCCTCTCGTTCGCCGCCGTCGGCGGGCGGTTCGAGGGTGAAGGCCCGCTGCGCGAATACTTTGACGAATTGAGCGAGGATCACTTCTTCGGCGAGAAGACCTGGGAAAAGGGTGAGAGTACCATGCAGCGCCACGCGCTCTCCCGCGCGCTGGAAAAGGTGGGGCTCAAGGTGAGTGACCTTGACCTCATCTTCGCGGGTGATCTTTTGAACCAGTGCGTCGGCTCGTCGTTCGCTCTGCGAGAGAGCCGCATCCCATTCTATGGACTCTACGGTGCGTGCTCCACGATGGGCGAGAGCCTGTCGCTCGCCGCATTGATGCTCGACGGCGGGTATGCCTCTTGCGCCGCGGCGCTGACCTCCTCGCACTTCTGCACCGCCGAGCGGCAGTACCGCATGCCGGTGCCCTACGGCTCGCAGCGCACGCCGACCGCGCAGTGGACGGCCACAGGCAGCGGTTGCTGCCTCCTCGCGTGCGAGGGCGAGGGGCCCTATATCACACACGTGACAACCGGGAAAATCGTCGACAAGGGCGTCGCCGACGCAAACAACATGGGCGCGGCGATGGCCCCCGCCGCCTATGACACGCTGTGCGCGCTCTTTCGCGACACGAGGACAAAACCCGAAGACTATGACCTCATCGTGACGGGCGACCTCGGCAGGCTCGGGCATCAGATCGTCTCGGACTTTTTCGCGCGCGATGGGCTCCCTCTCGGTGAGCGCTACACCGACTGCGGGCTTCTGCTCTACGACATCGAATCGCAGGACATGCACTGCGGCGGCAGCGGTTGCGGCTGCTCGGCAAGCGTTTTGTGCGGGTATCTGCTGCGCGGGATGCGCGAGGGCAAATGGAACCGCATCATCTTCGCGCCGACGGGCGCGCTGCTCTCCCCCACGACGACATTTCAGGGCGAGAGCATCCCCGGCATCTGCCACGCGGTCGTATTCTCGAATCACAAGGAGGGATAAGCGGTGGATTATCTGAACGCCTTTCTCTGCGGCGGCATCCTCTGCGCCATCGGACAGATTCTCATCGACAAAACGCCCCTCACGCCCGCGCGTATCCTGACGGGCTATGTCGTCTGCGGCGTTTTACTGACGGCCATCGGCGTCTACGAGCCCATCGTCAAATGGGGCGGCGCGGGCGCAACCGTGCCGCTGCTCGGCTTTGGCTACTCGCTCGCCAAGGGCGTGGAAAAAGCCGTTCAAGAGCAGGGGTGGCTCGGCGTGATGACCGGCGGCCTCAGCGCCACGGCGGGCGGCATCGCCGCAGCGGTCGTCTTTGCTGTGCTGATGGCGCTCATTTTTAAGCCCGGCGACAAACGGTAATAATAAAAAAAGAGGAGAGGGTTTTCACCCTCTCCCCTTTTATGGAAAATCGCTTTTTACGATGCGCGCAGGCCGGGCTCTTCGATCTGCTCAAGCGTCATCACTCTGGTGTGGCAGATCGGCTTCCACTCGACCTTCGTAAAGAGCGACACAATGCAGATCGGCACGTAGGTGAGCATGAAGAGCGGGAACGTGAAGGCGTAGAGCACCTTTTTCCACGCCGCGCAGCGGATATTCTTCCACTCCGTCACGGTCGTGATCGCGCCGAGCACAAAGAGCGTTAAGTACAGGCTCATCAGCGTTTGCAGCACGGAGACCGCCAGCACCGCCATCGAACCGCCTGACGTCGCGTTCGCGATCGCCGCGCCGATGTTCACGACCACGCTCACACCCGTGAGCACCGCCGCGGGCATGATGTTCATCGTCATGTCATAGCAGGAAAAGCTGCCGCGCGCAATGCCGGAGAAGAGCTCGGAGGCGTACTTGCGGAACACCTGCAGGTAGCCCTTCGACCAGCGCATGCGCTGGCGCCAGGACTGGGCAAAGCTCGTGGGCTGCTCGTCATAGAGCACCGCGCCCGCCGCGTAGCCGACCTTTTCCCCGCGCACGACGTTGTCAATGGTAAACTCGATGTCCTCGGTCAGCAGGAAGAAGTTCCAGCCGCCGCACGCTTCCAGCACACCGTCGGAAAACAGAAAGCCTGTGCCGGACACGGCGCAGCTGCTTCCAAGGCGCATGCGCGCGTTATTGAGATACTGCGCCTCGCGCAGGAACCACAGCGCATAGCCCGCGGAGATCCAGTTGTCGCCGTAGTTTTTGGAGTTGCGGTAGCACGTCACGATCTCATAGCCGCTGGAGTAGACCTTCTCGATCTCGGAGATGAAGTTCGGGTCGAGGATATTGTCGGCGTCCAGCACGAGATAGGCATCGTAGTGCTTGCGGCCCGGGCGCTTGATGCGCTTGAGCATTTCATTGAGCACATAGCCCTTGCCGACATGCACCGTATCGTGGCGCTCAAAGACGATCGCGCCGCGCTCGCGCGCCACGCGGGCCGTGTCATCCGTGCAGTTATCCGCGCCGACGTAGATGTCCACGTGGTCCATCGGATAGTTCTTCTGCGCGTGGATGCTGTCGAGCAGCTGGCCGATGACGTTTTCCTCGTTGCGCGCGGCGATGAGGACGGCAATGCGGTGGTTTTCATTGCGGCAGGTGAATTTTTTCCGCTTCAGCAGCGCCACCGCCACATAGAAGAATTGATAGGAATAACATACGAAAAATAGCGCCATGATGACGGCGTTGATCGTGATGACAGTCTGCATAATATGTTCCTCCATTGCCGGAAGCTCCGGCCCATTTTGGTTTCTTTCCCGCCTGTGGGAAAAGTTATATCATGCAAACCTTGTGATTCCACTGTGAAAATTCTTAACAAATTCCGAACATCCACGGTAGAAATTATTAAGCCCTGAAATGAGTAACAGGCAGCGCCGCTGGCGCTGCCTGTTCACTCTTTTATAATGTAATCGCGCCCGGTTTGACATCGAAATCGTGGTTGGCGATGCACGCAACGCAGTTCCGCTCCCGACTCTGTGCCCTGATCCACGCGAGCGACTTTTTCTGCGCCGCGCGGTCGTCGGCGATGCCGGAGAGCAGCATCTGCTCCCACGATTTTTTCGCGTAGCCGCCGTCGGCGCAACCTCCCGTCCTCCCCCGTGATCCTGAGCGCGCACAGGCCCTTGGAATGGCCCGGAATGTTGACCATCACGAGCATCCCGTCACCGAACACGTCGTAAGACCGGCCTGCGGAGCCCATAAGGCCATTCCAGTCGAAGGTCTGCATCTTCGTGCCGCGCCACCAGTCCGCATTGTAGCGGATGCGGTTGACGGGTGAGCCGTTCTCCGCGAAGCGCAGTTCGTCCTTCAAAACGAGAATTTTCTTCGCGTCCGCGACCAGCTTGAGGCCGTTCGCGTGGTCGCAGTCAAGATGCGAGAGCAGCACCGCGTCCCAATCGACAGGCGCGACGCCCCGCGCCGCGAGCTGCTCGTCGATGGCCGCACTGCTTTCGACAACAACCTGATTCGTAAAATACAGCGGCAGCGAGCCGAGCGAGCGGATCTGCGCCCTGCGCTCAAAGACGCCGTGCGGGCTCATATCGCGGTGCCTGCCACAGTCGAACAGAACGTTCCCGTGCGCGCACTCGATGAGATAGGCCGAAACCGGCAGCCAGAGCCGTTTCGACTTTCTATCCAGCACGCCAGACGCCTTGAGCGCGCTGTAATGCTCGCCGCCGAACGGCAGCTCCGGCGCGACGCACACCTTGCCGATGGGGAAAATATGAATCTTGATCTCGCTCATCGTCTGCCTTCCGTCTTGAAATGCCATCAAATCCCGCTTTTTTCGATCTCTGCCAAAAGGCACTTGCAGCCCTCTGAGACATCCCGCCACGTCGCTTCAAAATCGCCTGTATACCACGGGTCGGCGACGTCGCCCGGGCGGTCGGTGTAGTCGAGCAGCCGGTGCATCTTCCCCGCCGGATCACCGCCGCAGATACGCTGCATGTTTTTGAGGTTCGCGCCCTCCATGCCGATGAGCAGATCGTACTCCTCGTAGTCCTGCGCCGTGAGCTGGCGCGCAGCGTGTCCCTCGCAGGAAATGCCGTGCTCGGCGAGCTTGCGCCGCGCGGGCGGATAGACGGGATTGCCGATCTCATCGCGGCACGTCGCCGCGGAGTCGATCTGAAATTCGTCGGCAAGTCCTGCCTTTTCGACCAGGTCCTTCATCACAAATTCCGCCATCGGGCTGCGGCAGATATTGCCCAAGCAGATAAATAAGATTTTCGTCATAGTCTTTCTCCGTAAGTTTTGATAACCGTAGTGTAACAGAAAAATGGAAAATCGTTGAGAAGAAATGCTGCCTTTTCGTTCAGAACTTGTTTGTAAATTCGATACTGCCTTTCCAGTCCATAGAAGGCGTGCTAGGATTTTATGGGAGCGCAGAACACGCTAAAGAAGTACGGAGGTGTCACATGACTGCAGATCAAGGACAATATGAGAAATTTATGGCAAAACTTTCTAAATCAGGATTGGAACTCCAAAAGGACTTTAGCCGCCTCTCGCCGGAAAATCAAAAGCGTTTTATGCAAGAGGTCAACCAAAGGCTAAAGTGTTTTGGACATGCAGTAACCATTACCGATATTCTACAGAGTCTATTTCGTGGGACGAGCTGCTATCTTCTGCCCAGGATAAAATTATAAACAATAGCGTCAACTGTAGAACAAAATCGGTGAAGTAAACTACTATGTCGCCCACAATGTAGCCCACGGAAGGAACTATTCCAAACCGAAGCAAAAACGTTTTTACCAAAAACAAGAAAAACCTTGAAACCGTTATGGCTTCAAGGTTTTTACTTGGCGCGGAAGAGAGGATTTGAACCTCCGCGGCGCTTTTTACACGCCCTACTCCCTTAGCAGGGGAGCCCCTTCGGCCTCTTGGGTACTTCCGCAGGTCGATGGAAAAATTCAGTTGGCGGAGAGAGTGGGATTCGAACCCACGGATGCTTTCACATCGCCGGTTTTCAAGACCGGTGCCTTCAACCGCTCGGCCATCTCTCCGGATAATGAGTTCACGTCTAACTCTCAAACGCAAGAATAATATTACCATATTGACGCCTGGAAATTCGATTACCGGATTTACCATGACGCGTTCGTGGAAAACAACAAGGTAGCGGGAATTTACCTGCACAGAGCGGCTACGGCCAACGCTTAACGGAGGTGGTATTGATGGCAGAAGAAAGAACCTTTGCTTTTACCAACGGCGACATTTTAGTGGAGAACGTCCCCTACGCGGCGGGAGAAGCGCCCACCGCCGCCGAGTTCAAGGCGCTGATCGACGCTTTCATTAACGCCGGCATCATGGCGCCCGCGTCCGAGGACTAACGCTATGGCGCGGTTTATTGGATTAATTGTGAAAAATCAGCCCGTGAAGGTGCCTGAGAAGTCACCGGAACAGCCTGTGAAGCGAACCGGCGGCAGAAAGCCGAGACAGTAAGGAGGAAAGCGGTATGGGAAATTTGGAAAGGTTAAAAAGCAGGACGGGCGAAACCGACGAGGCTCTGCTGAATGATCTTTTGGAAAGCGCGAAAGCCGTGATCCTTTCCCGCCGCTATCCTTTTGGAAACGGAACCGAAGCCTTGGAAGCCAAATACGAGGACTTACAGCTTAGAATCCATCGACCTATATGCCAAGCTGGGCGGTGAGGGAGAAATAAGCCACTCGGAAAACGGAATCAGCCGAACCTGGGCGGCGGCTAACATTTCCCCTGACTGGCTTTCTGAAATCGTTCCTTTCGTGGGGGTGTTTTAAATGCGTGACCTGCGCCGCAACCTTTCCACGGTATATTACAAGCTGTATGCGGGGCAGACGGAAATTATTGATTCCAACGGCTACCGGACCGGTTCTCCCTCTCCCAAATACGGAGAGCTTCAGTCCGCCAGGCTGTGCGTATCGTCCAACAAGGGCTCGTCTGAATCTGAGCTTTTCGGATCCCTGGAGGACTACGACCGGACCATGACCACAGCGGATACCGCCTGTCCTATCGACGAAAACACCGTTTTATGGCTGGACGGCGCTTCCACGGACGAGGCCCACAATTACATTGTGAAAAAGCGTGCGCCGGAAAAACAGCGTAGCCTACGCGGTAAAGAAGGTGACGGTCCGTGCCTAGAAAAACCATTTCTATGTCCCTGGGCGGTTCTTCCATTCGCGCGGCGCTGAAGGAGCTTGCCTCCTATCAGGCATGGGTACGGCAAAAAACCAGCGAACTGACGGAACGGCTTGCCTCCATCGGCGCCTATGAAGCCACTGTCCGTTTTTCCCGCGCCCAGTACGACGGCGAAAAACAAGCCGAGGTCAGCGTGGAGCC
>OGYW01003321.1_pt1 | contig 10827 bp, 7 predicted proteins | sample 1576621 | NCBI WGS metagenome assembly OGYW01 (sample SAMEA3541528, study PRJEB24748) | human gut metagenome | biome: human gut; feature: human-associated habitat; material: faeces | place: China | collected 2012 | reverse complement strand
CCATACTGCATAGGTGCGAAGTTAGTGAATGTTTTGTAAATGCACAAATAAAGGGTAAATGTTATCAAAATTTGTTAAATTAGTATTTTAATTATATATTAAATAAATTATAAAAGGAATCATTCATAAAAATTGAAAAAAGAAAATAAAAAAAAATGAGCAGCCTGCTTTTTTTATTAAAATTAATTAAGAATATCACATATATTGATATAAAAATCGAATACAAGACACGAAAATAAGACTGCTTTTTAAGCAGCCTTTTTTAATTTACTAACATTAGCACGAATTATCGTTGATACAAGACCAGGAATATTTTTTATAGATCGTTCATACACTATATATTGTCTATAGATATCTGCTAACGCATACATCAATAAATCGAAAGAGTAGTGAACGGCTATATTTGCTAAATCCTCCAAATCAAGTTTACTGATTTTAATCAATTTATAATTTGATATATTAGTGTCTATATTAATAAATTCTCTAAAACGTACAGGTGGAATATCACCTGAGTTAATGTTAGGAATTACTGTATTAAAATCATTAATAAATGACTTTAACCGGTCAATATTTTCTTCTAATAGAATTTGTTTTTGCTTCTTAGCAATATATCTTGAAGAAATTTCAAATCTTATGATATTATCATTAATAGTGACATTAAAAATATCAGCATCTGAATTAGACATATGTTGTTTTATAATGCAAGGCTTGCAATACTTAGGAAGCATATGTCTTATTTCAGATATTGATTTGTGATCCACGCTTGCCTGACCCTTAAGATTAGAACTATCAAGGTTGATAAGCTCACGCAAGTAAATTCTTAATGTTACAATTGAATTAATATCAAAAAGTTTAGTAATTAATTCCTTAGAAAGCACTAAAAATCCCCTGCCGTTTTTGTTAGCAGGAAGGTAATAATTCTCATAATCATTGATAAGCAATGAAATAGTAGATGATGAAGTTTTGGAATATGATATATAAGTATAAGATGATAATATGTCAAGATTATTCCAAATCGTCTTAATGTTGCATTTAAGAATAGATGCCAATTCTTTGATATTAATTTCTTTTATAATCCCAAAACGATCCGGATGATAAAAATGTAATAACATAAATAGCTTAAGTGCATTTGATTTTAACATAGGTCTATAGCCATAACGATTTTTTTCATTATGATATATCTTTTTAGTTACGTTCTTAGTTGTGAGAATTCTATGTGGACAATTGTTACAATTATCAATAGCCATTTTGTAGATATCATTATCGCTGGAGAAGGATTCGATAATTGCTTTATATTTACAAGTAGAGCAGTTATCATTTGAGTAATCGGTAACTTCAACAGAAGAATCAATAATTGTTGTGTAATTTTGCTGAATACCAAGAGCCTGAATTAATACAGCTTTGCCTATATTTGTAAAATTATCCAAAATTCCCACCTCCTTTTTATGGATAATTTAACAATATTATCAAATAAAATCAAATTCTTGTTTTTACTCAAAATTTATCCACATAAGTGTATTTTTTAACTTGTTTTACTCTAAAATTGTCTACTTATCCACAAAATCAAAGTGTTTTACTCTAAAATTATCTACTTAATTTAATAAAATTTTTTTTGTAGAAGTCAAAATAAATATTTTGTGGATTTTACTACTTTTTTATCTACATATAGTTAACAGCTATCCACATAGGGTAGTGGTATTTTAAGGAAAATCAGTATTTAAGCCAAAAATGTAGACATTGTGGATAAAATTTCAAAAAAAAAATGTAGAAAAAGTATTTATATACAATATATAAATATATAAATAGAATAGAAAATTGAAGAAAAATCAATTAAAAAATGATATTTTACTCCAAAAATATCTACTTTTTAAAAATTTACTCTAAAAATATCTACATTGAAAAATAAAAACTAAGTTTTTTACTCTAAAAATATCTACATAAATTTAACATATTATTTAAAAAATGCTGCTGGAAACAGTAAAATTGTAATAAAAAAATAACAAATGCCTATTTTAAGGGATATATAAAAGATTTATCTTATAAAAATAAAAAAAACACGACAAAACTTAAAGAAATACAGATAATTAAGTAAATAAAAAAAGTACAATAAAATTTTCTTAGTTATCAATTAATTATCTACACTTTAATTATGATGATAAAAATGTAGACATTTATAGTTTCTGATTTGATTAAAATAGAGTGGCAGGCAAGTAATTATTTTATCTATCCACTACACCATCTGGCATACGGTTTCAGACAAAGGCAGTTCTTTGCATTGCACATATTTTCAAAAGGAACTAGGAGAATGTATGCTATAAAATTTAGGAGCTTCTTATGTGAGACTTACAGTGTACAAAAGGAACTTCATAGGGCTTACATAAGAGCTCTCTGTAAGGCTCACATAAAAAAGCCGTATGTAAAAACATACGGCAAATAATTATAATAAAAAATCCCTATTTCGTCTATTAATGAGCATTGTCTATCATCTTAGTTTTATCAAAATTCAAATCCTGAATTTCAGCTTCCGATAATGGAAGGAAGTTAATAATAAATACACCATTTTTTAATTCAAAGCTATCGATTACAATATTGTTATCTACAAATTCCTGTAAAGATTCCTGAATTAATTGTAAGTTCTTCTTTTTATTTTTTAATTTAAATCGAACAATCTTCTGGAAGTAAGTATAACTATACTCACTCATCAATGTTTCCTGATTAGCAATCTGCTCACATTTCATTGCATAGCATATAATTCTTGAAAGGTTATTATCAAGAACATCATAAGAAGCAGAAGTTATAGAGATTAACTTTTTCTTTATAATAGCGTTACTTAGTACCTCACCAAATTGAGCTATGGCATAAGGTCTTTCAGCATCTTCTTTGATGACAATATTATCAAATAAGTTGAAATAGATTTTACTGCCAGCTTCCTCATAATAGAAATTGTACTCTACAAGCTTTCTACAAGAATTAGAAATTTTCTTGAGCACATTTTTACCAACGTGATAATCGACAATTTCTTTACCAAGAGTATTAAGATCGACTACTACAGATTTCTCTTTAGAGAATTCCTGCATATTAATATTAGATATAAAAGCATTAACTAATTTCAGGTCATTAGAATCCATAGCCTTTGGTGGAGTAAGTTTGCCGCTGTTGACAGTCACTTCCAAAAGTTCACGGCCTTCTTCATCTCTGATAATTTCTTTTAGCAGATTATCAGATGCTGTTTCCATCATTAATGTAAAAGATGAAGGACTGAAAAGTGGTTTGTCAACTAAGTCAACAGGGAATAATCGAAGGTATGAGTCAATATTACCAGCAAGTTCACTTTCTATGTATTTCCAAGCACTAATAATCAAATCATTCTTTAAAGAATTATATATTGAGTTATAAGTAAAAGATGAAATACCTGGGAAATCAATTAAAAGAGTATTGGAATCATTTTTCCATTCTGTTGCAGCTCTTTTCTTATCTTCGATAATTTCCTGTAAATCTTTATCTCCAAACATTTTAGTATAATCTTCAACAGGAAGAGTCTTTGCCATAGCAACAACAGTAGCTAAAGGGTGTTTGGCATCGTCAATGCTGATTGTATCAATATCATTAATGTATGATTTGTACCAACGTGATCTTTTTTGTAAACGTGATTTCTTTACCTTATTAATTATAGGTACTAAATCTTCACGGCTGGTCTTTCCATCAAGATATTCCATAAGAGTTTCATCAATTAACTCAGCTACATTTTCAGCAGAGAAGTTTAACAAATTTCTTTTCTTATTGAAATAATCAATAATAACTGGATCAATGTGATTAGCTAATTCTTCAATAAATCGGCGAGAGTATTGTTCCATAATATATCTCCTTATATAACAACAAATATAATTTTCATTTTATTCTATATATTAATTGGCAGATAGTGGAAGAGTAGAATATGGATAGATGATTATAATATAGTCTGTCCAGTGTGTTATTGCTCTTTATGTAAATAGCATAATCTTCGATTAATTATATCTAACAATTTATATAGTAATTGTACTCACAATTATAAAAAATATAAACACAAAAATCAAATAGCAGGTTCACACCAGGAAGCTTTTCTTAATTACTTTGGTTGTTGTTGTGTTTATTTTGAAGTAGTGTGGTGGTGTGAGTTTTGGTTAACATATAGACATATGTCGTCATATATTGTATTATATATTATGTAAAAAATCAATAGCACACAGATAAGATTATTTTGTTGTGTTGAAAAGATATAAGAGGTATTTATGTTATGATTTCTGATACATTTAAGAATACTATTTGGATATATTACGAAACTAATTTAAAAGCTCGTACACGAAAAGAATATTGGAATGTTGTAAAGAATTTTGATAAAGTAGTTGGCCACGACCCATTAGAGTTAAGTCATACTGATGCTGTAACTTATTATGAACATATATTAAATAAGATAAGCAAAAATCAATTAAAATACTCTACCGGTGTAATGAGATTATCCGTAATAAGATCTGTATGTAATTTTATTGAATTTAATATGAGTAATCACGGAAAGGAATATACTAATTATTTCAAGGAAATTTCTATTCCAGAAGAAGATAAGTTATTAACAGACAATGATATACCAACACTTAATGAAATAAACAATATTATGGAAACAATACAACAAAATAATGATGAGAAAGCATTTTTAATATTATCCCTTGCCGTCAAATGTGCATTGACTAACACTGAAATATGCAGCCTTAATAAAGAATATATTGCAATTAATTCCAATGACGAAATGTATATTAATTATCCTCCAAAAGGCAATAATCGTATATCAAGAATAATTAAAGTTCCGGATGATGTTGCTGTATTATTAGACAGATATATATGTAATAATAATATAATAGAAGGTGCAATATTTATTAATAAAAGAAAAACACGAATTAAATTAAGGGACACAGAAAGACTTCTTGAAAAATATTGTAAACTTAATATAGAAAAAGGTATGTTAAATAACAAATTCACAATGCAGACCCTTCGTCACGCCGCAATATGTTATATGTTATCGGGTGGAGCTTCAAAAGATCTGGTTGCAAGCTACGCTGGAATAACAACCAAATGGATTACAAGATATGATAAAATAATTAACTCTGATACATACAAACAGGCTGTTGACTATAGTATCATAAGTATCAACGCATAAATATACTAATGAATTGAATTAAACATCAAATCATTAGTATTATTATACAATATATATTATAATTGAAAGTACTAGGAAAAAGATAGTACTTTTCAATTATCTGCTATGTGTTATAATAACAATCGAAAGAGCTTGATATGAGCTCAATACAATTCCCCAATATCCCGCTGAATGATAATTAGTTATTAATTATTGTTTGGTGGGATCCCCTTTTTTATAGGTAATTCTGGCAGATACTTCCTATATTTTAATGGAAGCATATTTATCTGACATTTATAATTGACACGTTCTTTTATTGCTATAGTATTATAAAATCTTATCCATAAATTCTGAATATCATTTTCATTATCTGAAAAATCATCAAGCTGTTTTAATAATTCATTATTATAATCATTATAAAAAAATGCTGTATTATTATTCATATGTATATACGCAATATTTCTCCTGACATCATATATCAAAAAATTCTCGCAATGCAGTCTGTCATTAAAATGATCAATAATCATATATATAATATTATTATCAGGTTCTATTCTGGCTGTCAGAAAACCATTAGCATTTTCATTAAATCGAAGTATCTCTATATAAAAGTGTGCTTCATTAGCTGCCTTTTTATATATTTTATTAAACTGGAATATGTATTCATCATTAATGTTATGCAATACTGAAGTTCCATATTTAAACATTCTCTGCAAACAATGATAAATTACTGAGGCCTTATTATCTGCGATTGACTGTGCAACAGTAAATATCATCTCATATATATCATTAGACAGCTTTAGCTTTATTGTATTGGCAACTTTATCTGATAAGGTTAAATCTGTCCTGATATTTATATAGTTCTCAAATAATGAATAGTTAGAAACAACATCTGCACATCTTACATCAGTATGGCTTGTTCCTGCCTCCCAGGCTTTATATATTGCTGAAAATATCCCCTCTATAGAATTATCACATAAATAAACATCCATAATACTATGCACTTAACTAATCAGCTGGTAGTAATACTGGCTGATCATATCCTTTCTTCTTACTAATCTTTATTCTATCTCTATGTTCCATATAAATATTTCAAATTACAAATTCTTATATAATTATCCTGATAAATATATTATTTTATTCTAATATGTATCTTTATATTGTTCTAATATTTATTATTCACAATTATAATAAAAACATTCGTATCATTCTGATATTACATTGCAGTCAAATAAAGAAAGCTGTTTATAGCAGTCTTTATGTTCTATGTCATATATTTTCTTCTTGTCATTATCAATAAGAGCATTAGTAATATAATCCTGATCTATTCGTATATTATTCATCATTCTGCCATTACAGGTTATAAAATAAACAGCCCTTTTTAATACAACTCCGGCTTTCTTTAAAGAAGTAAAATCTAATATAGACATTCGTCTTGCATTAATAATACGTCTTGCTGATTTCACACCTATTCCCGGAACTTTTAATAACAGGGCATAAGGTGCTGTATTAATCTCTACTGGGAATATATCAAGGTGCCGTATTGCCCAGTCACATTTAGGGTCTAAAAATGCGTTAAAATTAGGATTGTCTTCACTAAGAAGATCATATGACTTAAATCCATAAAATCTCATAAGCCAGTCCGCCTGATATAACCTATGTTCCCTAAGCAAAGGCACACCCTTGCCATCTTCCTGAAGTGGAAGCGACTCATCCATATTGACATTAACAAACGCTGAATAAAACACTCTCTTTAAATCGTATTTGTCATATAAATTCTGTGCTATCGTAACAAGCTGGTAATCCGTCTCTTTGGTAGCACCAATAATCATCTGTGAACTCTGTCCTGCTGGAACATATCTTTTATATCTATGTCCCGCCGATAGCTCAGTATTACCAGTATTCAATCTATTATTAATGTTTAATCTGTTATTGGCAGCCAATCCATCATTAAACATAGTGTCTAACATCTCATTACTTGTATCATCAGAAAATGTATTATACATATTATAAACATCTGACAAATAATTGTTCGTATGCTTCATACCAACCTCATATCTATTCATATGTATGTTATTCTTAATCATATTCATAGGATGCAAAATACTTTGTCTTGATTTAGATGGAGCAAGTTCTTTAAGTGCTGCATTAGTTGGAAGCTCAAGATTAATGCTCATACGGTCAACAAACCAACCAGCGAACTTAATGATATCATCCGATGCTCCAGGAATTGCCTTCATATGAATATATCCGCCAAAATTATATTTCTTTCTTAGAAGAATAACCGTTTCTAACATTCTCTTCATTGTTTCATCAGGACTGATAATTATACCTGAACTTAAAAACAATCCTTCTATATAATTACGTCTGTAGAACTCCATAGTAAGCTCACATATCTCCTCAGGCGAAAATGTAGCCCTCACAACATCATTAGACGAACGGTTAATGCAGTAGCGGCAGTTATATATACATTCATTGGTAAGAAGTATTTTTAAAAGAGAAATACACCTGCCATCTGCACTAAAGCTGTGACATATTCCACACGCTTTAGAATTGCCTATGCCTTTACCATTGTTACCACGTTCAACGCCACTTGACGAACACGATACATCATACTTTGCAGCATCAGATAAAATCGTCAGCTTATCCATAATACTTAGGTCTTCTTTAATAACCACAACTCCCACCTTCTTTCGATAATAATAAAAAAGATACATGCAGAACATATTTTCCAAACATTCGTTCTGTATGTATCTTATCATATTATAATATATTTCGCAATTGAAATTTTAATATATTTTATTCAATCTGACTATAAAAGTTCTGCCTTTAAAACTTGTATATTATCTGCTATTTTATCAGCTCCTGCCTTAATTAACACTCCTTTATCCCTAAAGCCCCACGATACAGCTATGCAGTCAACCCCTGCATTTCGTGCTGTTAGCACATCTACATCTGAATCTCCAATATAAGCTATATCTTCTAATGCAATGTCTGCTATTGCAGCACATTCTAACAAGGCATCCGGAGCGGGCTTTTTTGCTATGCCCTCTCTTGCACCAAATGTAATATCAAGAAGATTATCAAAATATATATCACATAATTTAGTCACAGCATTTTGTGCTTTATTAGACAACACTGCAAGCTTAATCCCTGACTGCTTTAATTCTTTAAGCATATCAATAATTCCATCATATGCCTTTGTCTTGTCATTACAATGTTCCTGATAATACTTCTTAAAACATTCAAACACATTATCTATAACCGGCAAATCGGTTCCATTAGGAACACTTCTTTCTATTAAAAGACGAATTCCATTACCAACATAATTCCTTACTTCTTCTATAGTTCTTTGAGGCATACCAAACTGTGCAAGAGAGTAGTTCACCGCATCTGCCAGATCCTCCAATGTATTAAGCAATGTTCCGTCTAAATCAAATACAGTCATTTTATATTTCATATACTTCACACTTTCCTTATATTAATAATAACTGACTGGATAACAGATAATAAAAAATTCTTAAAGCAGATATATTATTTATAAGAATTAATTCAACATTAACATATTGTATACAGATTAATTACAATCAGCTGTTTCCATATCAGATATTTAATAATATAATCAAGACTAAAAAAATGCAATATGAAAATAAAATTTTAAATTTCCACATTTATCTATATTTTCCTTCAAATATTTTCAAAAAATTTAAAAATATTAAAATAAAAGGGTTGACATATTACATATTAACGTGTATTATATCACTTGTGTTCACGAGAAATAAATCGAAACACACAATACAATATGCGCGAGTGTGTTTGTATGTTACGAACTGAAATTTAAGGAATATGATATGTTAGTTCCGATCTTTGTGATCGCTGGCGTGGTTGTTCTGATGCTCGGTGCGGTATCTTATTTTGCTTACGACCCATACCGTGTGGATAAGCGCAACCGCAAAAAAGCAAACAGTTACATAAAAGAGATGGAAAAGGCAGCGTTAAAGGAAGTACGTCTGAAAGAAAAAGCACTTGAAAAACTGGCGACTTTCCATGTCAAGATCGGGTATCCGGATAAGTGGAAAGACTACTCTTCTCTGGAAATAAAGGATGATTCATATTGGGCCAACATTGAGCGTGCCAACCAGTGGAGTTACAACGAAATGATCGGCAAATATGGTAAACCGGTCGATAAGGACGAGTGGTATATGACTCCGCAGACAGTAAATGCATATTACAATCCAACGACGAATGAGATCTGTTTCCCGGCCGGTATACTTCAATATCCTTTCTTTGATATGAATGCGGATGATGCCTTCAATTATGGAGCGATTGGTGTAGTTATCGGACATGAAATGACCCATGGATTTGATGATCAGGGTCGTCAGTATGATAAGGATGGTAACTTGAAAGATTGGTGGACGGCAGAAGATGCCAAGAACTTTGAGGCTCGTGCGGCGGTGATGGCTAACTTCTTCGACAGTATTGAAGTAGCTCCCGGTGTTCATGCCAATGGAGAGTTTACTTTAGGCGAAAACATTGCCGATCACGGTGGACTTCAGGTATCATATCAGGCATTCAAAAAAGCGACGGCTGCGGCTCCGTTGAAAATTGAAAACGGATTTACACCCGAACAGCGCTTCTTCTTGTCTTATGCCAATGTGTGGGCCGGAAACATCCGTCCTGAAGAAATCCTGAAGCGTACGAAGACCGATCCGCATTCGTTGGGTAAATGGCGTGTAGATGGAGCACTGCCTCAAATCGGTGCATGGTATGAAGCTTTCAATATTACTGAAAAAGATCCGATGTACTTGCCGGTAGATAAGCGGGTGTCAATTTGGTAATAGATTGTTGCAAATAAAATAAAAGTAAAAATGGCGCTGACTCATTCAATTGTGAGTCAGCGCTTTTTTATTAATAATTCACACCTTATTTATTACGTACGATAAACAATATTTCGTAACTTTGCGCACCAAATACTTAATAAGCAAATCAATGTCTGAGTCTAAAAGAATAAAAACCGCTTTGGTATCGGTTTATCACAAAGAAGGTTTGGATGAAATCATTACCAAACTGCATGAAGAAGGAGTAGAGTTCCTGTCAACAGGCGGAACTCGTCAGTTTATTGAATCGCTGGGCTATCCCTGTAAGGCTGTCGAAGATTTGACTTCGTATCCTTCTATTTTGGGTGGTAGAGTGAAGACGCTGCATCCGAAAATATTCGGAGGAATTCTTTGCCGCCGTGGACTGGAACAAGACATCCAGCAGATTGAGAAATATGAAATCCCTGAAATCGACCTGGTTATTGTAGACCTCTATCCGTTTGAAGCGACTGTTGCTTCGGGTGCTGATGAGGCTGCTATTATCGAAAAAATTGATATAGGCGGAATCTCTTTGATTCGTGCCGCTGCCAAAAACTTCAATGACGTAATTATTGTTGCTTCACAAGCTCAATATAAACCTTTGCTCGATATGTTGATGGAGCACGGGGCCACTTCTTCTCTTGAAGAACGTCGTTGGATGGCTAAAGAGGCATTTGCCGTATCTTCACACTATGATTCGGCTATCTTCAACTATTTTGATGCTGAAGAGGGTTCTGCTTTCCGTTGCTCTGCCAATAGCCAGAAGACGTTGCGTTATGGCGAAAATCCACATCAGAAGTATTT